>Ga0115013_10002509_pt1 | contig 10188 bp, 6 predicted proteins | sample SouAtlMetagenome_2_FD_88686 | JGI IMG/M metagenome (GOLD analysis project Ga0115013, IMG submission 88686) | Marine eukaryotic phytoplankton communities from Atlantic Ocean - South Atlantic ANT15 Metagenome | ecosystem: Environmental > Aquatic > Marine > Oceanic | place: South Atlantic Ocean... | reverse complement strand
GCATTTAAAAAATTTTGTGGGTCAGCAGGATCGACAAATCTTACTTCAATACCCATGTCAGACATAACATTTTTGAATTGATTATATGTACCACCATAAAGATGAGAGGATGCGACTATATTGTCACCATTTTTAGCTAAATTTTGAATTGCATATGCAGAAGCAGCCTGTCCTGAGGCAACTGCAAGAGCTCCAACACCACCTTCAAGCGCAGCAACTCTATCTTCAAGTACAGCACAAGTAGGATTCATTATTCTTGAATAAATATTACCTAATTCTGAAAGAGCAAAAAGATTAGCTGCATGATCACAATCATCAAATTGAAAACTACTAGTTTGATGAATTGGTACTGCAACAGAATTTGTATTTTCATCTTTTCTCCATCCGGCATGAAGTCCAATTGTTTCTGGGTTTACGTATGTCTTACTCATTAATTCTCTCCTTAAATTTTTAAATATTTTACTTTTTTGCTAGCTAAGGATTAGCTATAAATTACATAAAAGTACTTTTTATAATGATGATTATATACAATTTTCAAATATATTTTTGGTTTCTAGTAATAGCAACTTTGCTTCAAATCTTTATAATAAAAACTATATATATCCAGGTGGGAAATTATGGCAAAGAAATATGTAAATTTTAGGGTTGGTGGAACTCCTCAAAAAGAAACTGAGGACTATACTGTTTGGACTAATGATTTGTTAAAAAGAATAATTGCTAGTAAGACTGTAATTCAACCAGCAAGGTCAACAACCGGTCATAAGCTTATAAATTCTGATGTGGCATACATTATTACAAATGGAAGAGGAACAATGGAAATTGTTGAATATATGAATGATGAAGATGGGCATGGTTCAAATCCATCATATGGCGTTCAACATAAAGATTCATATGAATTATCTTCTGGTGATGTAATTCTAGTCGAATCAGGTGACTATTGCAGAGTTATCAATGATTCTGACCATGATCAATTAACTTACATAAGAATCTTTGATAGAGAGGGTTGGAGACAAGATTAGATTTTCTGAATTGGATTTTGTTGCTCTTATTAACTTTATAAATCAGATATTTTAATTTTTGCTACCAGAGGGATATGGTCTGAAACACCCCTGTAATTATCTGTTGAAAAACTAATAGGTTTATAATTATTTTTATCCATATTTATTGGCGTTTTAACAAGTATTACACTGTCCTTAATCAACGATAAATTTCTATTTTTTGATACTAAAATTGAATCTAAAAAAGACCAATTATTATCAGGTGGGTAATAATAAGTTCCAAAACATTCATTGCATACATTATGATGTGCGATATCCCATAAACTTTCATGATTAATATACATTCTTTTTTGGATTGCTTCTTCACTAGTTACATTAAAATCTCCGAGTGCAATCGAGGGCTCTTTGTAGTTCTCAAGTAGCTTATTTAAAGATACAAATGCTTGTTCACGCATTTGGTAATTATGATATGGTGCAGGAAAATGTACTCCATAGAATCTTATATTTTTGTTCTTAATATTAATTAAAGCGTTAAGAATTGGCCTTGTATCTTTATTGCTATATTTACCACTAAATTTAATATAGTGAAGTTTAGAATTTATAATTGGATATTTAGAAATGACAGCATTATCAATACCTCTATAATCATTGCCTTCGATTAAGTCGAAATCAACATACCCATAAGAACTAAGTAAAAGAAATAATTGTTTAAGAATATTTTTGTTTTCAACTTCTTGAAAGAAAATAATATCAGGCCCAACATCGTCATATAAAGTGATTGTTTTTACGATATTCTGTAATTTGGCATTTTTTGCTTCATCATTCCAATCAAGAAATAAACATTCATTTTTCCACTTATTGACTCTAATTCGTTGACATGAATTTATATGATTTTGAGATGACTTCTCGGAAAGTGGTAAGAATGCTTTATCATCTTTTCCATAATCATCTTTAGTATCAAAAAGGTTTTCAACATTCATTGTCATTACTGAGAAAGTATCTGCACCTATTTGATGTAATGAGAAGAATAGAGCAAGTAATAATATATATTTATTCATAATTAATTCTAAAGAATTCTGCGTCTTTTACTAATTCACAAAATCTTGATGTAAACCTAACAGCGTCAGCGCCATTTATTAGCCTATGATCATAAGATAATGATATTGGTAATACAGGAGTCTCTGTTACTTCACCCTTGTCTAATTTTAAATTATTGTATGATTTTGATATTCCTAAAATTCCAACTTCAGGTGGGTTGATTATAGGCGTGAAGAATTTGCCACCTATTGCTCCAAGTGAAGATATTGAAAAAGTCGCCCCTTTCAACTCTTCAACTTTTAACTTTCTTTCTTTTGCAGCAATTGCTATTCGTTTAATTTCACTTGAAATCTCATGTATAGATAATTCATTTGTATTTTTTATATTTGGTACTATTAGTCCATTAGGGGTATCTACCGCTATTCCTATATTAATATAGTCTTTTAAGACTACATTTTCAGTATTTTCATCAAGAGATGCATTCAGTAATGGAAATTCCTCTAATAGTTTTGAGACAGCTTTTACAAAAAATGCTAATGGTGAGACTTTAGCATTAGCTTTTTTATTAAGATCTACTCTAATATTCATGAGATCTTCGATATCTGCTTCATCGTGCTGCGTAACATGAGGAATCATTTGCCATGATTGTTGAAGATTTTTAGCAGCAGTCTTTTGAAATTTTGTGAGAGGCTCAATTTTAATATTACCCCATTTTGAATAATCAACTTTTGGATTTTGAGTTGATAATTGAGCTCCAGATTTTAATTGAGTTTTTACAAAATTATGTAAATCTTCCTTCAAAATTCTATTTCTTGGACCTGATGGTGCAACCTTATTAAGATCGATACCAAATTCTCGTGCCAATTTCCTTACAGCAGGACCTGCATATATATCACCTCTATATTCAATTTGAGGAGATGTTGTATTATTTTGCTTAGCTAAAGTTTCTTCTGATTCTTTTAATTCCCTGTCAACATTTATATCATCTTTTAAAACTTCATCAATATCTTTACCGTTGCCCTTTTCTACCTTTTTAGCAACCTGATCTTTCTCTTCTGCTTCAATTTCAAGAAAGATAGTACCCTCACTAACTGTATCTCCATCATTAACTTTGATATCCAAGACTTTGCCTGCTACTGATGCAGGTATTTCCATAGCAGCTTTTTCAGACTCTAAAACAATAATTGAATCATCTTTGTCAACTAAGTCTCCAGGTTTCACGCAAATCTCTATGACCTCAACATCAGTTGCTTCACCTAAATCTGGAATTTTTATTTTTTCAATAGTCAATCAAACCTCCCATGGATGAGGTTTATTTGGATCAACTTTCATATCTTGGTAAATTTCATCAAGCAAGTCTTTAGTGATCTTTGCTTCTTGAAATAATGCAAAAGCAGATAATCTAACAATATGATTTGCACTTATTTCAAAAAATTCTCTTAATTCTTCTCTTGAATCGCTTCTTCCAAATCCATCAGTTCCTAGGACTAAATATTTTGATTTAATATACGGTCTTATCTGCTCTGCATATGCTCGCATATAGTCAGTTGAAGCAACCACGGGTATATCATGACCATCAAAGCATGTATCGATATGTGTTAATTTAGGCTCTTTATGAGGATTAAGCTGATTAAACCTATCAACCTCCATTCCATCCTTTCTTAATAAGTTAAAACTTGTTGCGCTCCAGACTTCAGCACTTAATGAGTATTTTGCAAGTATCTCTTGAGCTAAAAGTGATTCTTTTAAAATTGATCCTGATCCAATGAGCCTTAATTGAGGTGATTTTGATTGGCTTACTTTATATAAGCCCTTTATAACATCTTCTTCAATACCTTTAGGTTGCTCAGGCTGCAGATAATTTTCATTCGTAACTGTAATGTAGTAATAAAGGTTTTTTTGCTCTATGTACATTTTCTGGATGCCGTCTTTAAAAATAATTGCTAACTCATATGCGTATGCTGGATCATAAGATAAGCAATTAGGTATAGTAGAAGAAAGTATGTGACTATGACCATCTTGATGTTGAAGACCCTCACCGTTTAGCGTTGTTCTACCTGATGTTGCTCCAATTAAAAATCCTTTAGCTTGTGCATCTCCTGCAGCCCAAGCTAGGTCGTGTACACGCTGAAATCCAAACATTGAGTAGAATAGATATATTGGAATCATGGGAAGGTCATAATTTGAATATGCAGTAGCTAGAGCTAGCCATGCTGAAAAAGAACCAGCTTCTGTTATGCCTTCTTCAAGCATTACTCCATCTTTAGATTCTTTGTACCACATAACTTTGTCTGCATCTTCAGGTTCATATTTTTGCCCCTCGGAAGAATAAATTCCAATTTGTTTAAACATACCTTCCATACCAAAAGTTCTAGCCTCATCAGGCACTATTGGAACTATCCGCTCTCCTACATTAGAATCTTTTAATAAGCTGGTAATAAGCCTAACTGTTGCCATGGTTGTTGATACTTTTCTATCTCCCATACCTTTAAGTAATGATTCAAAATTTTTAGCATCTGGCATTTTTAATTTTTTAATTTTATTTCTTCTTCTAGGTATAAATCCTCCCAAATTTTTTCTAGTTTTCTTCATATAAGAAATTTCAGGAGAGTTTTCAGGAGGTCTAACATAAGGCAATGCCTCAATCTCGTCATCATTTACAGGTATATCAAAATTATCACGAAAAGCTTTAATATTTTCTAATGAAAGTTTTTTTACCTGGTGAGTTGTATTATCTGCTTCTCTTGAACCAATTCCATATCCTTTGGTAGTTAAAGCAAGAATAACTGTTGGTGCTCCTGATGAATTTACTGCTTTGTGATAAGCGGCATAAACCTTGTAGGGATCATGACCGCCTCTATTGAGTTTATAGATATCTTCATCACTAAGATCTTCGACCATCTCTAATACGTCTGGATTCTTACCAAAAAAGTTTTCTCTGGTATATGCTCCACCCTTTGCTTTATAGTTTTGCAACTCACCATCAACAACCATATCCATTAATTCTTGAAGTTTACCCTCTTTATCTTTTGCAAAAAGTGGATCCCATTTTCTTCCCCAAATTACTTTGATGACATTCCATCCTGAGCCTCTAAATTCAGTTTCTAATTCTTGAATTATTTTTCCATTGCCTCTTACAGGACCATCAAGCCTTTGCAGGTTGCAATTGATAACAAAAATAAGATTTTCTAATTTTTCTCTACCCGCCAAACCGATAGAACCTTTTGATTCGGGCTCATCCATCTCTCCATCTCCACAAAAAACCCAAACCTTTCTGTCATTTCTTGGAACAAGTCCTCTTGCTGAAAGATATCGCATGATATGTGCTTGATAAACACCCATAATTGGACCCAGGCCCATTGAAACTACTGGAAATTGCCAATAATCTGGCATTAGCCATGGATGAGGGTAAGATGATAAACCAGGACTTCCGGCCTCTCTCCTAAAACTATCCAAATCTTTCTCACTTAAGTATCCTTCTAAAAAACTTCTTGCATATATTCCTGGAGAAGAATGTCCTTGATAATAAACTAGATCCTCTAATTGATCTTCTGAACCTCTAAAAAAATAATTAAAACCAACATCATACAAAGTTGCTGAAGAAGAAAAAGTTGCAATGTGCCCACCAAGCTCATCATCTCCTTGATTTGCTCTCAGAACCATTACTAATGCATTCCACCTAATTAGAGACCTGATTCTTCTTTCCATAAACAAATCACCTGGCATGGGAGCTTCTTCGCTCGAGGGAATTGTATTTCTAAAAGGAGTTGTCAGGTTGTAGGTAGGAACTTCACCTGTAGCTGTTAATTTTTTTGCTAATTCAGTTAAAAGAAATGACGCTCTTTCAGTTCCAGCATTCTTAATTACTGAATCAATTGCCTCCATCCACTCTTGAGTTTCAAGAAAATCAATATCAGATTTATCGTTTTTCAAAATATTCCTAGTAAATTACAAAGTTATAGCAATTAATAAGTTCTTAATTATAATACTTTTAAAATTTTATATTAAAAAAATTATGAAAATCAGTTTAGAAAATTCTTTTCCTGGCATGACTAATTCAGTTGAGATTACAGAAGAAATGTGTGATTTAAATGGGCATATGAATGTTTTGTATTACAACCAGATATTGTCCTTTGGTATAGATGAATTTTATTCAGTTGAAATGGGCTTTACGGATCAATATTTTAAATCAGGTTATTCAACTTTTACTCTTGAAGACAATTATCGTTATCTAAAAGAATGTTTATTGGGAGAAAAAGTAACTCCTAGATACAGACTTCATAAAGTTAATAAAAAGCTTATGCATATAGTTGCTATATTAGTAAATGAGTCCGATGAGATGTGCGCTCTGTATGAAACAGTGCTTGGCCATATAGATATGAACTCTAGAAAAACCTCAGAAATGAACGAAATATTTCTTAAAAACTTAATTATGCTAATGGAAAATAATTCTAAATATAAAATCGATCTTGATCTAAGACTTAATATTAAAGACCTTAAATAAAAAAGCCTGACAACAGCCAGGCTTTTTTAAAAGAATTCTACAATTAGAAATTCATTCCAAACTGAATTCCATATGTTCTAGGGTTAGCAAAAGTAATGTGAACACCTCCACCAGCTAAGTTACCATTGGCAGTAACACCATGCTGATATCTTTTGTCAGCGATATTCTTGACATATACACCCGCATACCAATCTTCTGAAGTTGGTGTGTAAGTAGCTAAGAGATCCATATATTTTGCTTCAGGCAGTTGATACCTTTCGCCATTAAATATGTCACCTTCACGCTCACCTTTATGTACATATGTAAATTTTACATCTGTTGCACCGCCTGATTGTGGAAACCTTTGTGTAACTGAAAAGTTATAGTCTAGATCAGAAACTAAAGGTACTTTATTGCCTTCTAGTTGCTGATATACGTCACTAGATAAACCGGGCAATGTTGCAACATCACCTTGAAGGTTATAAATAATTCCAGCATCAGTTAATCCCCACTGAACTAGAGATGCAAAACTTCCAAAGTTCTCACCAATTACCGCTGCAGTTCCAGCAGCAGTAGCTGCATCCATGCCAGTAAGCTGTAAGAAACTAGCTAAAGTAGCATTTCCAAAGCCTGAGCCTAATAACTGAGTTGCAGCATTTGGATTATTTGGATCTCTTGCGAGTCCGTTACCCATAGCTGAATCAGAAGCAAGAAAGTTAAAGTCAATTTCAGTATTTTCAGTTAAGAAAAACTTCATTTGGCCTTCAAAACCTTTATTGATATAGTCAAAAGTTCTATTAACTACACCTGCTCTTTCTAGCTGACCATATTGACCATTAGTAACATCAAATTCAAAGTAAGTAGCATTTAATAGCAATCTACCATCCATAAGAATATTTCTTGTACCAATTTCAGTATTGATTGATTCTTCTTCACCATATGGAATTTGAACACCTAACTCATTAGGAGATGTTCCACCAGCTTTAAGACCAGTTGAATATAATGCGTAAACCATACTGTTATCATTTAAATAATGCTGAAGAGCTAATTTGTATGTTAATCCATTATTTTCAACTTGTTCTCTAGTTTGACCAGGGTTATTTCTGTCGTATTCAGGTCCTGTATAAACATAATTTGGATTAGTTGCATCAGCCAATGTACTAAATATAGTACTTTCGTAAGTATCATCATTATATCTAAGGCCTAGTGTTAACTTAGTTACATCACTAATATCATAGTAATATTCACCATATAAGGCATTTGATTTAATTACAGAGTTTTGACTTGTTACAAGTCCACCTAGTTCGTTAGGTAGAGTTCTATCACATAAGCCCCCAAAGCTTGCACATGTAGCTAAGGTTCCTGCAGTAATTTGAGCAAGCGCTGTTGGTAGATCAATTAATCCACCAAGCAGTGATGGAGCAACTGCACCAAATACACCACCAAAAGTACTCCAATAAGCTATACCACCTTTACCGCTCAATGCGCCACCAAACAATAGGTTGTTATATGGATGTAGATCCATAGATCTTAACATTTGATATCCGGTTGTTTGAACAAAATAAGTATTAGCATTATCGTTTTGTCTCATGTATAGACCAGCAGTAAAATTATGTGGTCCATCAAAATCTGATATTAAATTAATTTCAGATTGTCTGTTGATGTCGTAGTCTTGAGAACACTCAACTGATTCAGCTCTATCAACCATTGCAGAATTAAAACATGCATATTGCAGTTCAAAAGCTGGTACAGCTCCTACAGCTGTTGAAAATGTTTCACTTGCAAAAGAGTGATCTTGATCATCAGTATGCTGATAATCTCTCACAGAATATGAATATTTTGCTTTTAAAGTTACATCGTTTATCTGTTTAATATATTCGATTTGTGAATTCTGAAAAGTATGCTGTCTATCTGGATCATGATTTTTATTAATTCTATCTAAGGTTGCAAACTTTTCACTATTTACATAAGAATCAAAGCTAGCTGATGGTCTTAGAAATGTTAATGAGTCAATAAAACCAATAATGGTTCCAGCTTCGTGTGCTGTTTGACCTAACTGACCTTTTGCAAAAGGCGAGCAACCATAAAAAATATTAGACTCACAATACTGTCCACCAATATTCATTCTATTATCATCAGAAGAATATTCAGCAGTATTAAATTGAAGAGTGCTTGTATCATCTAGATCAATGTCTACAGACAGTCTTACAGCGTAGGCATCTCTTCCATCAACATCATTACCTGTTCCAACATTTCTTACCCAGCCATCCTTAACAAATGAACTGTAAGCTAATCTTGTTCTAACATTATCACCAAATGGTAAATTAATTGCTGTAGAAACTCTTTCAGAGCCATAATTTCCAGCTTCAAAATTAAAATATCCACCCATTTCATCTTCAGGCCTTGCAGTAGTAAGATTAATTAGCCCTCCTACAACATTTCTTCCATATAGTGTTCCTTGAGGCCCGGCAAGAATATCAACTTGCTCAACATCAAAAAAGCCAATTTCACCAATTGCTGAACCTGCAGCAGTATGGCCGTTAATAGCTGTTTGAATTGAAGCAGCTGTTCCTGCTCCAACAGCTGCACTGGAAGCGCCTCTGATAGTATATAAATTACCTGAACCTAATACGCTCTGGTAAGAGAAACCTGGAACTAACTCAGCAAGATCTTGTACTTCAGTTACTTGAGCAGATGTTAAAGCATCAGCCGATAAAGCTTGAACTGAAAGAGCAACATCTTGAACTGATTCTGATTTTCTAGTCGCTGTTGTAACAATCTCCTCAACTTCTTGAGCTATAAGATTTACAGGGGTTAGTAAAAAAACTGATGCTAACGCACCGAATATATATCTTGATGATATTTTCATATGTAATAATCCTCTATGTTTAGAAAAAATTATCGCTATTCTGTCATAAAAAACCAAAATAGTCCCTAAAAAATTAGATTTAAATATTAGTTATAAAAGTTAGTCTTAAAGCTAATTTAGGGGGTCATGGCCGCTTGATCCCCATGGATGACATTTTGCAATTCTCTTTAAACTCAACCAAGAGCCACTTAAGATTCCATATTTTTCTATGGCTTGTATAGAATATTCTGAGCAAGTTGGTGTGAATCTACAATTTGGTCCTAATAAAGGCGAAATTAAGTATTGATATCCTTTAATGCATCTTATAAAACTATGTTTTATCACTATTAACTATTAACAGAATTGGGGGACATAACCTCGATTGATATCTCATCAACAATGTCATTAAGCGCATAAGAAGTAGTTTTATCACTACCCAACCTTCTAACTGAAATAGTTTTTTCTTCTGCCTCTTTTTTTCCAATTACCATAATAACTGGAACTTTTGCAGCGCTATGCTCGCGCACTTTGTAACTTATCTTTTCATTCCTGATATCAGTTTTTACTCTTACACCTTTCTTTTTAAGAATAGTTGCTACCTCTTCAACATAAGTATTTACGTCAGAAGTAATTGAAGAAATGACAACCTGACAGGGTGCTAACCATAAAGGCAGTCTTCCCGAATAGTTTTCTATTAGAACTCCAATAAATCTTTCAAATGAACCTAAAATAGCTCTATGGATCATAACAGGTCTGTGTTTTTGTCCATCTTCACCTATATATTCTGCGTTAAGTCTTTCTGGAAGATTAAAATCAGCTTG
>Ga0115013_10002507_pt1 | contig 10196 bp, 7 predicted proteins | sample SouAtlMetagenome_2_FD_88686 | JGI IMG/M metagenome (GOLD analysis project Ga0115013, IMG submission 88686) | Marine eukaryotic phytoplankton communities from Atlantic Ocean - South Atlantic ANT15 Metagenome | ecosystem: Environmental > Aquatic > Marine > Oceanic | place: South Atlantic Ocean... | reverse complement strand
TTTTCAACTATGTCGAGGACTTGTTCAATAACGGCGTCACTGCTTGCGACTCTAGTGCTTTGAGCCTTCTCTGGAAGTTTTACTCGTTCCACGATAGGCGTCCTCTTGTCGCTCGAAACATGTTTCTTGAGTAGATCCCCCTTTGTATGGATCGAAAAGAGATGATCCTTTTTCATAATGGAAGACAATTTAGTATTGAAGATGGAGTTGCATCTCGGCTTTTGGTATTGTTGCGCCGTGTTCCTTTTCGGGGCGACGTTGTTGCAATGCAGTGGGGATGACGTTGTGTTCATTACGTTGATGTTCAAGTTCGACTATTCAAGGCGATCTTTTTGAGTACTAGAGATCTATTTCCGAATTTGAATTATATGTTGGTAGTACTACCAGATTGAAGAATGCATGCAATATTCTAAATGTTAAGGGACCAAATAACTCGATTGCAAGCGTTTCATACGTAACAGCTAGCAACGCAAGGGAACCTAATTACGGAAAGATCTAGAATCAGAATTCACTGATGGCGCCAGATGGTTTGTTAACATTAAGTACTGGAAAGGATGTTCCTTCAAAACGACAGAAAGAATGATAAGTACGTTGAGAAGTGTGATTCCTGACTCTAGACAGGGAATATACGCCTTCACTAACGTGGCGCAATTATATTCCGAAATGATAAACCCGAACCCTGATCTTGCTCCTGGAAACCGATTGAGAAATTACAACATCAACATGTTCCATCTTGCTTCGACTTCAAAAAAGATCAGAGTGATTTCCAGACTTATCATTGTTGGATGATAGCACCTAGTAACAAAAAGATAACTATATAGATAAACTACGTTTCTGAGTCACCTTGCGAATCATGCACACAAGTGATCGCAACCATACTTCACTTTAGACTCGAGTATACTTCTAGTAATCGCGTGAATTCAAATGTGATGACGGTACAATTTAATCCCATTGTACCAAGATCAGAACTGAAAATTCAAAAAAATAAGAATAGTTTACATAAATAGATAAATAAAAGCCGTCTCTCCCCTTCAGATTGCCATTCCATCCAGTCCCTCTCAAAGCGAATCATCGCTATCGTCGAAGATGTCAATGTAATAGTCTTCTTCCTCTGGATTGTCACTCATTGGCAACTCTAAGCTATCTGCCGAGTCAGCGGTGCTAAGTGTTGGACTATCAGGGCGCTTTTGAAGTTTTGTCAACGAATCATCCAAATTTCCGGGGGCCTTGGTTATTCCCAAAATCTTTTGCTTGGCATTGTCCAGTTTCTGTCGTAAGGGCGACACAGCCTCCCTCGTAGTGTGTAGGTCGATTGTGAGTGTGTCTAGACGCTCCGAGAGCTCTTCTACCTTGCTTTCCAGTATGGCAATGGTGGTTTCACTCCGCAAATGCTGAGATCGCACACGCCCAAGGATCTCAACTTCCTCCTTCGACATGATTTGTTCGAATTCTCGTAATATATTGCTGCTGCTGTTCCTTGTGTCCTAACACCTTTTTCACTGCACTACGATGGATGGCCTATCCATTTAATTCGGCCAATACACAATGTTGTGGAATAGATCAGAGGCGATTTCCAAAGAATGGATGCGTTGTTCTGCCTTGAGCAAGCTCTGTTTTTCCTTGTTTTCGGGGAAACAATGCATAGGAACGTTGCGAACTTTCGATTAGTCCTATATATCCTTGCTCCTAGTGGTTGGTTCGCGAGAGCTAGAGGGAAGTACGAACCCATCTCTGCCTCCTAGTGATTCGTCAGGGAGAACTAAGAGAATTACGTGTTCTCCTTCGCTGATCCGTAGGATATATAAGGTTACACCAATATTTGAATACGTACGATTGACGAACCTACCATATTCACAGTTGCATGAGTTCTGAAGACCGGTTATATATGAAGTGTGATTGCAGTCCGAAGGAACAATTATGGCGCAGTCACCAATAATTTTCGAATCGGGCCATTTCGGTACCGGTTCTCGCGACTACATCGTATATGCCAAGAAATTCGAATAATTAACGTTTTCTTCCGTATATGCCAGGAATTTCAAACACTTATGGATGTCGATGAATTTTTCACATTACGATTCATCAACCAACGAATTCAAAATTGCTTTCAAGAAATGGTTGGTAGGGATACAAGCAGTATCGTACCTCCTACGAAGGTTTACGCAATTGAGAATTACTTTGTTGCTATCAAATAATTGCTTTTCGCTTATACTTCCCGGTAGCAAAGAATAAGTACGACGATTGTGTTGCCCCAGATACACATAGCATTTCCTTTGATATATTCTATTAACATGGTCCTCGATTTTGCGCTCCAGAGCCAAGATTCCAATCGAAAGCTCAGTATCTCTAATCACAATATTCGGACTGTTGATCGGCTCATAGGTGGAGAGAAGAAAAGACATGCATCCTATAGGGACTACGATGATTCCGATTCGGATTCCGATTCGGATACAAGCAACGTCAGCGACAGCGAGTTCAGCGACGACTTCGGCAAGGGATCCCCGATCCTACCTCCTCAATTGCGCAAAACTGCTGAGGAACAACTACGAACTATTCTTGATAACGAGGACAAATGTTTAGCCGAACACGATAAGCTAGTGGCCGAATTTGATGCGAAACAGAAACTGAATTCCACGAACCAAGTTGCCCAGCAAGCAGCTGCAGTAGCCAATGTCCGAAATAGTTTGACAGAAGAGTAGAGTAATAGAAAGAACGAAGGTCTGCCTTGTTGACGTGGAAAAATTGTAACTCCACATTCACGCTACAGCAGTCTTGGCCGTGTTTCATGTGAGTAGCAGTTCGTTGCGTGATTGACTTTCGTATCGCAGTCACCAAACATAGAATCAATCAGCAATTCTTGTAAATGGGTGCGGGATACCGAACACCGAGCATACAGAGGTATTGGTATCCCAGACACATTTACAAGGATTGGTGGTTGATTCTGTCCAACAACGTTTGTTTGCCTTGTTTGCCACAATCGCTAGCGAATCCTGCATTCACACTCACAATTCTCTCGAACCTTTTCTGCCGTAGACGTTTGAAACACAGGAAGACATCAAACCATAGTTGGATGTTTCGAAAACATTTGGAATTTTGGCTTGATTCGTCGGATTATTGGCACATATATCCGTATTTTCTTTGTTTGGCCAACATTTACTGTGATTTTTAAATAGAATATATTACGAAAATTGTGTGATTTTGACAAGTTTGTTATTTATATATACAATTTATATGGAAGGGAGTAGTGCTCAATCTTACAGTATTTCTAACATTGGTGTCCCATCACCTGTACAGCAGCTACAATAAAGAGCGTAGAAGTAGTGACGAACTAAATGAAATACGTATACAAAAGTAAGATATTGCACATACTCCTGGATCAAAGTCATTCTACAATCAGTTCTTCTCCAATGTCCAAGAAGAGAGGTCCCTTGCGACGTCCCCAAAACGGATTCAGCAATGTTGAAAAGACTTTGTCGATGCATTCGCCAAAGGTTGTCGAAAGATCTAGACAGCATCTCGAACAAGCAGAATCTATTGCTGAATATTCATCGTTGAAAGAATCGCAATACAATTCGCTGCAAGAAGATTTATCTGTAGAAGGAATCGAAGTAGGAATCACAATATGATGATCCATATCGCAATTGGCACGGTTGAGGGCTTCTTCCTGCGCATGAACCGTCTTTCCCTGGTGTATGTACACATTCCGAAGCCGCTCGGGATCGAGGATCCCAACGAAACGATGACGTCCCGATGAATCCTTTATTCTTCCGTAGATTTTTTGCAACATGCGTTTTTGCTTTTCTTGTTCTAGAAGTACGGCAGCGATTGTTCTCTTCCGTAGATAACGATGATTCTGGGGTGCTGTGTTGAGTCTGAGTGTATGCGTGCCAGGAACTAAAAGAGATTGTCTCATCCTGTACATTTCTCGTTTCATGGCAACAAAGGCTTCTTTCATTATATCGTTTTCCTCTCTCGTGTACCATATCTGGCTGCTGTCTAGGACACGACGGATATAGAACACCTCAACAATGTCGACGAATTCACAGTAGAGGACCTTATCGGTTTGGTACTTTTTCACCTTCATTTCGTAACCACCAGCAAATGTGACGTTTTGTGATATTGGTCGTTTGTTTCGACGAAAAGCCGATGGCAAATTCTGCGATTGCGTAGATCGTATTTTCTTTATACATCCTTGTCTTTCTTCGTTCCAGTGTTGTAGCGTATTTCCTCCAGTGATGTGAAGCGATTCCTGTAGTACCGATTCCAAAGGTCTCATGACATGGTTGTCTTCGCTAGATTCGAAATCGTATCCAATACTCGAATCGCTCTCAATCTCGAAAAGTGTCTTTGGTAGGTAGCAGTGTTGTCGATTCTGTCCTTGGGATGGATTTTTGGAATCAGAAATTTCGGTGTCAACAACCGGATTGATATACTTCTCCTGCCACGGGAAGAATCCACCTGCAATCGTCGCCCCCGTTAGCCGTGGTCTCGTGTAGGGATCGTCAATCAGGTCGTTCGCCTGCGGTAGAAACGTTTTGTTGAACAATCGCCCCACGCTCTCATCGTTTGGTCTCGTATTGATAATCATCTTCGTATTCCGGTTCAAACTCGTTTTGAATGAGCGGCAAACACCTTCACCACTTGGAGAATGACATCACCACTTGGAGAAGGGCGAAAGTAAGAAAACATGACAAATACCGTTGTTCTCGTTAGATTTCTACGTAGTTCCGATAATTTGTCGGATGTTTTGCAAAGCCTTAATGAATCGAGGTGTAATGTTGAGTGGGACCCTTCAATCTGCATTCTTACAGTGACGTTTTTAGAATCTTTTGTAGACGTCAGATTAAGAATACCTCCCTGTCACTTTTGTTTTTTATCGCATAATCATTGCATAATTATTGTGGAATCCCGGGGACTAAAATAATGAGGCTGGTGTCAAATTCTTCCGGAAGAATCGAATATCATGCATGTACCGCACGGTCCAGAGGCTGCAATTGCAAGGGATCGCGTTTTGATGTTTTCTTGATTTTAACCACAAAATAGGCGAGTTTTCCAAGCCTGTATTGCGACATGTGGCAACGGTTTCTAGGATCAGACTAGTGACAAATGTCATCTTTAAAGTACAGTTTGTGACGGAAGACAAGGTCGTTTCATGACACTTCTGAGACTGCCTAGAAAGAACTACAAGAGCAACATAAAAGAGCGCGATGTAGACGAAAGATTGAGACGACTTTGAGGAGGTCTAAACTTTCCGAGACAAGATTTCTTTCGAAGCAGCTGATGACGAAGAACTTGGCAGCTTGTTTCAGATTTCTTTTCTTTATATATTATTGATATCGAACGTAATGGAACTACCATTCATCGCAATCTCCCTAATTGAAGGAATGTTTTAGCGATGAGTTATAGTTAGAATGACCACCATGTAGGCTTCGAATATGGTTTTCTCGTAGGCTTCGAATATGGATGTCTTGTGGGCTTCGAATATGGTTTTCTTGTGGGCTTCGAATATGGTTTTCTTGTGGGACAAGGTGTGGGACGCGGGACGGGTCTTCTCGTAGGCTTCTTCGTGGGCTTCTTCGTGGGCTTTGCCGTGGGCTTTGCTGTGGGCTTTGCTGTGGGCTTTGCTGTTGGATTAGCTGTTGGATTAGCTGTTGGACTTGCTGTGGGCTTTGCTGTGGGCTTTGCTGTTGGTGCCTCTGTTGGATTAGCTGTTGGATCAGCTGTTGGATTAGCTGTTGGTACCTCTGATGGAGCATTTGTAGGTGCAAACGTAGGTGCACTGGTTGGTGTATTTGTTGGACTCGCAGTTGGACTCGCAGTTGGTGCATTGGTTGGAGCAGCAGTTGGTGCATTTGTTGGGGAATCAGTCGGAGAATCAGTTGGCATATCAGTTGGGACACTGGTTGGTGGCCGTGTAAAGGGATTTGTGGGAGCATCTGTGTTACTCCTTGGGCTAGTTGGTTCAGAGGTAGGACTGGGAGTTGGTGTATCAGTTGGATCGCTACTTGGAGTAGAGACGGGACTTGACGTTGGACTTGGCGTTGGACAAGTGGAAACTATTTCGTGTCACATAACACACGAGGGCAAAAAGTATCGATATGATTGTTAGAAAATCAAGTGCAAGGACTTCTTATTGAAACTTCCATTTGGTATATAAGACTTACGACATTCTCCCGAAAGTTGTCTTGAATTGAACACAATAAAGCGCCTTTGGTCTTGAATTTTCTCACGAATGGTAGAGCCCGAAGACATCTTGACCAAAAATAGAAGTAGTAAAAGAAGCAAGTTCATATTGTAACTTTGGCGTTTAGTTTAAGGCAGGTTCAATTTTATGACTTTGAGATAGTGATGAATCTCTTGTAACAAAATATAGAGTCCATATTGTGATGAAAGGATCTATACTATTCATGTCTTACGTGACAATGCGCTATTATTGACGCTACCATACTCCCCAAACGGGAAACAGAATTGTCACCCGCGATATCCGATTCACATTACCAATATGTCGATCCAAGGTTTTATGGACAAAAAAGAGAAGAGGTTAAAATCAATGTCCCGGCAGGCTACCTTCTCTAAAGACAAGAAAAACGGTATCCATAAAGGTTATACTTTCAATAGATCGATGATCAAATATTCCCCAGATATTCTATAATACTAATGGAAGTAACTTCAATTGATCAATTATTCTCGCATTTTCAATGTAATATATATGTATGTGTGGTATGTTTAAAAAACTTATAGTTACGACTAGAGGAGATATGCTTGGCGCATTTTTAATGTGTGCGACGTAAAAAACTTCACGTATGCAGGATTTCATCGTGTGAGAACGACCAGAAGCAGGATTTCATCGTGTGAGCAACGTTCAACGGCCACAATTTAATAGCGATGGCGCGACTTCAAAAAGTTCTCTTCCTGCCATATATGGTGACTGGATCGGTATTTTGATCGTCTTCTCTTTGGTAGCGGTAGGGCAATAGTTGGTTTGCAATATGACTATAATCGTTTCCCGAGATAGAATCTGATGGGGATTGGGAGGGGGCTTTAACCAACATGCTCCTGCATGGGCCCACTGTGTGGCCCCCACTCTTTGGGGGGGCTGTGGTGCATCGGGGTGATGTTGGGTGCAGATGTTGCAGGAGATGTTGCAGGGTGGCTCCATAGCACCCCTTGTGGCAGCCCGCCACCAAGAGTGCCAAATCCCCATCTTTGTGGGCCTGGGGCAGCGCCCAAGAGCCCCCCCTGCAAGTGTGGCTGTAACCCCCTCCCCACACACCTTGGTGGCCCATTGGGAGGCAGTGCTTTAGCAGTGCCCCACCAGGGCAACAAAAGTGGTGGTGCCTGCTGTGCTTGCCACACCCTGGTGTCTCCTAGTGCGCAAGGGGAGCAATTTGGTAGACCAGGGCATTCCAAGGGGGCTGCCATCTATCACAAGCTGGGGAGGGGGAGGTGTGGCATCAATTTTGTTGATGCATGGGCAGTTTGGGGAGGAGTGCACCATGCACCGGTCTGCAGGGCAGCTGACTTGTGATTCACATTTGCTTCAATGCTGAATCCATAAAGAGCCAAATCTGAAACAGAAGAGAGAACTAGCAAGCAAACTACAACATATCTCTCTTCTGTTGGAATTGTAACTATTGTGAGGGTTTCATTCAGTTGTAAAGCAAGCACAGTAGTGTTTGTGTTATTGTTTGGTTGCTACAAAATAACCAACGGCATCGAGAGCCGAATCTTCGTTTTGAAACTCTGTCCGCACATTGGAGGGAGCAGATTCGTCCACTTTGTGCCCGAACCATTCAACGTTGGCAAAGCCCGAATCCAAGAGCGCTTGGGTGATGGTGGTTTTGGACCAAAAGAAATTTGGAAAGGTCACCCGACTGGTTCGCCCTTCTCCCAAAAGCGTCACGTCGGCCATCATGCCGTCGGTGGCGGATTCCGTCGTCCAAACGATCGAAAATCCCCAGGGTTTGCTTTCCAGAATACCACCGGTTGTTGTTGCGTCCTGCATGGTTTCGGTGAGAACGGTAGTGACGGAAACAAATTTTCCACCCGAACAAAGGGCGTTGGCTGCCGCACGACAAAATTTTCGGAGATCCTCTGCGTTCGATGCGTATGGGAAGAGATACGCCGAAGCGCAGAGATCCATAGCGGCTACGCCGTCGCCAAGCATCTGCAACAAGTCGCAGCTTTCGTGCTCCAGGAGATCGATTCGGTGGTACTCGATTCCTAATGGTGCCGAACTTTCGATTCTCTGGGCCTCCTGTATCATTTCATCGCTCACGTCAACACCACAGACGGTTTTGGCGCCATGTTTCTGAAGAATCCGGCAGAAGTGACCGGAACCGCATCCTAAATCTAGAACCGACTTGTCCTTAACTCCGTTGTGGAGTATGGCCTGAAGAACTGTAGTCTCCTCAATCCATCGCTTGAATTCGTTGGTTTTAATTGCGGAATAGTCAAACGCAATATCGTTGTAGAGTTCCCTTGCTCGAATCGTTGCCATTGTTGTGTGTGAAGAACCCAATAGCTTTGGCTGATTGATTTCCCAAAATAAATAGGTACGAACCCATTGAGAGGGATGTACACTCATACAGTATTAACCATGATATTTTTCAAAGAGAAGAAATCAATCTTCCCGATGAAATTCTCCAAAGCAATAGTACTGCAAGTGCTGGCGTTCACTTATACAAACCAGATTGCATATTGGAGACAATACTTATGAGACTTCATGGTTCTCTTCCATAGAAACTTCTTGCGCGTCAATCTTACTTAACAATAACTCTTTTCCAAGATGTTCCGAGTCGGAGTCGAGCCGATTCATTTCGTTAAAAAATAAGAACAGAAAGTACTTAAACTTTAATACCACCAAAACTAAGAAAAGCGATTCTCACTCACAACAATTTCTCATTTAACGGTGAAACTTATCTCACTTCTTTTTACTTAATACTGACCTAGTAAAACACATGCTTCGATTGTGCTAGAATCAAAAGTCCTTTGAGAATGAACCACACTTACCGTCCCAATAATTACTCTTAAGTGAAGAGAAAAATAAAGCGGTTATATGACAAGATGGAAACCAGGGAAAGAGAATGTAGACCAGGGAAAGAGAATGTAGACCAGGGAAAGAGAATGTTGGATCGATCTCCGCAAATTTCCGAGTATCAATTCGTCATGATTGTACTGATAATTGCGGTGTCAATCTCCTCCCATTATTTTCATATCTTTGATATTTTGTTATTATCGTAGTAGTATTCAAAATATCTTGTACTTGAGCAAGAGACAAACGCAACACCATGAAAATCTCTAACATTCTGTTCTTGATAGAAGTTGTTCTCTCTATCACCGTGACGTCTTCCGTCGAAGCCCAAGCCAGTGTAAGTAGCCATTTGTAGAATCAAAAGGCCTGGGGATTTGCTTTGCTCCGTCGTTGTTGTCAAAAGGGTTCTCATCGTACCGACCTTTGTCCTCTTCCTCTTGAACCACGTTGCAGCTATTTGCAAAGGATAATGCCTCTAATAGAGTGAAGCAGAGCTCCAAGACAAATGTCGAAAGCAACTCCAACCCCAATCCTGTATCTAGCATCCACAAGGCTGGGAAATGGTTGGAAAATTTTGTATCCAGAGGCCTGAAGAAGGGTAGCGGAAAGGGTGCCAAGAAGGGAGGAAAGTCTGCCAAGGACAGAAAGAAAGACAAGAAGAAGTATAAAATGCCACCCACTATGGCTCCAGTTGTTCCAACCCCTGCTCCCATCGACCCAACTCCTGCTCCCGTGGAACCAACCCCTGCTCCTGTCGCCCCAACTCCTTCCCCCGTTGCCCCAACTAATCCACCTGTCCAACCAACCCGCTCTCCCACAAACCAGCCTACAAACCAACTCTTTACTGGAGTGGTCTTCGTCTGTTCCGACAATTGTGGAGGGGTTGCGGCTGCAATCACTCAGTCATCCTTCCTGGATGAACTAGGAGCAATTGGCCAAGCAAGTATTGCAGGGGGAAGCACCTGCGGAGTACTCTGCAACCCTGGGCCAGGCAGGAGACTCCAGCCCAACATTGACTACCGGTTGACAATCATCAGCGTCGTCACGGACAAAAAGGATGAAGATGGGGTTATTGAACTTTTTGCCAATACAATTGGAGGATATGTCAGTTATGAAGCCCCACCATCCTTCCCACCTACCAACTCCCCCACCGAACGTCCCACCG
>Ga0115013_10002506_pt1 | contig 10200 bp, 4 predicted proteins | sample SouAtlMetagenome_2_FD_88686 | JGI IMG/M metagenome (GOLD analysis project Ga0115013, IMG submission 88686) | Marine eukaryotic phytoplankton communities from Atlantic Ocean - South Atlantic ANT15 Metagenome | ecosystem: Environmental > Aquatic > Marine > Oceanic | place: South Atlantic Ocean... | reverse complement strand
TTTTAATAGTCTAACTCTCGTCTGCTGTTCTTGTACTTGGATATAACCTTTCATGACCTGGGTAAATAATTCTAATACCGCCGCCTGCGCCTTCGTGATCAGCACCAGAACCTAAGCTATTAGCACCACCACCTGCACCACCTCCGTATAAACCTCCATTAGTTTTTACATTTGTTGCGCCGTTCACAGCTTTAGCACCACCAGAACCACCAGGACCACCCCATCCATTAGTTTGAGCAACCCATTGACTATCTGTCCAATCTCCTGTAGTTCCTTGACCTAATAAGCCAACACCTCCGCCGCCACCTGCTCGATCACCACCGTATGAACCAAATGGATTGTTAGCAACGCCTCTATAACCACTGCAAGCACCACCGCCAGCAGCATTATTACTCCAAGAGCTTGGATTACCATCACCTCCTTGGCCGCTATATCCAGCAGCACCACCGCCACCTGCTAAATAAGTAACATTGAAAAAGCCTTGATTAGTAAGAGCTGTAGCTCCATTTCCACCACGATTACCACCCCTAGAAGCTCCAGGAGTGCCTGTGAAATAAGTACTAGATTGAGTACCATTGACTGAGGATGTACCCGTTACACTCCAAGCCGCCTGACTGCCAGAAGCAGGACCAGATAATATTGAATCACCTGATGGAGGACTGGTTTTATCATGTGCCGCACGTGTTGTATAAGTCAGCGTAGCCCCTGGTGTGACTGGTATATTTGAAGCCCACGCTAAAGCCCCACCATCACCGGAAGTTTGACCTGGATTAGGCTCGCCTCTTCCTACGCATACGACACTAATTGAATAAACATCAGCCGGAACAGTCCAACTTTGGCTTACATTATCTCCATCAAAAACAACTTGACCTACGGCGTAATTAATACCACCCCCCGTACCTAATAGCATTTGTTGAATAGGCATCAGCTTAACCCCGCACCTGAGATGTAAGCAGTATCAGCCGCTGTGAAAAGCAGGGTAGCCATTCCTCTAGTAGCAAGCGTTCTATTCGCATTAGTTCCATCGGCAGTGTTGTATAAGGTCGTGCCTTTAGTAATGGTTAAATCACCAGCCGTATTATTGACAATAGTTATAGCCTGACCTGCTGTGAAAACGCTGTCAGGGACTGTAATATTTCCACTAGCTAAGATATGTTTTCCTGCATCTGCTGCTACCAAGGTATAAGCCCCTGCTTGGGTGTTTTGGACTATTGTTCTTAACTCACCTGTACTATCAGTAACTGTGCCAGTAACGGTTACTCCCGCCGCTGTAGTCGTTAATCTGACATTCCCTGAATTGTATAAATAAACAGCACCTGCCGCCGTTCTATAAATGTCATAAACAGAAGTGGTTCCATTATGTGAAGCTATAGACCAATCTCTATATTCTGCATTTCCATAATGGGTGAAGTGAGCATCCCCATCATCAGCTACATAAAATCTAAAACCAGTGCCTACGTTATCGTGATATGTCTCATTTCCCAGTCTGCCGTACCAAATCGCTCCATCATCCCCAGAAATATTAATAACTGGTCCTGTGCTTCCGTCATCTGTAAATGATGCACTAGGACCAGCTATTGCACCTGTGAAGGTGGCACCACTAAGATTAGCTTTTAACGCATCAGCCGTATCTACATATGCTTTTGTGCTTTGCTGACTAGGAACTTTAATCGCTGAGTTAGTTGCGAAATTATCTTCATCTAATAGATCTGCTGATATTGCGTAATTGTTAGCACTCGCGGCAATGCCGTTTAATTTAGTATGGTCAGCATCAGTAAATGTATTAGAATCACTAGCTGCCTCTACTGCTGTAGCTATTTGTGCAGCTGTTATAGCTCCTGTATTACCGTTAACACTTAAGACAGCATCAGTAGGTGTTCTAAGTAACGTATAGTCAGCCATAGAATTAGCTGTACCTCCGTTATGAACATACGATTTGTTCTCGTCAGTTCTAACAACTACATCACCTTCTTGTGCAGTTAAAGCTAATTGAGCAGACTCGTTTGCAGCCTCCTGCACAGTTGTAAGTGCAACTGCATTAACAGAGAATTGAGTACCACTTAATGTTAAACCTGAACCAGCTGTATACGTTGTATCCGTATCAGTAGGTGTAGCCCATGTTAAACCACCTGTATTACCAGATTGAGCAGATAAGAACTGACCATTTGTAGGTGAATTACTTACTTTAAGATTAGCTTCGTCTACTGTATTATCAGTTATAACTGTAGCTCCATCACCAGTAGAGGTTACTTCGCCTGTATGGTTTGGATGTGCATAAGGTGTTACCCAAGATAAGCCATTTGATCCATCAGTTTTTAAAATCTGATTTGCAGATCCATCACTATTGGGAAACTCCATTCCACTGATAACTACCTTACCTGTACCATCTGGAGTTAAAGGTATGTTTCCATTACTGTTTGTAGCAGATATAATACCATTACTATTAACATCTAAATTACCTGCTAATTGAGGTGTTGAATCTTCTAGTAAAGATGTAATACCAGACTGAGTTAAATCAGATGCACTAGCAAAGGATAGAGTTCCTGATCCATCAGTTTTGAGTATTTGGTTTGCAGTACCATCAGTAGGTAATTTAAAGGTAACATTTTGAGCTAAAGCAGAGGGTGCTTCTAACGCTATATAGTTTGTACCATTCGATGTTAATTCACTAAATCTTACTTCTTTATTATTCTTTAGAACTAAGTTATCATCTAAATTAACTGCACCTGTAAATGTCTCACCAGCTATAGATGCATATCTAGTTTCTGATGTAGAAGCAAAGTATCTTTTCCATTTCCAACTCGAACTACCAGTAGTTGTATATTGAAGTCTTACAGTTAAACCTGAATCACCTACAAAGCCAGAAGGCATTCCTGACATAGGTGTGAAGGATTCAATACCTGTAGAATCAGTAACCTCTACTCCAGTACCATTTGTAGGGTTAGTAACAGCTACTGCTGTAGCACCTGTACCACCACCTCCACTGAATGCAACTGTTGCACCAGCTGAATATCCTGAACCAGCAGCTGTAACAGTAACACCAGTAACAGCACCTGAATTTATAGTAGCTGTAGCTGTTGCTCCTGATCCTGAAGACCCAGAAGAATTAGTGATAGTTACAGTAGGAGCACTAGAATAACCTGTACCAGCAGCAGTAAGTGATATACTATTAACTACAAAATTAGGTATAGCATTTTTATTAGCTACTGTATTATAAATAATCTCACTGTCTGATTTCGGAACATTAACCCAGTTAACACCATTATATTCTAATTTATCTAATGCACCTGGACTAGCTAAAACTACGTCTGTCAATGTACCCATTGTAGTGGCTACACCTGATGGACCCTGTAGACCTGTTGCACCTTGTAAACCTTGTGGTCCAGTTGCACCTGTTGCTCCAGTATCACCTTTTGCACCAGCTGGTCCTGCTGGACCTTGTGCTCCTGTCGGACCTGTAGCACCTGCAGCACCTGCTGCACCTGCTGCACCTGCAGCACCAGTTGTACCTTGAGCACCAGCTGCACCTGTTGCACCTGTTGCACCTGTTGCACCAGCAAGTGTTCCTACATTCATCCATGCAGTACCGCTATAAGCCCAACAATTATTATCACTAGCTTTCCATAGATCCCCTTGTGTTGGGTTTGGTGCAGTAGTGTTGTTTGGTGCTCCTGTGTAGGCATAAGTTCCAAGAAGTCTCAGACCTGTACCTTCATCACCTTTTGGACCTGCAACACCTTGTGGACCAGATGGACCCGCTTGTCCTTGTGGACCTTGTTCACCTTGTGGTCCTCTCTCACCTTTTACACCTTGAGTACCTGTAGTACCTTGTGTTCCTTGTGGTCCTTGAGCACCTTGAGCACCTGCAGCTCCTGTTGGACCTGCTGGACCTTGTATACCTCTATCACCTTGCGGTCCCTTCATCGTTCCAGAAGGGTTAGTTATTGAACCTTCTAGTTCTTGAAGTTGTAGCTTTATTTCTTCAAAGTTTTCATTCAGTGCATCTGCTCTTATAGCATTGCCTGGATTAAATGAATTTGTCATGTTGTTATAAGAGTTAGATATTTAATCTGTAGTTTGTATTAAACGCCATCCCAACTAGCTTCTATAGGTTTATCGTCGCTAGTTTCATTAGAAAATTCCCAATGACCTGTTATTGTTGCACTACATTCTTCTTGTCTTGGACGGAATGTGAAACCAGGTTCACCACACAATCCAATACCATTAACACTTAAAGTACCTACATGTGTACCTGGGTTTCCAAAACCCCAAGATTGTATAGTAGAAGGTAAATCAGTTACAGTATAACTAGCTTGCCATGGCTTAGCTTCTTTTAAATGGTTATTACCTATACCAGTGTCTCGAAAGTATGGACCTGAATGTATTACTCCTATATTCCAACCATTAGTTTCGCAAACTTGTGGATCATTAATCATTAAGAATCCATCAATTTTATTTGCTGAAAAGTCGTTATATTTATACCATCCTGTTGTCCATGGTCCAAAAGATTGTTTAAGAGCTGGAATTGTATAGGGAGGTATACCAAAAGTACCTGGAGAGTAATATTCACTTAATGAGGCAGAACCTGATCCTACCCATCTAGCATATTCATATTGAGACGTATCAACAGAAGATGTACATCTTAAGGAGTACTGCCAAGCAGAACTTGCAGCACCTGTTTCAATAGTTACATAAGCTGAGTTAGTAGGTTTAGGGATTATAAACTCAGTTGGTGTATTTGCATTTACAGTATGTGTTGAGGTATTTCCATTAGGAAATGTATGAACAAATGTTTGACCTGCTGGAGGACTAGTAGCTGTTAAAGATATAACACCATGACCACTATTAACATAATGTAGTGTTGCTTTTGATGTAGTACCTAACACAGCACTAACACCACAAGTAGCAAACCTCAATACTGAAGTATCTTCAAACTTTGGATTACTACCTTTAAATTCACAACAAAGACCGTCTGGTGGTCCACAACCGATACATTTAACTCTTACACTAAGTTTGTGGTCTATTAAACTATTGTCAACAGTTACTGATGTGTCTTTATCTTGACCACGTAATTCTATAGATTTGAATAGAGTTGCAGACCCTCCAGTCCTGGGAGTTTTATACCAACTAACATTAGCTCCTTGAATACATGAAGATGTATAAGTAATAGTATCTCCAACAACAAAAGGTCTAAGTGGATCATCTCTATCATCAACCAATAATCCATCACTACCATCAGTTTCACCTCTACAAGCATTGTTACTGTCTGGATCTGCTATAGGTTCAAATTTATGAGTTAACTCTGTACCACAACTTAAAGTACATCTTCTAATTCTAATCTTCGGTTGTTTAGTACCTGTTACAACTCCTGGTGTTCCATCAGGTATAGGTTTAGGAGCAAAGTTAAATTCAATTGTATTGTCATTTACAAATGTATAACTACCTCCCTCGTTTTGTTTTATCCATTTTAATCTTCTAGCATCATATAATTCAACAATTACATGGTTCTTTTGTTTATAAGGAAATGGGAAAGAATATTTGGTGGTATGTCCATCTCCATGAAATTCAACCTTAACTCGACCTGCTCGGCCAAGCCAGGTTTTATTTGTTTGAGATGGCATTATTTATTCCTCATTGTTAATGGATCTTTTTCAGGTGAAGAATAGTTTTGAGTATTGTGTTTCTCTCTTCTTTGACGGTATTCTAAAGCTGCTTGCTTTTCTAATAATTCACGTACCTCTGGCTCGTGTTGTATAGCAGCCCATCCTTGTCGTTTAGCTTCTTCTATGTGCATCTTTATCAAATCAAGATGTAAGAATGATTGATCAGGGTTTAAATCATATTGACCAGTTCTTCTTAAGTAATCCATACGTTCCATGGAAGCTTTTACGTCATCTCTCTCTGCTAGTTGGTTTAAAACATCTTCTAAGTTATAAGCACCTATAGCTTTCTGTAACATAGATCGAACTGTTGGACTATCTTCAAGAGACGTTCCGTCTGGTGCAGAGAAAGTTACAAGTCTTAAATCATAACCACTATTCCAAAGTAAAGTTCTACCCTTACTTTTCTTATCTATATTAAATGTGACAGGTGATATACCATTAACCATACGTTGCATAAAGTTCCATTTTTTTATTGGATCTCCATTTAGCATGTCGTATTTAATAGGTAACTCATTCTTAGTAAACTTCTCAGCCCATAAGTTTCTATTCCGTATTGATTGGCCAACACCTGAATTTAACTCACGCATATATGGAGTTATTACTTTACCTATCTCATTCCTAAGACTAGACATCGGGAACGTGTTGTTAAGCAGGTTAGCTATAACTCTTTCACCACTACCAGGCTGTCCACGTACAAAGTCAATAAGTTGATTAATACCCTGTAGGTATGTTTTACTTGCAGGATTAGCTAGACCTACAGCCATAGCCGTTCTCCACATTCTATCTTCAGCCCATTCATCACCCATTAACTTTTGGTTATCTCCTATATCAGCAATACTTGCAAGTACAAGGTTCCAAGGCTCAAATGAGTCATAAGAGACCCATACATCACCTATTTTCATACTTCTAGGTTGCCAACCTGTATCAATCCAAGTCTGTTTCATGGAATGATCAGTAGGACCATTACCAGTTAATTCACCAGCTAAATACTTTTGACTAATTGGTATCATCGATGCCATGCCAAGAGCTTGTCTACCAGCAAATAACGCCTTAGCATTAGCTAAATCTGCAGCAGTTTCAATACCGTATTTAGCTAACTTAGGTAAATCATCAACAGTTCCAAAGGCTATATCTCTACTCTCTTTCAAAAGCATTGATACTAATGGTGAGTTTTTAGCAGATACCTTTAGACCATTAATACCAGTACGTGCGAATAGGAAGAATGGTTTTAAGAAAGGTGCATCGTTAAATACCTGATCTAGGTTCTTACCCATTACACCTAGTTCACTAGTTAGTGTAACTTCTTTAAATTGACTATTTAGATAAGAGTCTTTTGATAGGTTTAGATCTCCATCAGGTGTAAGTAGTTTCTTATATTCAAGATCTTCAGCTTGCTTAAGTATGTCAGGTGTGATATCAAATATATCCCCTGCAGCTTTTGCATCGAGTGCTTCTCTTAATGCTTTCTCTCTAGACCTAGACTTAGCCATGATGTACCTAAAGGTGTCATCAGTAGCAGCCATTATCCTTGTACTGTATGTGAGCCAAGTATTAGAGTTTAAATTCTTAGCAACATTAGCAATATTAAAAGCAGCTATCTCACCAACTGTACCTTCTTCATAAGCCCACTTACCCATTAACTCCCAGTTAACATCTAGTGGTTGATACTCTTGATATCTATTTCTAATTGTAGCTATATCACCAGTCCAGTAGGCATCAACCTTAGTTTTAAATAATTTCCAAGCATCTGGGATAATCTCAGCCATCGACTTTAACGATGCTGCACTAGCTCTTAAGGTTGTTGTATCACCTGTAAACGGTGTTCTAACCAACGCTCCAAGTGCTGTGTTGAAAGAGTTAAGGTAGGCATTACTTGTGGTTCCCATGATTGCTCTGAGTGGTGTTTTAGGACCACTAAGGACACTGTTAACCATCATCCCCTGTAGCTCTCTAACCATCTGGCCAGTTTGAACTTTACCGTTAAACTCACCACCAACAATCTTCTGTCTCATCCATGCATTGAAGTCAGTCCAATTATGAATTTTATTGTTCATAGAGAAGACTTCTAATATACCCTGAGCTAATTCATCAGATGGACTATCTTTTAAGAACTGCATCATTAGACGTACACCATCAACAGTCTCGTCATGAATACTTGCTAAATTCTTAGTAACCTTTTGCATCTCTTTGAAGCGTGCAGCTGGATCAGTTAATTGCATAACTTGACCTGATGCACCCCATAGATATCTAGTTTTTTTTGCTTGTCCTAGACCAACAACTAGCTGGTCAGCGATGGTTTTCATAATCCCATCTTCAGAAAAGACATCTTGATAATCAAATAGTTCTCTTCCAGCTATACCGTGGTCTCTTAACTTCTTAAATAGACTTGCATTTATTAAATCAGCTGCAGCTAAATTATCAGGTGACATATTCTCAAGACCTAATGTCTTATCCTGATTCTTAAGTAATGGTTCCCAGAACTCCTCTGGTGACATACCTGTTGTGTGTCTACCAAGAACCTCTTGAGTACGCATAAGAGTATGCTTATGCACCTCTCCAAACGTCATCCCTTTCTTCTTAGCAGATGCAACCATCTGTTGATATTTAGTATCACCAACTAGCTTTTGAGCTAATTGTTTATATTCAACATCTGTTAAATCATTAGATAGAACCATCCTCTCTAATTGAGTTGGTGTGAATACTGCATCCGTAGATCCAAGATCCTCTCCAAGTTCATCAATTAGATTTAACTGTTTATATACCCGTCCAGGTGTACCAGTTGAGTTTGGACTACCTTGTGAACTATCAGCAATTGGTTTGTTCTTATGACCTCTGAATCCAGGGTCTTCCATTTCTACCTTCGCCTTCTCTAAGGTTAGGTCGTCTACATTCTTTGCTCTCTTTGCAGCAATCTCAGCTCCATTACCACCAATCTGTGTAAAGACCTTATCAACTATCATTCCAATTCCCATGTCTTCTACAACTGTCTTGAAAGTTTTCATCAATGGATGATCCTTTTCTTTGATAGCTGTGTGACCGAATATTGGACTTAGTTGAGGTATCTTCTCTACAACAAGACTAGAGATATTATCTTCTCTTTGTGAGTAATGAGATATGGCTGCAGCTGTACCACCGACAATAGCTCCAACGGCTAAAGCAGGTAGAGTTATAGGAGCACCAGCGGTTACTGCAGCACCTGCAGCAAATACACCACCTGTTAATACACCATAATGAGTTACACGTTCAACCATGTTTCCCCACCAAGTATCAACTAGTGGGTCTTTTACATCACTGATTCCTAGTGGATCGAAATCTGGTTTCCAATCAGCATCTACTTCATCCTTATCATCTGAATCACCAGATGTGACCATATCGTAATATCGTTCAGGTGCAGTTGCTACTGATTGAGTTGCGCCTAGAACACCTTTGCCTATTGCAGATCCAAGCTCCTCAACAAAGTTATTACCTTCCGTAGAAGATTCCTGTTGTTGAGGTTGAGCTGTAGGTTGTTCTTGTTGAATTTCCTGTTGGCGTTTAAGCCTATCAGCTTCTGCTTGTTCGTCTATTAAACGTTGACTTGCTTCTATACTTTCTTCGGCTGTGCCTAATTTGAATCCCGTAGGATCGTATTCGCTTTGCATAATATCTAAGCTATTGATAAACCAGGAAGTAATACATCTTGGTTGCGGTTAAAATAAGAAATCTCTTGTGGACTATTAATATCTTCTGTTTTACCTATGTTTTGTTGTACTCGGTTAGGAGTTAGGCGGTAGTAAAAGTATCTCTTTAATTCAGGTAGATTATCTAATTCCTCAGCAATTGGATTAGGATCTAAACCTTTATGACCTGATGCCTTAAGTTGTTTATCAGCTAGTTCCCAGTCACTTAACTGAGGAAACTCGTCTGATACAAGTTTATAGTATGTAGGAATAGATGTAATACCTTTTTCTAAATTGTTTTTAAGAACTTCCAGATGCTCTTCACTACCTACTAAGACTTGAGTATCTATGACTCTAGAATCATCAATTATCTGTGATCGACCCATGCTTACTTGATAGACCTGAGAACTTAGGTCTGTCTTTTGAAACGGAGCATTGTATTCAAGATCATTTAGTTGTATTTTTATTGCCTTATTACTACCAGCTGCAGGGACTTTTAACTTATCTCTAACATGAACTATTGCATTGTTTTGAGCTTCAGCAATCGGTGTACCTGCTCTGACTTGATCCATAAATACTTTCTCAAAGTCTGCCATTGCTCGCATGTATATACGATTAAATGTAGGACTACTTTTACTCGATTCACCAATAGATATATTAGTAGCTGTAGATATAAATCCTTGGATTAATCCATCAGTCTCTTGTGTAACTCCCTTCAAAGAAGCTTCAGCTAGTGGTTTATCCTGTTGAACTCGGTCAAGATATTTATTTCTTGTTTGATAAGACATCCCAACTAAATCACTTTCAAGTAGATATTTTCTATTAGATCTCAACTTTTCAAGTATTTTCTCTTCTTCAGCTCTTTCAGCTTCATCAAC
>Ga0115013_10002505_pt1 | contig 10214 bp, 3 predicted proteins | sample SouAtlMetagenome_2_FD_88686 | JGI IMG/M metagenome (GOLD analysis project Ga0115013, IMG submission 88686) | Marine eukaryotic phytoplankton communities from Atlantic Ocean - South Atlantic ANT15 Metagenome | ecosystem: Environmental > Aquatic > Marine > Oceanic | place: South Atlantic Ocean... | reverse complement strand
TGATGCTGAGGCTTCAAGCTACCAATCAGAAAGTGAAACATATCACTCAGAAAACTCTGGTGTTTCCAATTCTGAGTCAAAACATGATCAAGAGGATGGAGTACTGAATCCTTCATTTTCTGAGGCACCCCCTGCATTGGATGATGCTGAGTCTTCAAGCTATCAATCAGAAAGTGAAACATATCACTCAGAAAACTCTGGTGTGTCTTATTCTGAGCCAATAAATGATAAAAAGTATGAAGTACTGAATCCTTCAATTTCTGAGGCGCACTCAGAGTCGATGAAAGATCAAGAGGATGGGTCATGGGAATCTAAGCCTGAAAATTCTGAGGTCTCTACATCTAATTCGATCAACGATCAACGAGATGAATCGTGGAAATCGGCAATAAAGCAACGAAGTGGTCATTCTTGGATTTCGGCACCATCAGATACTGAAACGTCCATGCCCGATTTGCCAAAGAGCTTTTTCAACGAGTCATGGAATTCTTTCCCGAAGAATTCTGATGCATCGAAGCTGGAATCACCGAAGAAAAAGCTCAACGAACCATTGAGTCCTTCGTCTGAGAGATCTGAAACATCAAGGAAAGAATCACCAAAGGAAAAGCTCGACCAATCGTCTAGTTCTTCATCGAAGAGATCTGAAGCCTCGAGGAATGAATCACCAAAGGAAAACCTTGATGAATCATGGAGTTCTTCTTCGAAGAGGTCTGAGGCATCGTGGCAAAAATCACCAAAGGAAAACCTTAACGAATCATGGAAATCTTCGTCTGTCGATTCTAGTGCTTCGAAAACAGAGATACCGAAGGACGAATCATGGAGTTCTGCGTTTCACAACTCCAAGTCTTCACGATCAGATTTATTAGAAAGAACGAGCGAATCGTTTGATTCACCAACAACGCATAAATCCACGGCCGAAGAATCCCAAAATTTCTCTTCTAGATCAGAATCAATGCGAGATAAATCAGAAAAATCGTCAATTTCTGCGCTTGATAATTCGGAGAGCTCCAGATCAAAATCAATCAAAGAAGCGACAGGTGATTTTTCCCAAGCATCTTTGGAAAGTGTTGAGAATAGCAAAGCAAACATTGAAGAGGATAGTGCTTCTGAGCCCAATATGGATGTAGAGGTCAACAACGAACCACATCAGGGTTCTTTTGACAATTCTGATAAATCAGGGTCAAGCGAAAGTTTCGCTGAGGGTTCATATTCTTTTTCAACTAATTCCGAGAGCGATAAAAACGATGGGGATCGAATCGCACCAATTACTAACGAAACTGACTCGTCGAATCAGAAATCTAAATCAGATTTAAAAAATACGCAGGAGAGCGTTATTGTAAACAGCATGGATGGCAAAAACGAAGTCAACGAGGGTTCTGAAGTTTCTATGATGATCGGAGACATTTTTGAGAAATCTAATTCGTATTTCGAAGATTCCAATAAACGTGATGATTCATCAAATATCGAAACATCTGTGAAAGAAGAGACAACTATCGACACCATTCCTGAGACTGAAAGCGATTCCAAAACAACAGAAAGCAATTTTCAAGTGGAGGAGAAAAAAGACGATACTACTGAAGCAAAGAAAGAGAAAAAAGTAAGATCTTTAAAAGAAAAGATAAAAGAAAAGAAAAGGAGGAAAAAGAGAAGGAAAGAGCGAAGAAGAATACAAAAGGAAGCAAAGAGTGACGCGCTTCTTGTTTTCGAAGCTAATGTGAACGAGACCATACTAGCGCTAGAAGATCGACCTGAATCAAGTGAAGACAATATAGATTCTTCTGCAAATCGTCTTCTCCACGGCTTCGATGCACTGTTAGGCATCTTTCTACAATTATCTGATGAACTTGAGTTGATAGCAACCTTTTCGGGGTTTACCGGAAAGGATAGCACATCCACAGTGCACATCAATGCGCTCACGACTGTACTCGAGTTTGCCGACACATTTGAACAGCTGTTCTCCGATCTCAAGCCAATAATACTTGATTCTTTTGATGAAGAACCAGACGAATATATGGATGACCTTTTAGATCGGCTTGACGCTCTGATTGATCTCGTATGCGAAACCACACATAAAGTTGGGGAAAAACAAGAATGGAACTGTAGAACAGAAACAACCTTTGCCACGCTTTTAGAATTGATAGAACATGATTCACTTGATCTTCGATGCTACTTTGATGACGTTGACACAATAGATCCAGGTATTTCTGAAAGTTTGCAAGAGGCATGGTCAGCTACGGGTCACATCGAAGAACTCCGAGCTCTCCAGAACAGCAAAGACCCCCAACTATTTCGACAGATTTGTTACGAGGTGATGGTAAGCACAGACCAATGGTGTCCAGACACAGAAGTTTTGATCGATATATGCGGTATCAATCCTGAGATATTGAATGAAGAGCCTCCTGAAGATCTAATCGACGATGACGAGCTTGCACCTATCCCACAAGCCGCTGAGCATATACTTGATAAAGTGAACGGTGAAGTATTGAGTCGATTGGATGCCTTTTCAAGCATTTTGCGACGAATTTTGCCACCTCGTGCGGTGACTGACGAGGGTCTCCTCGATTATTTTACAAGTATTCGGAATGCGACTGCTAGTCCACTTGGACTTTCAGCTGCAAACATTGTATCGATATCATCTGTTCCAGAGTCATTAGATGATCCAGATTCCTTGGGAGTTTCTGGTGTTGGTAAAAGTACTCTTGCAGCGATGGTTGCAGAACATCCCGACGTTCGTCGGCATTATATCGACGGCGTTGCGTGGGTCTATCTTGGAGATCAAAAGTTAAACTACAATCGATATACACAGTGTCTTCGAGAGCTTGTATCTCAACTTGACTTTTATGATGGCATTCCTTTATTTGCAGAGTTGTTGCACACACCCGGAGAAAGTCTATCGAAAAGGCGACGGCGAGAGGAAGGGTTCATGATTTATGCTCGCGATACCATCGCTGGTTTATTAAGGGGCAGAAGTGTCTTGGTCATACTTGACGATCTTTGGTTTGAACCTGATATGGATTGGTTCGACTTTGCGCCAATGTCGGACGAATCGACTCACAGTCTAGTCGACAATTGTGCGTTAGTCATTACAACTCGTTGTAGATCCCTTCTTCCAGCAGTAGACACAGTTGAAATTGATATGCTTGATGAAGTGGATGCCATTGACCTACTGATTCAAGAATCTGGCCAGCTCTCGCATCAATTGATAGCAGAATCAAAAGAGGCAAGATCTGTTGTAAGGGAATGTGCAAATCATCCTCTAGCAGTCAAAAGTGTTGGCCGTTGGTTGAATCTCAAACATGCGACCGCTGGTGCTGGTAGGAGTGTCGAAGAGATCCATTCTGAAGTACTTAAATCGATGGGTAACATTTTGAAGGGTGGAGATAATTCAGGAACTGATATGATGTACGAGATCTTGAGTACAAGCCTTTCGCCTGCGATTAATGGTGGACCGACAAATATCATCAAGTTTTGTTTTGCTGCTTTCATCATGGTTTTCTGTGATCGAAGACATATATCTGAATTCGAAATGACTGAACCCAGTCCCATAATTCCTATGGATATTGCGCAACTGCTTTTTCAGACGCTCCTGGAGACATACGAAGTTTCATTGTTAAAAAAAGGAAGTCTGTTCTATGCACAAAAGAAGGAAGCCGCCGTGCTTATACCAGAAGCATTGTCGGCGTTAGGTGTTCTAAAGGTTATTACTTATTCAGAGGATGAGGAGGAGAAAACTCAAGAAGAAGAGCAGAAATTCTTACAAGTCATGCATTCTATCTATCATGAGTATGGCGTGTACTTAGCAAATGAAGATATAACTCTCAAAGATTTCACAAGAGATGCAGAGAGACATTGGAATCGCGCTCTCGCTGATGCATATCTTGGTCGTGTACGAGAATGGGATTGGGACCTAAAAAAGGCTTCACATACATATGCACTCGAAATGATTGTATCTCATATGATAAGAGGTGCGATGTACGCTGTTGCAGCAAACCTTCTAACCGAAACATCATTCATCAGAGGGAGACTTCAATCACTCGGACGTGAAAATTGTACAAAGCGATACATCAAAGATTGTGAAATGCTGTGTGAAAAATTGAAAGAACGAAGGCACCGAGAGTTAAATTTGAAGCCACGGAAGGTAATGAAAAAGGCTTACAAAGCCTTGGGAAGAGAGCTAACGATCAACGCAGGGAAAAATATTGGCGACGAGGAAAGGGTACAAAATGTGGAAGTAGGTAGGGCAAACTATGAAATCGGTTTCTCCTTGGCAGAGAACAGATGCTGGGATGCGGCTATAGCTCATTGGGAATTAAGTAAGACGTTACTTATGTCAGCCCTTGGATCAGTTGAAGTCGTGGCAGGAATCTTGTACAATATTGGAGTCGCACATACTGAGTTGAACGAGTATGATGAGGCACTTGCCGCTTTGAAAGAGTGCTTGATAATCCGGGCAACAATTCACGGAGGTAGGTACTAAGAGGAATATTTGTTTATACTTACTAGTTTTCCACTTCTCACTTTATATTGATATTTCCAATGCACTGAAACTGTTCCAGGGGATCATGTTCTTTATGCACAGACGATTCAGAAGATTGGCGATGTCCTCTTGAACATGTGTGATTACAATGAGGCTATGGAAAGCTACAACTGGGCACTCGATGTAATGTACAAAGAACCAGACCATCATTATATTGAGATAGGCGAGATTCTAGATAACAAGGGGACAATACATTACAGCAAGGGCGAGATCGACGAAGCTTTACAATGCCATCAGGAAGCGCTCCGCTCAAAGCAAGAAGACTTGGGAGAAGATCATCCTGAGCTAGCAGAGACGTATCATCGCATAGGAAATTGTTTATCTGATCAGGGAAATATAGACGATGCGATAGTGCATTTCGACGAAGCTATCACGCTCAAAGAATCTGACCCAGATGGTGGCCCCGAGAGAGATGCTGATGTTCTGACCCTGGAAGGAATTCTCAATAATCTTGAGGGAAATCAGGGAGAGGGTCTTGAGTGTTACGAAAGATCATTACAAATTCTTGTCACAAAGGTTCCATATCGGAAGGAAAAAATAGCTTCGCTTCTTCATCTAATCGGCTGTGTGTACCTTATGAACGGAGAACAAAGAAAAGCGATGAAATTGTTTGAAGAAAGTCTCAACGCGCGGCGAAAAGTTCTTGGTTTCGTCCATCTTGACGTTGCTAGCACACTCTTTAATATGGCATTCCTCCACCAAACTCGAAACCGCCTCGATAAAGCCCTTCGATGCCTAGAAGGTAAGTGATGTACAATCTATTCCCACAAATTTTCGTGATTGCGTGATGAGTTGCTCAAATTACGCCATGCCACTTTACGTCTCTTCGCTTACAGAAGCATTAAAGATCCGACAGCTACGTTTGCCAAATAGCGAGAAAGTTGCTGTGACTCACGAGAAGATAGGTTCAATAGCCAAAGGAATCGGAAAATCAAAGAAAGCTCAGATTGCATTCGAAGGTAATTTATAATTGCTAACGGCCTTTTGAGCCGTCATATTCATCAGTCTGATTTATTTTTTCATTGATCTTTATGTTTCTAATGAATGTTCTTTCATCTCAATGCTTTCTCTCTTCCACTGCTTGTTTGCCCGACTATTTATGCCAAACCATAGAGGCATTAAAAATCCGCAAATCAATCCATGGACAGCAGCACGAAGCCGTTGCCGCTGTGCTACAAGAGCTTGGAGATCTTATGGATGACCTTGGTGAATATGAATCGGCCATCAGTTTCTACGTAGATGCACTTGCGATTAGACGCAGCCGATTGGGCGCCGGTGACACTGCCGTCGCAGAAACATTGTACAGGTATGTCAAAGACCTGGATACAACAACAGTCTACTGTTTGCAAATCAAACTTCTGACACTATTGTTTTCTTCATGGATAATTTGTACAGCATGGGATATACCTTGCATAACACTGACGAACCCGGGCGAGCTTTGGTATGCTTTGTGGAAGCTCTTAGTATTCGACGCCATGCACTCGGAGAGGAGTCGATGGAGGTTGGTGATACACTAAACATGATGGGTTTTCTAAAAGCTAAGCGAGGCGAACTAGATGACGCTCTGACGCTATTATGGGATGCACTTAAGATTCGAAAACAACAAGATGATAATATTAAGGTAGCAGATACTTTGAAAAATATTGGAAGCGTACACAAGGACAAAGAAGAATTTGAACTGGCCATTGAATGCTACGAAGAATGTCTACGAATTCGTCGGAATGATCTTGGATCAGAACACGAAAAGGTCGCTGATATCCTTATTTCAATGGGAGATGCCTACCGCGAAATCCCGTTGCAAATCGACGAAGCTAGAAATTCGTATCAAGAAGCTCTGGACATTAAAAAACAACTCTTGGGTGACCATGATGAGAGTGTGGCTGTAGTCTTGCGGGAAATTGGAGCGATTGAATATCGTGCCAACCACCACGACGAAGCACTGCAATGTTTCTCCGAGTTTGTAAAAATCCGACGAGATAACGGCACAGACAACGATGCGGATTTTGTGAACGGTCTTCTGACGATCGCCAACATTCACAAAGACGATGGAAACCACGAAGACGCCAAGGTGTGCTGGAACGAAGCCTATGAGGTGTGTCGGAAACGAAACCTTGCCGAGACCAATCAGCAACTTGCTCAAGCCATGAAGCATTTAATTGACGAAGGCAAAGTTGTGGAACAGGAAGATGAGGATACAACCAAAAAGTCGCTGCTTGGATATGTCGCTGAAAAACTTGGCATTGAAAAGTCGGACGACGACAGTATTTTCCAAAATACACGAAAGACTATTGTTGGGGGGATTGGGAGAAAAGGCAAAGGCCTCATGCTATAAAGAAGACACATACATAGAAAATCATATAGAATCGAAACGCGAAAAACTCGGAATGGATTATAGTATTACTTTTGCTTTTTCAAGAGCAAATTTTCTTTTCACACGTAATCTAGCGATTCGATCACTCTCTCCCCGCAGAGCATGGAATAGCTTACTTGCCCCATGAATTCCATTTTTGTCGAACCAGAAAAAGTACTCTTTTAGCTGGGCTTTTGTCATGGTCATTATCATTTTTCCGGTAATATCTCCTTCGAACGCAGCATGGACATAATGTTTGGTTTTCAACCACCTCAACAATCGGTCCTTGGACCATTGACGTGGCAACACCAAAGATTCTTCTTTATGAGCATACTTGCCGCTGCTTCCTATCTGATCTGACTTACTTAGTAAATGGACATTTTGGTCCATGTATTCTCGTGAAGACAGTAGAGTTGATAGTGTAGCATTTGTATCATCAGAGGCGGGTGATACAGCAGCTACTAGACACACTCTAGAATGCTCCCTCGCAAGGATGGGTTGTCCAAGAAGTCTAGTCAATTGACAAGGTAGCAAACGTTCGTGGGCTGTACTAGTTTCTACCGGTATCTTGCTTCGCATTAGATCCATCAGATTAGCCAAGGGGTTTGTATGTTTATGGTTTGTTTCTACACCTTGTGGATATAACACTTCATCTCCAGGAGGACAAACCACCAGATACAGAGTTCCTGATTCGTTCCTTTCGTTTCTGATACTTATCTGACAAAGTGAGTATGAAGATGCTTCGGACGCTAGACGTCTTCTCACACGGCACATGGTGTCCAGGAAATTCCTTGCCGAAGAAATATCAATCTCAATGGCACCTTCTGCATGATATTCGCCATTCGCCTCAATAATTTCCACATAGTGATTCACAGGACTCAATAGATCCATGCAAAAGTCGCTGCAAGTTCCCAAGCCCAGGTATTTTACAGAAATCGAATTAGTGGACATGGATGACTCAGAAAACAGATCCGCTGCTACTTTTCGTTCGATGTTGGATAGAGTGTGCGATCTTTCGAAGTTGTCACTCCCCAACAATAGAATTGCCCCTAGCCCACCATTCATGGCATCTTTGACATTCCATTGAACTGTTCGAGAGTAAAACTCATCGAACGAAGTTCGTTCCGAGAAGACTGCATCAAATTGGAAGACATGCGCTTTCAAATCCAACACTGATTGATCCAACAGTGCGTTGGTTTCGTATAGAGCCATTGTCCTCGAAGATTCGGGAGGAATATCAACGATTGCGAAGTTTCCCCGTTCTGCTTCAGCGGGTAGAAGTGGTCTGGTTCGAACAACAAAAATTGGTCCATTTTTTGGTACCGATAGATCAGCAGGAGCATCGTTTTTTTCAATGAGGTTTCGAATGGATTGCGAATATTCAAACTTCAAAGATTCAAAGTCTTGTCGATGAAAAGAACGTGCCATTTGTTGCTCTTGAAGGGGCGTTTTCGGTGATAGCAACTCTATTACGCGACTATCTGAAGCATTTTTCAACTGTACTCCATGGTATTCATTTTGAATGGGTGTTCGCGGTGGTATTGTCTCTATTTCATCAATAACAATAACATTTTTTGGACTGACTTGGTGATATTGGTTATACATAGGTGTTGAAATTCGAATGATCTCTCTTTCGTCAATACCAATGATTTCTTCCTGGTCGACTTGGTCACGTTTATTGTAGAAGGGTGTTCGAGGTGACGGCATCTTTGTTCCTTCGTCAACGACAATGAAATTTTGCTGACTGGCTTGGTGAAGGTTTCTGCGTATGGATGGTGTAGGTGGTATTTTTTCTGTCACATGATGAATTGACGCTTGCTTCGGATCGTCATGGTGATAATTATTTTCACCAACTTTTTCTGTTACATAATGAATTGAAGCCTGTTTCGGATCGACGTAGCGATGATCGACATAGTAATAACTATTTTCAATTACTGTTGTGGTTGAAAGAATATCCTCTTCAGAAGTATCCAACACTTCTTTCGAAGAGGTGTCATCGAATTCGATTTCTCTGGAATCATGCGTGGGCCCTTCTGTTTCTATCATCGAAAATGTTTGTTCCATTGGTATTGGAGATCCCCAGAAAGGATGTTGGCGTTCTGTCGGTTCCTGGAACATGCTGGCTTCGGTTTGGATCGTTTCATGGACACAACTTCGAATACTTCCGATGAGATCATTCTCGTTTTCAGAAGCCTGGGTCAGAATACTTTCGAGAGATTGAAGGGAATCATCTTGCGTGTCTGCCATATCCAATCCCTGCGACTGGTTCATTTGAAAGGATTTATGTTCACGGGATAATTCGATGCGATCCGAAATTTCGTTTGCATGGGAATATCCCGATGGTTGTTCCTTTCTTTCGTAATAGGGACTTTTTGGAGTTCGACTGGGTAAATGTTGAGGAGATACTGTAGATACTGTGTGCGATAAATCGATAGCCCGAACGTGCCTCGCATACGATGGCGAAACGTCGGGGAGTTCCGGATACTCCTCCGTGTATGTGGAAATTGAAATGCTGGCGGAACTCTTCTTCATTGGTGTCGAAGCAGATGCTGGCCTCCTCTCATTTGAATGCAATTGTGTGTTGGGTCGATCTAGTGGCTTTGCTGATACTCTCTGGGAGAAAAATAAGGTACTTCTGCGATCCCCATTGTATTGTTTCGTTTCGACCAATCGTTGATTGGACTGGGATATTCGTCTTTGCACTTTCGAAATAGCGTCGGACTGTGATGCAATTAGTTCCTCGTCGGCGAAATGAACAGAGCGTGCATAACGAGGAGTGGGATGCTGTTTGGCCCGTCTGTTGGTTGCATGCGGAGATACGCTGTCTCTTGATACGGGGGTTCTGCTAGGGCCATACGAATTTGTAATTGGAAGGCTAATATCCATCAGCGGTGTCCTCGCAACACTCTTGGTTTGGTTCGTGTCGATCGTCTTGGTTGTGCTTTCGCAAGATTCGTCATACACCGAAAACCCATTCGTAATTTTTGTCTTTTCGTTATTGTGTCTTACCACCGCAGAATTTTCATCGTACACTACTGACTTCTTGGATATTGTGCCCATTACCTGGGTTGCGTCCTCACTGAAATCGTCGTACACTACAAATTTCGATGTTTTCTTATTGGTGGTGTTCTTGCAATTGGTGGCATCACTCGTTACATCACTCGCTGCGAGCCCATAGTGACGGCTTTGGCTTCGGGACCGCCCATCCTTGTTTGGTGGTTGGATATTTTCCTTGTTATTGGTTTGTGGCCCCATTTTGAGAGTTTGTTTGTGGTCAGAATCTTGCCAGTGACCACTGGTCGAGGCAAGAATGTTCTGAATATCCCTCAG
>Ga0115013_10002504_pt1 | contig 10219 bp, 6 predicted proteins | sample SouAtlMetagenome_2_FD_88686 | JGI IMG/M metagenome (GOLD analysis project Ga0115013, IMG submission 88686) | Marine eukaryotic phytoplankton communities from Atlantic Ocean - South Atlantic ANT15 Metagenome | ecosystem: Environmental > Aquatic > Marine > Oceanic | place: South Atlantic Ocean... | reverse complement strand
TCAAGACTGGTCGAGCTAAAATACAATGGAGAACTACCTCTACAAGACAAGATTCGAGCTATCGGAAGTCAAAAGGGTCGACAACTGGGTCGACACAAAAGAAAAAACCCCGTAAACACAAGGCTTACGGGGCTTGTTGGCGGTCTGGACGAGACTCGAACTCGCGACCCCCTGCGTGACAGGCAGGTATTCTAACCAACTGAACTACCAGACCTCCTCTTCCAGGCCGAGGCCCTTCCGATTTCCAGCCTCGATTGGCCGGGGCGCAAAGATAGCAAGGTCTGTGCTATTCCTGCAAGAAGAAATACGCGATTCACTCAAAAAAGTTTCGCCCTCTTCGTGAGGTATCCGGTCAGCACCGGCAGAACTCCTTCAGCCACATCGACATCTACCCAATCGATGCCGTGTGCACCGCAACGGTCGCGGAGGGTTTTCGTCAATTTGGCCATGCGCGATACATACGCTTCACGCACCTCCGTCGGATGCAACTTCAGCTCCTCCCCTGTCTCCAGATCGACAAACCGCGTGGGGCGATCGGAGAATTCAAAATTCATCTCTGTCTCTGCATCAAGCAAGTGAAAGACGACCACCTCGTGCTTGTTGTGTCGCAAGTGTTGAAGCGCACTGACAAGGGCCTCAGGGTCTTCGGTCTTGTCCAGCATGTCGCTGAAGACAATGATCAGCGAGCGACGCGGCGTGGCTTCTGCGATTTGGTGGAGTGCATCGATGGCGCTCGTCCGCCGCGCCTCGGCAGGTTCTGTGAGTAGTCCTTCGAGCTTGTCAAAAAGCATGCGGTGGTGCGCTCGTGAGGAACGTGCGGGGGTCTGCAGGTCGAGGGACTCGGAGAACAGGCTGAGGCCCACGGCGTCGCGTTGGCGCCGGAAGAGTTCGATGAGGGCCGCCGAGGCGAGAACCGCAAACTTGAGCTTACTCATGCGGTCGTCGTCGAGGGTGACACCGTCAGGGTACGCCATCGATCGCGAGGCGTCGAGAACGATCTGGCAACGGAGGTTGGTCTCCTCTTCGTACCGCTTGACAAACATTTTGTCTGTCCGGGCGTAGAGCTTCCAATCAAGGTGTTTGGTGGACTCTCCTGGGTTGTGCAGGCGATGCTCTGCAAATTCCACGCTGAAGCCGTGGAAGGGACTTTTGTGCATGCCCGTGATGAATCCCTCCACCGCTTGGTTGGCGAGGAATTCAAGGCGACCAAGTCGCTGTTGCAGTTCGGGAGTGGGTTGAATGGGCATGCTGGCCGGGGTTTGGACGAAAAAAACGCCCCCACCAAGATAGGCAGGGACGGTTTTCAAACGTCATTCAAGGCGCGAGGCGCCGATGACCTCACAGGAGTGCGTCGAGCTTCTCTGCGAGCACGTTCTTGGGCACAGCACCCACACTCTTGTCGACGACTTCGCCGTTCTTCAAAAAGAGAATGGTCGGGATGTTGCGGATGCCGAAACGCTGGCTGACGTCGCTGTTGTGGTCGACATTGACCTTGCCGATGACGGCCTTGCCGTCGTAGTCGCCTGCCAATTCTTCAACCACGGGACCAACCATGCGGCAAGGACCGCACCACTCTGCCCAAAAATCGACGAGCACGGGCTTGTCGCTGTTGATTGCGAGCTCCTCGAAGTTCGCGTCTGTGAATTCTACTGCCATGATGAAAATTGATTCTGAGTTCTTCAATGTTCTGTTAAGCAAAGGTATCCGTGTGTTGTTCACGAACAACGGCATAATCCCGCTGCCCTCAAGTCATTTTTCAACCTTTTGGGACGCCGTCCGTGGACAACGGCCCTTGGGTCCTGAGACGCCCCTCCAAGCTTACCGCTTCAAGTCCAGTCGATACTGGGCTTTGCCGGGGATGCACAGCTCCATGAGGTCGCTCACAAATTGGTCGTCCAACTGCACCTTGGACGTGCGGCTGGGCATGTCCAGCTTGGCTTCGTCGTCGTAGATCTCCAGGGTCACACCCACCTGTCCGGGGTGATTGGCCACGCTGGTCGTGAAGCGGTCCACCCAACCGTCGTTCAACGCGCTCAGCTGAATCTGAATGCGCAACCGGCCGATGCGCTTTTCGCGCGCTTCAGACAGGAGTTCGATGGATTGGAGTTTGGCCTCCAACCCATCGCGGCCAAAGCCTTGCTCCTTCACTTGGGTGGTCACCATGACCATCCACCCTTCCACCATGAACTCCTTGAACTTCACGTAATCCTCCCCAAAGCAACGGAACTCGTGGGTGCCCTTGTAGTCTTCAATCGCGAAGAAACCCCAGGGCCTTCCCGACTTGCTGATGCGGTGCTCGCAGGAGGAAATGAGACCGCCAAACGTCAGCATCTTGCCCTTCTCCTGCTCCAGGTTGTCCAAACGTGAGAGCCCACCCTGTGCGCACAAATGGTCGAGTTCGAGTCGGAACTTGTCCAACGGGTGGCCAGAGATATAGACGCCCACGATGTCGCGCTCCTTGTTGAGCAGGTCCATCGAAGCCCACGTTTCGCATTCGGGGATGGGCGGCTCGGGAATGTCCATGGCGCCGTCTTCGCCCCCAAACAAGGAAACCTGTGCCGAATTGGCCGAGTCCTGGGTGGCCGCGCCGTAACGAACGGCCAGTTCGATCAACGGTCGGTCCTTGTGGTCAGGCGCAAAGAACTGGGCGCGGTGCAGCCCAAAGCTGTCGAATCCACCGCCCAAGGCCAGCGCCTCGAACACCCGCTTGTTGCAGTCCTTCAGATTGACGCGACAGGCAAAATCAAAGAGCGACATGTAGGGCGACTCCGAGCGTCCCTCGACGATGGCAATCACCGCCCCTTCCCCTACACCGCGCATGGCGCCGAGCCCAAAGCGAATCGCCCCCTCTTTGTTCACTGTGAACTTGAAGGACGATTCGTTGACATCGGGTCCGAGGACAGGCACGCCTTGACGACGTGCCTCGTCCATCAAGTTGGTGACCTCCTTGATGTCGTTCATGTTGTTGGACAACTGCGCCGCCATGAATTCGGCCGGGTAGTTGGCTTTGAGGTAGGCCGTCTGGTACGCAACCCAAGCGTAGCACGTGGAGTGCGATTTGTTGAAGGCGTAGGAGGCAAATGCTTCCCAATCCGTCCAAATTTTCTCCAGCTTGTCCGCGTCGTGTCCCTTCTCGGTGCCGCGCGCCATGAAGTCCGGCTTCATCTTGTCGATGATGTCCTTCTTCTTCTTTCCCATCGCCTTCCGCAGGCTGTCCGCCTCGCCCTTGGAGAAGCCTGCAAGTTTTTGGGACAAAAGCATCACCTGCTCCTGGTACACCGTGATGCCATAGGTCTCTTCCAAGTACTCTTGGCACGCGTCCAAATCGTAGGTGATTGCCTGCCGCCCATGCTTCCGGGCGACAAAGTCCGGGATGTATTCCATCGGACCCGGACGATACAAGGCATTCATGGCAATGAGATCTTCAAAGACAGTAGGCTGCAACGACTTGAGGTGCTTCTGCATCCCCGCAGATTCGTATTGGAAGATGCCGATCGTGTCGCCTCGCTGGAACAGCTCGTACGTCTTATGGTCGTCCAGCGGGAACTCGTCGGGATCGAGGTCCTTGCCGTGACGGAGCTTCACGTTTTTTACTGCGTCCTTGATGACCGTCAGGGTCTTCAGTCCCAAGAAATCCATCTTGAGCAGGCCGGCATCCTCAGCCACCGCGTTGTCGAATTGCGTGCACGCCATTGCGCTGTCCTTGGCCGTGGCAACCGGCACAAAGTTGGTGATGTCGTCGGGGGTGATGATGACCCCGCAGGCGTGGATGCCTGTGTTTCGAATGCTGCCTTCCAGGACCCGAGCCGTTTGAAGCGTCTGGCCCTCGAGCGTGGGTTGCGTGCTGATGGCCTTCAACTGCTCCACCATGGCGAAGCCTTCGCTCCTCACCTTCTCCTTCAGCGCCTTGTCGTCCAAGCTGAACATCTTCTTGAGGGAGATGTCCGGAACGAGCTTGGCGAGACGGTCCGCGTCGCCAAGCGGCAATTCCATGACGCGCGCCGTGTCACGGATGGACGACTTGGCCGCCATCGTGCCGTAGGTGATGATTTGGGCCACTTGGTTGGCGCCGTACTTGTCGATCACATAGTCAATGACCTTGCCTCGCCCTTCGTCGTCAAAGTCAATGTCGATATCTGGGAGACTGACACGATCTGGGTTCAGGAACCTCTCAAACAGCAAATCGTACTTGATCGGGTCGACGTTGGTGATGCCGACGCAATAGGCCACAGCTGAACCCGCGGCCGACCCACGTCCGGGCCCCACACTCACGCCCATTTCTCGGGCGGCCGTGGTGAAGTCCTGTACAATCAGGAAATAACCAGGGTAGCCCGTTCGTTCGATGGTATCCAACTCGAAGTCCAAACGCTCGCGGACCTCGTCGGCAATCTCCCCGTATCGTTTCTCCGCCCCCTGGTAGGTGATGTGCCTCAGGTAGGCGTTCTCGCCACGTTTACCGTCATCTTTGGCGTCTTCGTCGTGCACAAACTCGACAGGGATGTCAAACGCAGGAAGCAGCACGTCGCGTTCAAGTAAATAGCCTTCACATCCCTCTACCAATGCGGCGATGTTGGTGATGGCCTCGGGCACATCCGAGAACAACTCCTTCATCTCCTTCGGAGATTTCAGGTAGAAGCTGTCATTGGGAAAGCCAAACCGGAACTCCCGACCCCGTTTGCCGACGTAGCGCTTGGGTTGGCTGACGTTGCGCGCGTCCTTGACGCAGAGCAAAATGTCGTGGGCTTCGCTTTGGTCTTGTCGGGTATAATAGCTGTTGTTGCTCGCCACCAATTTGACGCCGTGCGTCGCGGCCAAGCCTTTCAACACGTCGTTGACCACGGTCTCTTCCTCAAGTCCGTGCCGGTTTAACTCGGCATAGAAGTTGGCGCCCATCAGGTTCTTCCAAAACAGGAACGCCTCCTCCGCCTGAGCCTCACCGACATTCAGGATCAAAGACGACACTTCGCCAAACAAGCCCCCTGTGAGGACGATCAAATCCTCTTTGTACTCCTCGACAAGTGCCCGGTCGATCCGGGGCACGTAATAGAATCCGTCAGTGTACGCCTTGGATGCGAGCTTGGCGAGGTTGTGGTAGCCGTTCTTGTTCTTCGCGAGAAACACGGTCGGATACCCGTCGTCCTTGACACTCTTGTCGTTCATGTCGCGGCAGACGTTCAATTCCGCCCCGACGATGGGTTTGATGCCCTCTTTGTTGCACGCCCGCACAAACTGGAACGCCGCCATCATGTTTCCGTGGTCCGTCACGGCCAATGCGGGCATGCCCATGTCCTTGGCGGCAGCAACCAGTTCGCCCACGGGACTCACTGCCTGCAGCACACTAAACTGCGAGTGCACGTGAAGGTGCGTGAAAGGCACGTCCTTCAGTGCTGCTGCAGCGGCTGCATCCACTTTTCCCGCCCCTGAGGCCTTCTTGGCTTTTTTCTCCTTGGGAGCATCAAAGTTGGCGGCCTCGAGTCGGGGCGCTTCGTACTTGACTTTTTCAGGGCTCTCAAACTCAGGACGCTCAATGACCCGCAGTCGGACCATTTCGAAAAAGCACCGCGCGGTGGCCGCCACATCGTACGCTGCGTCGTGTGCGTCGCCAAAGCCTTTCCCAAAGAGCTTGTGGTGGAGCTCTGTCAACGTGGGCCACTTAAACTTACCTCCTCGTCCCCCTGGGATCGCACAAAACTCCGTGCCTTCGTCCTTGGAGTCGATGATCGCGATGTCCGTGAGCGGCTCGGCGGCTTGGTTCAAGCGGAGCAACTCTGCCCCGACCACGTTGACGTCGAAGCCGACGTTGTGACCCATCACGTACTTCGCTTTGGCCGCATCGGCCATGAATTCGGCCGCCACATCGGCCAGCGGAATGCCTTCCGATTGCGCCCGTTCTGTGGTGATTCCGTGGATTTTGATCGAGTTGTACGGAATGGTGAATCCGTCGGGCTGCACAATCCGATTGCCACGAGACAACAGCTTGCCATTGGCGTCGTGGAGTTGCCAAGCCAATTGTACCAACCGCGGCCAGTTGTCGCTGTCCGAGATGGGTGCGTTCCAGTCCCGGGGCAAGCCGGTCGTTTCCGTGTCGTAGATGAGAATCATGGGGCCTTCGAAATTCGAGAATGCGCGGGGGTTCGAACATCTCTCACGGGTGCTTGTTTTCCACAACGCATCCCCATGTGTCGTATTTTCGCACTTGGACTGCCTTTAAAAAGGACTGCCAACATGACTACTCCCTCAGCACCCAACGCACCTCAGGACGCCAACGAACGCATCATTGCCATTGGCGACGAGCACGTCGGAACCTCCATCGACACCCCCCTGCGTCCGGACGCTTTTGACCTTAGTGACGAGGTCAAAATCAAGGCCATCGAATCCAAATTCCGTGACATCATGGAAATCATGGGGTTGGACTTGACAGATGACAGCCTGGCAGGCACGCCCCATCGTGTTGCGAAGATGTACGTACAGGAGATTTTTGCCGGCCTCAACCCCGCCAATCACCCCAACGTCAAGACTTTCGACAACATCTACGGGTACGATCACATGCTTGTCGAGCGGAACATCACCTTGAACTCGACGTGCGAGCACCACTTCCTGCCCATTGTGGGTGTGGCCCACGTGGCCTACATCCCTGAGGGTCGCGTGGTGGGATTAAGCAAGCTCAACCGCATTGTGGACCACTACGCCAAGCGTCCCCAGGTCCAAGAACGTCTGTCTCGTCAGGTGCTCATTGCGCTGCAAAGGATTTTGGGCACGCCCAACGTCGCCGTAGTGATGGATGCCAAGCATTTGTGTGTGTCCAGCCGCGGCATTCAGGACGAAGGAAGTTCCACCGTCACGGCCAGCTACGGCGGGCTTTTTGAGACCGCTACTGAAGTGCGTGCCGAGTTCTTGCAGCACATCGAAGCGTAATTTCCCAGCAAACGTCTCGCGGGACTGAGTATGCTTAAACCCGCTGACGACCACTGGCCAAGCGGCCCTAAGCACAAGTGCTCCTGACCCTCCATGTCTGAGAACCCCTGCGAGAACTCTTGGGTACCGACGACGTTGCGTTTGATCTTGACGCTAAGCACCTCTGCGTTTCGAGCCGCGGCATCCAGGACGAAGAGAACTCCACTGTGACCTCGTACATGGGTGTGTGACCTCGTACATGGGTGGTTGCTTCGCCATCGACGAGAGCTTGAAGCGCGAGTTCTACGCTGAAGTGGGCGGCATCACCTGACCCCGGCCTGCCGTATCTTGGAGGAATGGCCCGGCCGTTCCTCTTCACTCTGCAATGCCTGTTGACCACAGGGTTAAGCATCCTCGCTCTGCCCGGTCAGTCACAGCTGTGCCTGCAGCCCTTGCACACCGCGGAAATCACTACGGGAATCTGGGCGGAAGAGGTCACATGGGAAGTTTGGACGTTGGACGGCATACTTGTCGCCGGCCCCTTCGGCCCGTACGAGGACGGCATCACCTACTCCCATGAATTGTGCCTCGAGCCAGGGTGCTACAACGTGCTCATGATGGACAGTTTGGGGGACGGATGGCAAGGTGCGGAGCTTGCCATTTTTGACGCGTCTGGTGCGCTGGTAGAGAGTTACAGCATGGAGGCTGCCTTAGGTTCTTCAGTCGCTGTGCTTGGGATTGGGGGCAACTGTGGTTGTACGCAACCCGGAACAGTGGGATACAATCCATCCGCCTCGTGGGATGACGGAAGTTGTTTTTCCTGTGAAGTCGACCAGGTGGCTGCGAGATGTGTGCTGTCGACGGGTATTTGGGCGGAGGAATTGCAGGTCACGTTTGTTGACGACCAAAACAACATGGCCTTGACAGGCGAAGACCTCTGGGGCCCTACGCCCTGGGCCAACAACACCGTCTACACGTGGGAAGGATGCTTGACGTCGGAATGCCTTGAGGCTCAACTGATCGACACGTACGGCGACGGTTGGCAAGGCGGCATGATGAACATCCAAACCTGGTCTACGGAGCTCGGTTGGTCCAACATCGCCTCGGGTTCGGTTCCGCTGAATGCCTTTGAAGCCTCAGTCCACGTGCCCCTCGACCCAAGCTGTCCGAATCCAGGCTGCACGTTGCCCGAAGCGTCCAACTTCAACCCGCAGGCCACCCTGGGCGACGGCTCGTGCGTTCGACAATCGGACAACGTGAGCTTGTATGCGTCATGGTCCTTGGACGACCTCGCAACCAACAGCCTAGGCGGGAGGTACAACGACGTCGAAGGCCTTGAGGTGAACGGACGGGAATACGCCATCGTGGGCTCTACAGAAGGCACCCACATCATTGACGTGACCGATTCGGCCTCGACGGAGGAGCTCCATTTCTTGCCGGGTGCGGACGGCGGAAGCTTTGTGACACACCGGGACTACCACATTCACGAGACCATATTGTATGCGGTGTGTGACCAGGGTGCGAGCACGCTGCAGATTTGGGATTTGGACAACTTGCCCGCCCCCCCCGAAGTGTTGTACGACGACGACGAATTTGTGGAGCGCGCACACAACGTTTTTGTCGACGACGCGACATTGACCCTGTACTTGGCTTCGTCCAAAAGCGCAGCCCTCAACACCCCTCTCCTCGCCCTCGACGTCACCGACCCTACGCAGCCCACCCTTGTGGCGGACCTCTCGACATGGATTGGCGGGTGCCACGACTTGTACGCCAGGGACGACACGGTCTGGGTCAACGGCAGCGGCGTGGTTCGGGTCCTCGATATGAACCCCACCCCTCACCTCATTGGTTCGCTGGACGACTACCCGTTCCAAGGCGGCAACCACAGCGGGTGGTGGGTGGCTGAAAAGGACGTTTACGTCTTTGCGGACGAGACCCACGGCTCCCCACTCAAGGTGGTGGATGCATCGGACGTGACGGACCTGCAAGTCCTCAGCCTGTTAAGTTCGGAAACCGCAGACAATGCCATTGCCCACAACCTGATGATGAGGGATGACCTTGTGTTTGTGTCGTACTACCACGACGGCCTTCAAGTCTTTGACGTGAGTGACCCGGCCGCCCCAAACAAAGTGGCGTGGTACGACACCTACCTGCCTGACCATCACAACGGCTTTGCAGGCGCTTGGGGCGTGCACAGCGCCTTGCCCTCGGGACGCGTGCTCATCAGCGACGTGCAAAGCGGTCTGTTCGTGCTTACCCTAAAGCCCGATTCCTTGACCCTTTGCCCTGGGGATGCCGTAGGAGGCCTTGGCGATGTGATTGTAGATGGGCCGGGACGCTGGGTAGGTCAAGCTTCCGAAAGTGGATGGTTCGGCGCGGACATTCTGTGGATTGAGGCTTTAGAAGCGCTCGATTGTCCGTCTTGCACGGGTGATTTTGATGGAGATGACAACCTCGGGGTGAGCGACTTGCAGGTCTTGCTGGCCGATCTCGGGTGCCAAACCAACTGCATCGCCGACCTCGACGACGACGGCACCGTGGGTGTGAGCGACATGCTGGTTTGGCTGTCGGGATTTGGGCAACCTTGCCCAAATTTTGACTGAGGTTTGGTGATTCGTGTGTCGCCGCGTATTTTTGCGCTCCAATTTTGGTTTTAACAACAGGGTTTCGGACCCTTCTAAAAAGTTTCACCCATGGCTGTACGCCTCCGACTCCAACGTCACGGTAAGAAAGGAAAACCCTTCTACCACCTCGTAGCTGCTGATGCCCGCGCCAAGCGCGACGGTCGTTTCATCGAAAAGCTCGGCATCTACAACCCCAACACCAACCCTGCCACCATCGAAGTCGTGCACGACCGTGCATTGCACTGGTTGCAAGTCGGTGCTGAACCCTCAGACACCGCACGTACTATTTTGAAGTATACCGGTGCCATTTACCACAATCACCTCCTGAATGGAGTCCGCAAGGGCGCAATGACCGAGGCCGAAGCGCAGAAGCGTTTTGACGCGTGGTACAATGACAAGCAAGCCAAGGTTCAAGCCAAGCGCGACGGGTTAGACGCCGCTGCTGAAAAAGAATTGAAGGATCGCTTGGCTGCAGAACGCAAGCAAAACGAAAATCGCGCTGCTGCCTTGGCCGCCGCTGCCTCTGAGCTCGCTGCAGAAGCCGAAGCTGCTGCAGCTGCAGAAGCGGCAGAAGCTGCCGGTGAAGAAGCCCCTGCGGCTGAAGAAGCACCTGCTGCTGAAGAAGCACCTGCTGCTGAAGAAGCACCTGCTGCTGAAGAAGCACCTGCTGCTGAAGAAGCACCTGCTGCTGAAGAAGCACC
>Ga0115013_10002503_pt1 | contig 10221 bp, 3 predicted proteins | sample SouAtlMetagenome_2_FD_88686 | JGI IMG/M metagenome (GOLD analysis project Ga0115013, IMG submission 88686) | Marine eukaryotic phytoplankton communities from Atlantic Ocean - South Atlantic ANT15 Metagenome | ecosystem: Environmental > Aquatic > Marine > Oceanic | place: South Atlantic Ocean... | reverse complement strand
CTGGGGTTGGCTATGTCCTAGGGTTGTGGTGCCCACAGGGTGCCACAGCTATCATGCCAGCACCACCAGGCCCCAGGTGCTTGGGCATGGCCAGGGGGCAGCCCCAAGCAGCAGGCTGCCTCACCTGCCCAGCTGGGGCACCCCATGCACCACCAAATGGACTGGCTGTTGCTAGGGGCTCCCATGGCTGGGATGGGGCCAGCCACGGGGGCAGAATTGCGCAGCAGGGCACCTGGCCCACTGCAACCCTGTACCCCCAGCTGGTGCTTTGTGCCAGAGGTTGTGTGTGCCGGCCTGCCCCCAGGCTGCTGGCAAAGTGCTCCCCACCCACAGGACCAGAGCCCTGCCCTGTTGGCTCCCCCCTGCACCCATTTGTCCCTGCACCCACTTGCCCCTGCACCACAAGCAGCCAGGTGTGGCACCCTGTTGGGGCCCACCTGGCTTGGGCCACTTGCTTTAGCTTGGGATAGAAATTCTCCCGACTCGGAATCTCTTCGCGCTTGAAGGAGAAAAACGGTATGTTCCACTTATGTAACTATGAAATCGTGCTGCTTCCAAAAAACCCGTGTAAAACATGCGAACCCATGCGTTATTTATTTCAAAAATTTCGTTCGTGATGATTAAGTAAGATGAACCCCACGGACTATTCCGAAATATTCTTGACTATTCTAGAAAACACCAATGTTGAAGGAATCGTGCGTAATTATAAGTCATACAATTGTGAATTTAACTGTGGGCTTGTATCCAAAGTACCACCATGACGGCGTGCATTTGGTCGCTAAACGGGTTCTTTACTTGACGGTATCACCTTCCCTTTTCGAACTTCGTACGCGATGGTTACTGTTCGTGTCAGGCACGGTCCATTGCTAGTTATATTGTTGAGTCTAATACCGCAAAAACACTTACAGTACTTCACTTTTCCAAAGTCTTTGGTCCCCAATTGCCCTCACAGACATCTGCTCCTTAATTCCTTTTAGTCAGACAATCGTTCCTCCTTCTTTCGAGCCCAACGAATAATCGATCGTGTTAAAACCCTCGCTCGAAAGGTGAATTTAGGGAAGGACGAGTCTCGGAAGATAATAAATCTAAAGCTCGGAAGGTTAACAGAGGTGAAAGCTTCCGGGCCATTAGTCTTTGTTCCATATCTGGTTGACTTTTGAATTATTTTATAGATCCGTCAAGATGGTTGGAATATCGAGATGCGCTTTCACAACAACGACTAGAAAGAGGAGGACGAGAAGCATGCCGGGAGCCTTTCTTCTGGCGGCGACAATAATAGTGGCAGCAACCGTTTATTCCGTGGAAGCAAAGTGGTACATGAATACCTGCCATGTGGGATGGATTTACAAAGTCAGACTCGATCCCGCTACCGGAAATATGGTTCTGGTGCCGCCAACCAACAACGATTATCTAGTAGAACAAAACGGAGGATTGACCAGCGAGGGTGTCTTCCATCACAAGGGGGGGAATCCCTTTAGTTCCAATTTTAAAAAGCCAAACCAAAACAATGATGGCAACAATTCTAGTAGCAGTACTGATGATAATGATAATAATAATAACAACGATAGTGAAGGAGATGATGACAGCAATACCGATAACGACACTAACAAAAGAAACTATAACGATAACGATTACGATGACTTCTTTGATGGCGAAGGTAATAAAATGGACGATGATCCAGTGGCGAATATGTTAATGCCTGGTATGAATAATGACCAGGAGGAGGAAACGAGTGAGAAGGGATTTTTTACGCCTCCACCAACAGTCACCCCAAATTACGATTCCCAAGATGGTGATCCAAACCAACGCACCTTGCGTTCCAAACATATATGGAGAGTCTTTGATGACGAAGACGAGGAGGAAAGAAATGGACTGGTGCTCAGTAGCAGCAGTAACGCAAACACCAATAACTTCGTCCACAAGGATGTTGTGGAACGCTTGTTTGGAGACAACCCAAAAGAGGCCGATCCATCAATTGCCGAATCCTTTCGGGAACGATTTCTCACTAACGATCACGAAACCCTACCTGATTATGGACAACTTAATGAGGGAGAATACTATGTACGTCCCTGCATGTGTCCAGATTCTCGATGGACCTTTTCGGAAAGCAGCAGCACCCATTACGATAGCGACACGGACACGATTGTCCAACAACCCGAACCGGAACATTTCGAAGACCTGCCAGCCACGAGATACAATGCCACCTCCGATACCCTAGTTCAGCAGCCGTTCCATGGACACCCTATCAGCAACTACTGGGAGTATCCACGAAACGTTGGATTGAAATCCTTACAATTTCCCGGATATTACGTCTACCAGCAAGACAACCCGAATCCATTATCGGTCAATAGTGATTTGTATCTGTGCAATGTACAGGCCGCCTACTGTGGATTAATGACCGACAACGAGCAACAGACCACTGTCATGTGCTACCAACAAAATATGAGGCACATTATTGCACGGAACGCCTGGCCTCTTATTTTGCTGTGGTACTTTGGGCTGGCCATTATTTGCTGCTGTACGGTCCATGGAAGATCTGCGGGGGATTATGTTCACGATCGAGTGACGCACTGGGCCAAACGAGCCTGTTGTGTTTGCTGCTGGTTTGTCCCAGACGAAGACAATGATGACAGCAACAGCATTAGCAACAACACGATTCGCAGCTTGAGGAATTACGATTTCAACCATCGCATGCTAGAACGAATGCTTGACGATGATCGGAGAGAGCGACAAAGACGCCAGGGTTTGATTGGCGATGATGACGAAAGCGAAAACGCCAATCTTCGTAATTGTTTCTATACCAACCAACGGAGGCAGTTTGAACGATCCCTCATGGCCCAGGTCCAATGGATCTGGAGACACCAGGAGTATATACGGGAACAAGACTTGAGGCAGCAAGGATTGCCACCACCCCAGCTCAAGATCAAAACCAAGCGCTTTTGTGCAGAAACCTCCTCCTTTGGTGCCGGTTTTTGTTCTTCTCCTCCTCCGGAAGAGATCGAAACCAAAAAGTCGCCTATCTTTGGGCGGAGGTTGTCCAATGGGTCAACATCAACGCAGCAACGGAGAATGTCCAATGAGCAGCAGCAACAACTGAGGGAGCGAAGACTCTCTAACGAGCAAAGGAAAAATTCTGTGGGAGGATCATCCAGCGCCGCAGCCGAGGATCCTGATCAAGAACAAAGACTATCGAATGAAATTCTAGCAGAGAGACGATATTCCAATGGAAAACAAGTAGCATCGAGACGAATGTCTAATGAAAATCAAGGAGCCACCAGACGACATTCCAACGAAAGACAGGTAGCATCGAGGCGAATGTCCAACGAAAAGCAAGGAGCCACCAGACGACACTCAAACGAAAAGCAAGGAGCCACCAGACGATTTTCGAACGAACTGCGAGCAGAGAGAAGGGCTTCGAATGGGTCACAAAAGCCAAGCCGGAGATTCTCTAACGGTGGAAAAGAGAGACGTTTTTCTAATGGTGGAGAGTCACTGAAATGCACTTTGTGCCCTTCCTCCAAAAGAGAAAGTGACGAGGAAGCTGCCACGATAGGGCAAGGAGACGAAGATGTTCCCAGAGACGTCTCAGCAAACGAAAACACCGAAGCTGAAGACTACGATGGGTACAGTGTCACGGAAGAGGAAGATGATCTGGATTCTCTCGAGGTTCCTACGTGCACCATTTGCTTTTGTCCCTTTGAAGAGGGAGACATCATTGCCGATTTACCCTGCAAGCACGAATTCCACGTGGAATGTCTCAAGGGATGGGTCCAGCGCAAGAATGCCTGTCCACTATGTAACGTCCCTCTTGGCAAACCAGAGAGACCACCACTCCCACCTGTTGTCTCTGGGAACGATGACGATGCCAATAACGATAATTCAACGACCAGTCCAGGGAATTCAAGGAGGGGTAGTTTTCTCCAACGTCTGAGTTTCTCTCGAGCAAGCAACAATACCGACAACAGCAATACTGACAACAGCAATGCCACTACTGCCCCCACCTTTCCCGCTGTGAATGCTGGCGAAATCCACCGGGGGAATCGAGTTGGCATGATTGCAGCTCAAAGTGCCATAGAAGATATCAATGCGACGGCACGAAATAGAGCGGGCATGTTTGGCTATTAGAACAACAAATGATGGCCATGCGTATAACATTCAGCTACGCGTCTATGCTGCCAAATTTATACACGTTTTTATCATCATATACCTTCATATAAGCTACAAAACAATCATTAGACCTGAATTAAAATATTACTATTCAAAACTTTCAAAACCACTAGCTTATTGTTTATGAGTGATGTCTATACTTGTGTGCCGCAACTACAGATACTATGTTTTTATTAAAAGTTTTACGTCAAATGAAATGCGATTTGACTGGAAAGGCTACTGGCAATGCAATTTCTCAAATACCTATCGCTACATACTATTGTTGTGCGTTACTACAATTGTGATCGTTGAACTTAGTATGGAAAAGTGAGTTATTATGAGTATGATGAAAAGTCAACAATGTTGTTGACTTCCAAAGCCAACGCAGCGTTGATTTTTCATCAGTTTTAGTTTCTACGATCTTGTCGATATGACTCGATACAGCATTAATTCTGGCTCTCTTCTTCCTGAACCCCGCTCTGAAGACTGGGTCTTCCTTGTACAACTGGACTATCAGGCCAACTCTCTTCCGAAGTATGACCGTCTTCCTCCTCCTCTAGAGCTGCAAAGGCAGTGCTGTAGGCGTCACTGGTTCTTCTCCGAACTCGCCGCGGTGGTGAAGGAATATCAACCTCCAAACCATCATCACTTCGTGCATCGTTGCTTGGGAATTGCGCAGTAGTATCAGCCGTAGAGCTCGATTCCCTCGTGTGATAATCGATTCCTGTGTCATCCAGAGAGGCAGCAACAGGAGCGCGTGAGTCACTGATATCATCATGCTCGCTTTCTTCGTCTACTGCTTCTTGTACTTCGTTAATCCGCGATATTCGCCTTACGGGGGTGAGCTCTACAGAGGAAGAATTGTTGGTTAATACTGGGGAGGAGGTATTCATCTCGTGATCATCATCACTGTTTTGGGCGAGGGGATGAACCAAATCGACGGCTTCCAGATCAATGAAATCATTCTCATCACTGTAGCTGCTTGCTGCGACGGTAGAAGGCGTCATGGGAAACTGTGATAATCTCCTTTGCCCTTGCCGTTGTGCATTAGACGGTGATCCGTATACGTTACTTCCTGCCCTCAAAGGAGGAAGAGTGTGATCGTAGGCTTCTTCTGGAGTGTTATTGTTGTTGATGTGCAAACAAGAAACATCTTCCTGGATGAGTTCCTCGCTCGAGATGCGCCTACGGTGAGCAATTGGAACGTTACAGAGGGGGCAAGCGTTCTTCTTTGCGACCCACATCTTGAGGCATTCGGCATGAAAAACGTGCGTGCAGCTTAAATCACCAACCCTGTCCCCGTCTTCAAGCTCGCAAAAACAAATCGAGCAATGTGGGACATTGACAGAATTTCCAGCTATCGAGGACGATGCACAGCTAATGCAGCCTTCTTTGCTCGCATTCCACAAGCGGGTCTTCATTTCGAATTGCGCATGGGGGAGGCCGCGTTCCTGTCTGGATTCGATAAAGGCAAGCTCGTCCTGCAAGGCGATCCATTGAACCCGTAATAGCAGATTATATTTGATGTAGTGATTCCAGGATGTCTGCCAGGGCCAGACAACGCCTCGAAAGTACTCGACTAGCCAATTGGAACGTTGAGTTTGGGAATCACTATCAGAGTTGTTGCCTTCTACATCATTGCCATCATTGTCTCCATTATTGCTGTATCCAAAGCTCGGTGACATGGTAATGGTGGGAGGAATTCCTTGAGATTGCTGTTGCTCATCATCATTGACACTGCCATGGATTTCGCTATCCCGATTGGCAACATCGTTCATTCGTCTCCCGGCAAAGCTTCCGTTATTTCTTCTCCTTCGAACCTCTTGGCGATCCACAATCTCTTCTTCCATGATTTCCTGGACAATCCTATGGTTATAGCGGTCAACATTTCGCATTTCCCGGTTTCGAAAGCGATCACCGAATCCACAGCAATAATAGAGAATAGTTCCTCTTACAAAGTCCAAAATGATACGCCCCTGGAAGGTGCACACACAACCAGCCAGGATGACAGCGTACCACAACCACAAAAGTGGCCAAACATTCATTGCAACGGCATCAACGAATCCCCGTGTGGTGCATATGGCAGTTGGATTGTTGGGATCAGTGCTATCAATCTGGCAATAAGACGACTCTAATGGACAGAGGGCCTCGTAGGTTATATCCGCTGAATCGTTGCAGGATTTGCAAATCTTCACGTATCTCATTTTTTCGTCCCCATTCTGGTTTATGACGATGCTGTTGCTCCCATCCGTAGATAAGATGCGACTAGAAAATAAGTCCAAGTCATTTTCTATGGAATCTTTATACGAACGCGATAATGCAGGGAGGCGGCGATTTCGATTTCCAGGCTCTTTATTGGAGTGTTCCTCAAACAAATCGTTCTTGATCCTATTCTTATTATTATCGAAAACTGTTTCGCCTTCAGTCCCAGTAGCAACATTAACGACGTTGCCAAGCCTATCTTGGAAGTATTCCCATTTCCCCGTCGTTGTGTTGATTACAACTGTTTTGCCTGTTGCCTCTGTTGGACAAAAATTCTGGGAATTTGCAGCATGAAACAATAGAGAAAGCAGGAGCGGGCCCAAAAAAGTATTCGAATTACACCCTATCCTGGTCACCATGGCGAATCACGCCGGGGTCTCGCTTCGTTAGAAGAATACTATCGATTTGTGCTCTGATTTGCCGAAGAGGGATCAGGCAGGGGTGGGTTGAGAGTTGCAACGGTATGCACCAGACAACGTCGAAGTTCGATCAATACAATGGAGATTCTTTCTCATTCAATCGTTGATAGCTTTTTTCGAAAAGAAATACCGATAGGTTGATATGTCTTCGATTCAGTGTATGTTCTTTCTCTCGCCGTAATGACTATCAGGTGGAATTGCAGTACACTTGCACTATGTATAGTGCAATACCCGCGAGGAACAATTTATGCAATCCTGCTAAACGGTGGGTTCAGTAGTGGTCGGCGATATAGTTTACGCTATCATAAAATCGGTTTGTAATGCTACCGTATTATTTTCTTACTCACATTAAGTTTCAACAGAAGAAACTTGACGCGGTGCAAAAGGTGCGTGTGGTTAATTTTTGATAAGAATTCTGTTGGAGGGAAAAGATCTCGTGAGTAGACAAGCATCAAAAAAGAACAAATTCTGGCTACTTTCTGCCGTAGCTCGCCTCCCGTTGTATATTTTTGATTGGTGGAAGACTGACGTTGTTGCCAAATTGAGCAGATGGGGTGCGCGAATTTCGAAATATTGTTCGAGTCATCCGTTGTTTCCTTTGCGGGTCGAGTACTACAGATTGATAGATAAATAAGCCGTTGTTACGAGCGTGACCGTAATGACCGGCACGATTTTCGGCGAAGAACGATCTTCCCTAACCCTAAATTTCTATCCAAGACCTGTCTGTCAATCAACCGAAGGATGATTGTCGTCGTAACATTCTGATCTTGATGTTTTTCAATGAACATACTAATTCTGATCGCAAGCGATGGGAGAAAGCGAGGCTGGAAGGAAAAGCCTTCAATTGCTTGATCCAAAGAAACCTGAATTTCTCGCAAAACTATAGCATGCCAAAGAAGAATACAAGCCTATATCTTGTACATCTACAATGCCACTGACACCCCGCTTTTCCCTACGACAGACCCCCGATCATGTCTTTGTGGAGATTTCTGTTCCATCCTTTCGCATGTCGGCCGATCTTTCCGGTGGAATGGAGGTTTTGCTCATGGGAAAGAATAATTCCGAGTTTCACTTTTACGCCAAGCCCTATCTGCTCAAACTGAACTTCTTTCCCAATGGATTTGTCGATCCCGACGATGACTTGCACGGACGATCCTCTGGAATTGGAAACGCCAAGTATGATCCTTCAGAACAAACCGTTACGGTCCCACTCCTGAAACAAAAAATTGCGGGGGAAGAAAACGCTGCGAACTGGCCCGATCTAGAGCTAACAGCTCGCATGATACAACCCCGAGAAATCCCCAAAAAGTGGCTTCATTCCGTAGTAACAAACGAAGGGAATGGCAATGCTGAAGGTGGCGATGACAAATCCGACAATGATATAGACGATGAAGACATAGAGATTCCTGTCGCCCAAGTCAACATTAAGAAAGTAGAATCTTCTCTTCCGTCACTCCAACTTCAGAATAACAACAACACTACATCCAGCGCTAGCGATGGTTATGGCTTTGACAGCATTTTTCGAAACGTCTTTGCCGACTACTGTCGGAGCGGATTGGCCGAAGAAATGCTCCAGATGCGGGTATGCGAGCCAGAAAATTCTACCATGGATGATCGGAGGGACGAGAGGTTGGAGCACGAACTCAGCAATCTGCATTTGGAACGCTACCTAGCCGATGGTGAGCTCACAAAAGACTCCCAAGAGGATTATCTCTTTCCAATGGTCCTGGCCTACGAACCGTGGTGGAGATCAACAAAAATCAAGGGGGTTGGGATTGGGGCATCGCTAGTACAGGATTTGGATAAACTGGTCATTGGTGGAGATTCTTGCAATAAAAAGGACGAGAAGGAAATTAGTGAGGACAGCAACAACAGTACAACGAAAACAGCTCAAGAAGCCCCGTCAATTTTTACCAACGATGAAAAACTCTTGTTGTCTACCATTCCGTATCCACTCCTTCCTGACAAGTACTTGACTGCTAAAAACGGTAGTTACAATTCCAATGCTAGCCACGAACAAACGCACGCTCTGTGGTGCGGTCTCTTGGAGCTACTATTCGCCTATGTGTACGATCACCTTGCCACTATGGGTGATCCAACGGTCGAATCCGCTTGGACCATTTTTATCTTGAGTCCAGGACTGTCTTGGCTGGATAGTAGCTCCCATTCATCGGTGAAAGCTGCGACAGAGACCTTCTGGAGGCGCCTCTTGGTCTATCCCTACTGGAGGAGTGGTGTGTTGGGGCGCAGGGTCCTGAGCGAAACCCTCTATTTGTTGGAGACCCACGGGATTCGTGGGGCTACCAAGGCACTCTTGCAGGCACGCAAGATTCTTGACGGAAGCGAAAAGTTTTATTTGGGCAACAAGCTTTGGATAGATCCATATCTATATTGGATCCAACAAAGTAGTAGTAGTAATAATAGTGGCAGTAGTGATACTGCTGGTGTTGGTCTGGATCCAATCATTCAAGAGCTCCGCAAGATTCTACGAAACGACAAATCATTCGAAGCTTTTGAAGAAAGTGTCGAGATCTCACTGGATATCCCCGAGCTATTGAAAGAGTTCTTTGGCAGTGAAGATGAGGATGATGACGAGGCCATGTCGGAATCGGAATCATCAGACGATAGCGAGAGCGATGACGATGACGAGAGTGATACCAAGGATGCACAGCCAGCATCGAGTATACAGCTTCTGGACGATGTCGTTGGAAGTAGCAGCGGCTCTAAACCGTTCCTTCGTGTCAGTGGGAAGGACTCTGCACCAGGTCGATCACTCATTACAGAGGTGGAAAAATCGCCATCACCTCGAGCGGAACCTAAGCAACGGACCTTGATTGAGGAATTGTAAACCCAAATTTTTGCAGCAGTACACACTTTATCCCGCTGCCAAAATAGTTTTAGCACGCTAATCGGAAACGCCCATCTTTGATCTGGGCATGTCCAAACTCCTATTACTATTCCAATAGCACGATTGGAACCTAAAAACTGGAGCTTGATTCAGAAATTGAACAACTCTTCAACAGTGCAGTCCGACTTATTCGCATAGGAAGAATTTGCGCAAAGACTTTATTCTGTTGTCCAACTATTCCTAGCGCACTAATTGGAAACGTCTCTACCGAGTATGAGATTGGGTATACGTCCAAATTCTACCTTTATACCCACTTTCTATTTCGAATAATGACACCAATTTCTTAAAATATAGACTATAAAGATTGGTTTACAACAAATTCATATTTACATTAGGAAACTTCCACAAAAATTCGTTTCATAGAAAGATGTGGTCTCTCTTTTCAAATTGATCACCACATCGACCTGCCAAGTGGATGAATTCTTGTTACATCCGAAACGATCGCAACTCGTGCATCTGATATGACACTCCCATGAATGTTTTCAT
>Ga0115013_10002501_pt1 | contig 10230 bp, 2 predicted proteins | sample SouAtlMetagenome_2_FD_88686 | JGI IMG/M metagenome (GOLD analysis project Ga0115013, IMG submission 88686) | Marine eukaryotic phytoplankton communities from Atlantic Ocean - South Atlantic ANT15 Metagenome | ecosystem: Environmental > Aquatic > Marine > Oceanic | place: South Atlantic Ocean... | reverse complement strand
GAGATGACTAGACCAGAAAACTTATATGCTAATACAGTTAAAACTTATAAAGGTGAAGAAGCTGATATAGCAGGTAGACAACTTGGTTTAAAGAACTTTGATAAAATGGGTCAGATGGACTATACTGGTATGAACACATCTCAATATGGAGGGTTTATGCAAGAGGGTGGTGAACCTTGGTGGCTATCAGGTGAAGCACCTCCAGCACCTTCTGAACCAAAAATTAGAAAACAGACTCCTTGGAATGAAAATGTTGATAGATCTCCATTAGAAAGATATGAACCAATATCAGACCCTAATGAAATAATAGATCCTAATGAAGCAGTGTACCCTTCTCAATTTTATGGAGCTACGTTACCACCTAGATTACAAGAGGGTGGTTATATGGATGAGCTAGAAGAAGATGGTGAATATGAGTTACCAGAAGAATTAATAGAATATTTACTTGCCAATGGGGTAGAATTAGATTTTATATAGTATGAAAAGAAGAGTAAGAATAAAAAGATTACCTAAAGCTAAAGTTGGACAACAAGTAGACTATAGCTTGTATAATGATAATGCTGCAATGGGTGGACGAAGTACCCAGTCTATGCAAGCACCTGCATTAAACTTAAGTAAGTTTATTACTAGTGTACCTAGAGATGAAGCTAATGTTGAGGCTGAAGGTGGTGAAACTGTACTTGGTGATTTGAATGGTGATGGTATTCCAGAACATAAAATAATAAAGGGTCCACGTCATAGTAGTGGTGGTGTTCCTTTAAGCTTACCAGAAGATACTTTTATCTATAGTGATACTAGAGCAATGAAAGTTAAGGATCCAAAACTTTTAAAACGTTTTGGTAAGAATGAAAAAAAATCTTTAACTCCTGCAAAGATTGCTAAACAATATGATATTAATAAGTATAGAAAAATTTTAGAAGATCCTGATTCAGATCAGTTATCAAGAAAAACAGCTGAGTTAATGATTAAGAATTATAATCTTAAACTAGCTGAGTTAGCTTTAGTACAAGAGTCTATGAAAGGTATGCCGCAAGGTTTACCTGTTGTTGCACAACCCGCTGCAAAAATGTTTAATATTGAGGAGGCTGATATTGTTAACCCTCAGTTAAAAGCAGTAAATCAACAATTAACAAAAAAAGTTGAAGAAAAAGAAGGTGGTGGAGAAGACGGTGAGACAAGTGAAGATGTTGCTGAAGCAGAAGAAATGAATCAAGCTCCTGTTGCACAACCATCAATGTCTTTTGGTGGAAGAATTTTAAGAGCTCAAAATGGTATTGATGTACAACAAGCTGAAGTTCAAGATGAGCCACAAAGTTTTTATGATTATGCTAAAGGTGAGCGTGAGTATTTTATAAATAATCCTGACATGTGGAATCAGGATCCTGACATGATGAATCCTGATGGTACATTTAAGTTTTGTTTAGATTGTTTAGTAAAAGACTATAATAATCCTGATCACTTACAAGGTATTGTGCAGTTAATGGAAGAAGGTTTAACAGAAGGTCCTCATAATACTGAATGGTCTAATGATCTAGATTTATTTTATCAAGGGTTAGAACAACATGGTATAGATGCTCCAAAAATACCAGAAAAACAATATGGTGGTATACCTATGGCTGCTTATGGTATGATGATGGGTGGTTATGATATGCCATTCTATGATGCACCTAAAGCTTCTGTAGGTAGATCTATACCTAAAGCACAGAATGGTGTAGAAATTAATGTTGATGATCCTGATTATGAAAGAAAAGCTTGGCAAGCAAATCAAGACGGAAAAAGAATTATTAGAGTTAATGCTGATGGTACCAAAAGTATAGGTAAATATCAAACAGGGGTTACTCCTGATTATGATGAAGAAACTATGGGTACTGATTTTGGCACAACTTCTTCTGGTAAAGCGGCTGCTATTCAATATTATCTTTTACAAGAAGGTTTTAAAGACCCTAAGATTAGAGATCAATTTAATAAAGAATATGAAAATTCAATATCAGATGTTCGTGGTTATAGAGATGCTGCTGCTAAAACAGCAAATGAAGCATCATTAAGAGGTTTTACTCCAGATGAAAGAATTGATCAGTTCATGAAGATGCAAAAAAGGAACTTGATGTTTAAAGCTAAACAAATTGATCCTGTATTATTTAGTAATAGTGGTAAAGGTTTTAGAGATTGGTCTGATGTAGAGAGTCGTATAAATTCTGGTATGGATATAGTAAATCCTGAAACAGGCCAACCTATAACTACTCAAACAGAATTTAACTCAGCTAAAAAGTTTATAGCTGAAGAATATGGTAGACGTGATAGAAATGGTGATTTAGTAAATCCTAATAATATTTCTTTAGGTCAAATAGCAACTGCTGTAGGTGAACCTTTAGAAATGGGTTCTGGAAGCGGTGAACTAGGTGATGGTAAAAATAGTAGAGCGGCTCAACAAGCAGGTTTTCATGCATATGCCAATATGATGAATAATGCAAGTAGTTATGATGCAGATACACAATTTTCCATTAGAAACTTTATGGGTCAACAACAAGAGGGTGATCCAGATGAAACTGGAATGAGAGGTTATCTTGGTACTAATGTATCTCCTATAGATGATTTTAAAAGTTTAGATTTAGATGGTGATGGTATAGTACAGCCTGAAGAGTTAGATCCAAATGGCCATGGCAGTAATAGATATGCAAGTGTATATGGTAATACTACTGCTGGAGAACTTACAGGTATAAAGTCAACTAGTGTAGACTATGGTTGTCAATGTACTGATCCTGATGGTGATTTCTATATGGAAAAAGATGAGAATGGTAAATGTCCATGTGATCCTAAAGAGGATAAAAAGAAATGTCCATGTGAGAAAAAAGATGGTACTATAATAGATGTAGGTGTGGATCCTGCAACAGGTGATTGTTTACCATGTGAAGAGAATGAAAATATACTTGTAGAAGATGAACCAGCTCCATGGTGGTTACAAGATACAATTAAAACTACTGGAGCTTTTGGTGACTTAATGGGTATTAAAAAATATATGCCTTGGGCGCCAAGAGTAGATCTTGAAGAGCCTGATGCTGTATATGCTGATCCAACTAGAGAGCTTGCACAACAAGCTGAACAGGCTAATATACAAACACAAGCAATTAGTCAGTTTGCTGGAGCACAGGCTCAATCTGCAAGAGCTGCTAGTATACAAGGTCAAGCTGCTAAACAAGCTGCAGATACATTAAATCAGTATAACGTAAACAACATAGCTGCTGCTAATGCTAATGAGCAACAGAAGGTTGGTATCAGAAATCAAGAACAACTTACTAATCAACAGATAAGTCAGAACTTATATGATCAAACTACTGTAGCTAATCAACAGTTTGATAATGCTAAATTAGCTGCTAGAACTAACTTAAGAAATCTGTATACAAATGCTATTACAAATAGACAGAAGCAACAGAATCTTAATGCATTAAATGAGCAGTATGATATTAATCCAGCTGATGGAGGTAGTTTAGCATTTAAAGGTGGTAGAGATATGACTGGTAAAAGTACTAGACAACCTGATTATATTGCACTATATAAACAGTGTAGAGATGAAGGTGTTGCTGAAAAAGATTTAGCTAGTTGTGCTGAGTCTAAAGTTAAAGCTGGTCAAACAGGATCTCCCGCAGCTCCACAAAATCCTGGAGGATATAATAGTGTTAATGCTGGTAATGCAGTACAAGGACAGCAAAAAGGCGGATATGTATATGATGATGGGGGATTTGTTTATGCAAGTAATGTATATCCATTCATATTATAAACTTTAAACATTTATTAAACTTATAAAATTTTAATAGATTTACAAATAGACAATAAATTATGGCAACGTATTTACAGGGAGTAACAGATTACATACCAGATTATCAGCCTTTTCAGCCTGACTTTAACTTTTATGCTAATGTTTTACAGACTAAGCAAAATCAGTATGATAAAAACTATAATGAACTTAATAATATTTATTCTGATATTATCAATGCTCCTTTGACTCACAATCTAAATAAAGAAAAAAAGGATGTTCTACTTAGAGATATAGATACTAACTTAAAGAAGGTAACTGGTCTTGATTTATCATTACAACAAAATGTACAGCAGGCTACACAAGTGTTTAGACCATTCTATGAAGATAAGTATTTAATGAAAGATATGGCATTTACAAAAAATGCTTACAATGTATTAGGAAGAGCTAATTCTTTGCAAAATTCTCAAGATGAAAAGTTATCCTCTCAATGGTGGCCTCAAGGTATTAAGGCCATTAATTATCAGATGCAAGATTTTGCTGATGCTACTTTAGATGAAACATTGGGTATGAATAATGTTAAGTATACGCCATACATTAATTCAGTGCAGCATTATATGGACATGGCTAAAAAGCTAGGTATTAAAGCTGAATCTAAATATAACGTAAATCAACAAGGTCAAAAAGATCCTTATGGTGATATAACCATTACTGCAAGAAACGGTCAACAGTTGATACCAACATTAAATCAAATGTTTATTGCAGAGTATGCTAAAAATCCAAAGCTTCAGGATATATATAGAGTAAGGGCATATGTGGAAAGAAAGGACTGGATTAATCAACATTTAAGTGAATATGGTTCTGATAAAAACGTTGCAGAAAAAGCTTATTTAGAAAAACAATATAACTGGTTAGCTAACCAAGCAAATGATCAAAATAAATTAGCTGCTGAAGATTTAAAAGTTACTAAACAAAAGTCTAATGAAGTTGAAGATGCTATAGAAGCTGGTAATGTAAATCCTAAACAAAAAAAATATTTAGAAGCATTGGCTTCTGGAGCCACAGTACAAGAAGCAATCTTGATGAGTACACGTAAACTAAACGCTAAACTTAATGATGCTAATAGAACTGCAGTTACTGAAGGTCAATCTGGGGGTTTAAATCTTCAGAATATGGATTTAGCTAGAATGAAGGTAGATGCGGGTATGGCCTCTCAGTTTGCTCGTGCAGATATTGGTTTGGCTGCGCAAGGTTATTCTACTATAGATGCTGTATATGAACAAGACTTAAGTAAACTTGGGTTGGAGAGAATAAAAAATAAATACAAAAGAAGTCAAATTGAATATGAGAATACATTAAAAGCAAAAGCAAAAGCTCATCAAAAATATATAGACTGGGGTGTTAAAAATGGTAAGTTTCAATATAAAGCTATTGATCCTAAAAATCCTTTACTTGGTGGTACATTAGTTAATAATGATGACTATGATAAAACTTTTGAAAGAAAAAGTAGTGATCCAGGAAGTACAACTGAAGATCCTGTAGATTTAGCAGCATTGAATGTAGAAATGTTAAAGAATTCTGAGAGTGCTGCCAAAGATCCATTTTATGATGCGTTATATACAACTTTGCATAATTTAGTTAAAACAAATGCAATTACTAAAAAAGAGTTGAATCAAATTTTAACTGATAAAAATTTAGTTAGTGTTAGAACCTTTGCTAGAGAAATGGCAGTTAAAGGTGGTAATAATAGATTAGATCCTAATAGTGACATTGGTAGGAAGATAAAAGCAATGAGTACTAAAGAGTTTTATATGTCTACAGGTAAATACAAGGACGTTGTAAAATCTCCTAATGGGTATATTGGTACATTACAAGATGGTAGTCAGGTAACACTTATGTCTGATCCAGATAGGTTTGCCCCTAGCATAAATGAATTAATGGCGGCTACTATGTATGCTGGTGAAAATACATTAAACCCAAATACTTTATTTCAAAGACCAGGATCTTTTAGTGAAGATGCAAATGAGAAGGCTTTTGATAAGTTTCAAAAAATGTATGAAACTTGGACTAAAGATAAGACTAAAGGTAGAAGTATGATGCAAAATACTTTTGCTCATTCTGGTTGGGAAAATTGGTTAATAAAAAATGCAGGATCTATTACATCTGATAAATGGTTAGTATCTGAACCTAAACTAGTAGATTCTAGAATGAAGTTTGAACAATATCTTCAACTGGAACAAGCTAATGAAAAAATCTATGATATTAATTCATCTAAAGTAATGGATGGTTTAAAAATAGCTTTGACTAAAAAGTATTCTGATGTTTTAGATGAAGATGATATACATGATTTAGCTGAATATTATAAGGAACAATATTTTGATGGAGCTGGTCTTGTTAGAAAGTTAGGAGAAAATGAAATTGCTATACAAGATGGTAGAGAATTAGAGGATGTAGATGAGTTAGTAAATATTGGTGGCACTGATTATGCTGGTCCTGATGTAGAATCATATGTTTTAGAAAACATTTTACCTAAGATACTTGAAAAAAATGCCATTAAGCAAAGAGAAGCTGTAGGTAAAATTAAAAAGGGAACTGATTGGAATGAAACAAAAGGTTTGAGTAGTCAGCAATGGGAAGAGCTAAATACATATATAGATAATGATGCTACTATGCAATCATTAGAACGACAGTATGGTTTAGAATCTGAACCTGAATTAATTAATACAGCTGATTATTGGGATATACCAAGAGCTTCAGGTTATGATTCAGTTTCAGATTATAGAGATGGGTTAGCTGCAGAATGGAGAAAACAAAATAATACTGCTGCAGGAGAGATTGAACAAGCAAGCTCTTTTGCTAATGATATAGAATCTGTTTTAGATGAAGCTTATAATGGTATTGTCTATGATCCAAATAAAGAAACAGGACTTCTTACTATGATTAACGGTATTAGTTCAGGCGCTATTGGTGGAAAAGCTTCATTAGCTAGTAACTTTGAAGATAGATATGTAAATATGCAAGATCCACAAAGCCAAGGTTTTAGAGATTTCCAAGGTATTATACAAGATCTAAATAAAATTACTTTTGATCAAGTAGGTAATTATAGAGTTAGTACTGTTGGTTTAGCAAAACCTGAGTCACAAGAAGATGGTAGGTTTAAACATGATTTAGAACCAAATAAGGCTGTGCGTCTTGTAGAAACTTTATTTCAAAATGCAATTAAAGCTGGTTCTAAAATAGATCCTATTAAAATTAGTAACTCACGTATAGCTATGGAAGATAGAAATACAAATGCAATTACTATATTTCCAAGTAGAAAGTTTTTAGAAGAGAATATTAAGTCAGTACCATATCAAAATTATGAGGGTGAGACTGATGATAAAAGCGCTATCAATGCATCTATTGATAATATTATGAGTAATGGTATAACATTTATTGCTCCAAAAAATGAATGGGCTAATGAATTTATAACTACAAATAAAGAAACACCATTAGAAATGGCTTTAAATGCTCTTGGTGAAATTGAATATCAAGATCCTTATAATGCAGGTTCTTACATTATACAAAAAATTGATGGTGTCCCTGGGGTAACACATCAAGGTATTTTTACTTTGCAGGGGTTAATGGCAGATGGTACAATTAAAACTTCATCACCTCAACCTTTATCTTATGGTGTAAATAGAAATGGTTCAACACTTGAGGATATTCAAAGAAGTATGATGGAAGCAATAAATGCAGCTTCTATGCAAAATCAAATGATGTATAAAAAGTTTGTTAAGGAAGGTAATGAAGAAGCTATTGCTAATGCAGAAAAGGTATTTGGTATGACCCCATATAATGTTGGGTTTAACTATAATGATTAATTATGGCAGAAGAAAAATTAAATCCAGATAGTCAAGTTGATAAGTTGGCTGGTATGACAGACATGTTTGATCCTGCAAAAATAGGTATGTCTAATGAATTAACACCTATGTTTCCTAATTCTGTACCTAATGCTTTTGAAAATACTACGTTTGATACTCAGAAAAATACAGGAGGGTTACCACCATATTATACACCTCAAGATGTTAAAGAAAATTCTACTAATCCAGATTTAGGTGGTGATTGGATTGAGGCTTTATCTAGAAAAACTGCGGCTACAGTAAACTCACAACAGAACAAAAGAGCGTATGCTCCTATGTACACGTTTGATTCATCTCCTAAAGGTGCATTTAAAGATAGATATAAAGCTTATGGTCAAGAGACATATAATAAAATAGGATTTAACCCACTTATTGATAATGAGTCTTGGTATAATGATAATACAAGCTTTGGTGATGATCTAAGTAGAACATTAAAAGTTGCTGCTTTACCAATGTTAGGATTAGGTTTTATGAGTCCTTTACATTCATATGGTAATATGATGCAAGGTAAAAGTCCTTTTGATACAAATGATGAGGAAGCTTCAGAATATGATTACTTAAATCAACTTGCTTATAGTAGTAAGGGTGGGCTAGGTGGTTTTACAAATAATTTAGTTTTAAGTGCTGGTTACTCAGCTGGTATATTATTAGAAGGTGCTATAGAAGGTGCTCTTATTGGTGGTGCTGTAGGTTTTGCAGAAGGTGGTGTTGGAGCTATTCCTGGCGCTGCTTTAGGTGGTGTCACAGGAATGTTTAAGAATCTTGCAAGATTACCTAAATCATTATATCAATCTGCTAAGGCAATGGGTAATATGATGAAGCAGATTAAAACATATTCTAATCTTGCAAAATCAAAACAACTTTGGAAACAAGCTGCTGGAAACTTTGGTAAATTTATAAACCCATTAGATAATACTTTAGAAGGTATTCAAACTTCTAAAAATTTAACTAATCTAGCAAGATATTCAAGAACTGCAGGCGCTCTTTGGAATGATGTCAAAAATATGAACATGGGTATTTCTGAAGGTAGACTTGAGGGTGGTTTTACTAAGCAACAAACATATGATGAATTATACAATGATTACTACTCTAAATATGGTGTTGCTCCAAGTGCTGAACTACAGGCTGAGTTTATGCAACAGGCTGATGCAGCTGGTTGGAGAAACTCTTTACATAATGCAGCATTAGTTTTCTATACAAATAAGATTGTATTCCCTTCTATTACACAAGCTAGTTTCTTACGAGGTACATCTAAGATGGCTGCGGGTACTACTGTTTTAGGTAGAGCTAATAGAGAATACCAGCTTGTATATGATCCAGGAAAAAAAGTTGTAGATGGCGCATATAATATAGAAAAAATAGGTTTTAAAAATGCTTTAAAAGGATTTACTCAACCTAAAGTATGGGGTAATACTGCATGGAATTACTTTAAGGGTAATGTCATGGAAGGATTTCAAGAGACTGCTCAAGATGTTTTAAATGAAGCTACTAAACAATATTATAAGAAAACTTTTTATGACCCAAGCGCTAAAAACATGCAATATGTATTGGGTCAATTAAGTAATGGTATAGATCAACAAATTAGTGCTCAAGGTTTTGAAACATTTGCATCAGGTTTTGCCATGGGAACTATCTTACAGTTACCAGGTAGATTGGTTAATGGTGCCACTATGGGTTATAATAGATTTTATAAGCATAGAAATAATTGGCAAGAGTATTTAGATACTCAAGAAGAGCAGGCTAATCAAATGAAAGATGCTTTAAACACAATGCATAAAGATGCTAAATTCTTTTTTGACCCAAGATTTAGTAATTATGCAAATCAGATGCTAGCTGCTAAAACAATAGACTCAGAAGAAATAACTGAGAAAGAGGCTAAAGATACTGCGTTTGCCGCATTTATGAGTGCTACTATGACATCTTTACAGAATAATACTTTTGATATGTTCTTAAAGAATTTAAAGTCTTATAAAGAAGCTAGTCCTAAAGATATTGAAGAAGCTTGGGGGCTTGAGCCAGGTCAGGGTCAAAAAGCTCTAGCTGATTTAGATGCAAATATACAGTCTGCAGAGATGGTTTCTAAAAGGTACCGTGCTGCTAGAGATAAGATGAAGTATCAAATTAATTTAGATGACTTTAAAAAAGGTAGTGAAGATTATCAGAAGGCTCAAATATATAATAGAGCGTACCAATTAGCGCTACAAAACTTTGTCTTTTTTCAAAGTTCTTTTGATGAGAACCTAAAAACACAAAGTAAGCTTTATAACATGCTAAGTGAAGTAGATGCTATTAAAAACTTAAACTTTTCAGAAGTAAGTTCTTTAGTAGATCCTGCAAAGCTAAGTAGAGAGATTGCAATGTTAGAAACTGAGTTAGATGGTTTAAGATCTAATCCTAATTTAGAATATCAATCTGAGATCAACCAAGACTTAGAATCTAGACAAGCAAGGATAGAAGCTCTTAAAGAGTTTGAGTCTGCTCAGAATGATTTGATAAATGCATATTTTAAAAATAAAATTGTTAGTAATCTTAAGACTGAAATGATGGAAAAAGATCCGTCATTAACCCCAGAAGAGG
>Ga0115013_10002500_pt1 | contig 10232 bp, 10 predicted proteins | sample SouAtlMetagenome_2_FD_88686 | JGI IMG/M metagenome (GOLD analysis project Ga0115013, IMG submission 88686) | Marine eukaryotic phytoplankton communities from Atlantic Ocean - South Atlantic ANT15 Metagenome | ecosystem: Environmental > Aquatic > Marine > Oceanic | place: South Atlantic Ocean... | reverse complement strand
AAATTAGGAACTTGCATTAAATTAGAAAAAAAAATGTATGCTTTTTGAATCAAAAAAACCTGTAACCGTACCACTAAAAGACGGGAATCTTTTTTATGACCCTTGTTTTTTCGATTACAAAAAAGCCAACTACTACTTTGAAATCTTAAGAAATGATATCAAATGGCAACATGACAATATCAAAATTTTTGGAAAAACATACGCCCAGCCCAGACTTACAGCTTTATATGCAAACAACGAAAAGCCCTACCGCTATTCAAACATCACAATGCAGCCCACAAAATTTTCTCCTGTTCTATTATTAATAAAATCTCAGGTTGAAAAATCTACTAATTTAGATTTCACAAGTTGTTTAGTTAACTTATATCGTGATGGACAAGACAGTAATGGTTGGCATGCCGACAATGAAAAAGAGTTGGGTGAAAATCCAATTATTGCATCAGTAAGTTTTGGAGCCGAAAGGTTCTTTCATATGAAACATCGGTATGATAAATCTCAAAAATTAAAAATAAAGCTTGAGAACGGAAGTTTATTATTAATGAAGGGTAAAACTCAACACCATTGGCTTCATCAGATTCCTAAAACTAAAAAAAAGGTTGGTGAACGCATAAATCTAACATTCCGAACAATAAAATAAGTAAAATGAAAAAATCAATTAAAACTTTAATAGTAATTGTTTTATTTACATCACAACTTACTTCACAAAACATTTTGGAATTTAATATTTCTATAAATAAACATGTTTCTGGAACTTTGTTGAAATCTGAAAAAGAACTTAATTCTACAATTGTGATTTTAATTGGTGGATCAGGTCCTATTGATCGTGATGGCAATCAATCATTTATGAAAACTGATATGCTGAAAAAGTTAGCATTTTCATTATCAAAAAAAGGTCTGGCTACATTTCGCTATGATAAAAGAATAGTAAATCAAATTATTACAGGTAACATAGATAAAAACGTGATGTTTGATGACTTTGTTGATGACGCAGTTTCAGTTGTAAATTATTTTAAATCGAAATATAAAACCATTGTAATTTTAGGTCATAGTCAAGGTAGTTTGGTTGGACTATTGTGCTTAGACCCGAATGTTTCAGGATTTATTTCAATTTCAGGAGCTGGAAGCCCAATTGATAAAATTATCGAATCTCAAATTTCAAAAACAGCACCATTGCTTCTTGAAGACACAAAAAAGACCTTAGAAATTATGAGAAATGGAAATAGTACAGAAGATTTTCCAATAGCACTTTCATCAATATTTAATATTGATATTCAACCTTTTATGATCAATTGGATGCAATATAATCCAAGCGATATCATAGGCAATGTATCAATTCCATGTTTAATTATTAATGGAGATAAAGATTTACAAGTTGAAATTGAAGAAGCAAAAATTTTGAATAATTCAGCACAAAATTCAGAATTATTAATTGTTAAAAATATGAATCATGTTTTAGTTGAGATTAAAGGAGATGAATTGAGTAACGCTAAAAGTTATAATAACCCTGATTTAGAAATTGTGCCAAATTTATGCGAGAAGATAATTGATTTTATAAATAAATTATAAAAAAAGCATCAACAAATGATGCTTTTTTATAACTAACCAACCAAATAGTATTATTAAATACAATTTATATTATTCAAATTTACAATCTTAAATCAATTTTGTAAAATGTTTAACAATACTTTTACAAAAAGGAAAAAGCATCGAGAATACGATGCTTTAACCACTAACCAACCAAAATATATTACTAACAAAAAAATTAAATAATATAAAATACATTAAACAAGTACCGTGCCAAAGTTCATACTTTAAATTATATTTACAACTAATTAAGTATTAGTAAAATGATTGAAAAAGTTCCATTTATAACGCAGGATTCTATAGTTTTTGGATTATTAATGCTTGCTTTAGCTTTTATTTTTTATACTGAATCAAAAAAATCAGGTTTCTGGTATAAATATTATAAAATTGTTCCGGGTCTTTTTATGGCATATATTTTACCTGCATTATTTACAACCTTGGGTTGGATTTCACCTGAATGGGAGATAATTGATAGCTCTTCTGGAAATGTAATAGTTAAATCAAGCAAATTATATTATGTAGCTAGTAGATACCTTTTACCTGCAGCCCTTGTTCTTATGACTTTAAGTATAGATCTTAAAGCAGTTTTTAACTTGGGATGGAAAGCCCTTATAATGTTTTTCACTGGTACATTGGGCATTGTTATTGGAGGGCCGATCGCAATCTTACTCATTGCTACTGTTTCTCCAGAGACCGTTGGGGGTTTCGGTCCAGATGCAGTTTGGAGAGGATTATCAACGCTAGCTGGAAGTTGGATTGGTGGCGGTGCCAATCAAACAGCTATGTTAGAAATTTACGGATACAATCCTAAGCTTTATGGAGGTATGGTGTTTGTGGACATTGTGGTAGCAAACATATGGATGGCTCTTTTGTTAATTGGTATTGGTAAAAGAAAAGGCATGAATCAATGGCTGAAAGCTGACACCAAAGCTATTGAAGATTTAAAACAAAAAGTATCCGCATTTACAGAAAGTGTGAAAAAAAATCCAAGTCTTAAAGATTTGATGATCATGTTAGGTATTGCTTTTGGATCCGTTGGTTTTGCTCACTTTTCAGCTGGGTATTTAGCCCCTTACTTCAATTCGTTTGTAAAAACTTTTTCATCTGAAACTCTAAAAAATATATTTACTTTTTTGGGATCATCTTTTTTCTGGATGATCAGCATAGCCACGCTAATTGCGATTGGTCTTTCTTTTACCAAAGTAAAAAAATACGAAGGCGCTGGCGCTAGTAAGTTCGGTAGTATTTTTATATATATTTTGGTCGCTACTATTGGAATGAAAATGGATTTAAAGCTCATTTTTGACAATACCGGACTGATCGCGATTGGAGTAGTTTGGATGGGTATTCACGCACTGCTTCTCATTTTGGTAGCAAAACTCATAAAAGCCCCTTATTTTTTCCTAGCAGTTGGGAGTCAAGCTAATGTGGGTGGGGCTGCTTCCGCGCCCATTGTAGCTGCTGCTTTTCACCCATCATTAGCCACAGTAGGTGTTTTACTAGCTGTTTTTGGCTATGCCATTGGCACTATAGCGGCCATTGGATGTACTATTTTAATGACTTTGGCTGCTGGGGCGGCTTAGAAATAATTATATTTACAAATGCAAAATTTCTACTCTCTATTTTTAATTATAGCAATGATTAGTTGTAAAAATGCTCCTATTCAAAATACAACTGTTAATGGTGTTGTAAAAGGGCTTCAAAAAGGAACGCTTTATTTACAAAAAATTCAAGATACTTCTTATATAACACTAGATTCAATTCTAATTATAGGTGAAAAAGAATTTCAATTGACTTGTAACCTTCAGGAACCAGAAATGCTTTATTTAGGGCGTTCCGAGTCCTTGAATGCTGAACGGATTCCTTTTTTTGCACACATAGGATCAACAACCATAAATACTACTCTGAAACGCTTTAAATTTGATGCTAAAATTTATGGAGGGCCGCAACAAGAAATAATGGAAGATTACAACGCCAATATCAAGCGATTTAAAAACCGAGACTTAGAATTGTTAGAAGACCTTTTGAATGCACAACGCATTAATGATACCGCTATGATGGAACAAACAAAATTGCAGCGGACCACAAACCTAAAGCGTCAATACTTATTCAGTATTAATTATGCAGTTAACAATAAATCAAGTGAAATAGCTCCGTATATTGCATTGGCAGATCTTTACGATACAAAAAAAAGCTACTTGGATACAATTTATAATAGGTTAACACCGGAAATAGCTTCCTCCAAATACGGATTGATTTTGGAAGATTTTATTAAAAATTTGGAGTCTATAGAATAATCCTTAGAGTTTATTGATTTTCTCAATCATGGCTCGACCTTTAGTTTCGAGTTCAGTTGCAACACTTTTGAAATAGGCTTTTTGATCTTTAATATTTTTGGCGTTGACTTTTTCAATAAGAGAATCAAAGGTAGCAATAGCTTCATCAATAATGGCTTCGCTCATTTTGGTGTCTTGCGTTGGATTTGCAGTTTCCCAAATATAAACCGCTTCAATTATATCCCCTAAAACATAATTGATATCTTTCTTTAAATTTCTAATATTTGCCATAATTGAATTGTTTTGTTTTACAAATTTACACTAATATTGTATATATAATATATAAAAAATTATTTTCCGGAATAGGATACAAAATTTCTAGGGGTCTCATAAAGCGTTACTTCCAAATCCAAACGATCTTCTAAAACGAATTTTAGTTTATTATAGATAAAAATGACAATATTTTCTGCGGTTGGATTTGTTTCTTTAAACTCTGGTACTTCTAAATTCAAGTTTTTGTGATCCAAGACATCTTCAACTTCCGATTTTATAAAATCTTTTAAAATTTTTACATCAACAACATAACCTGTCTCAGGATCAACCTCACCGGTTACACTAACAATCAATTCATAATTATGACCATGGTAATGAGGATTATTGCATTTCCCAAAAATAGCCTCATTTTTGTCATCACTCCAATTTGGGCGATACAGGCGATGGGCGGCATTAAAATGAGCTCGACGACTTACGGTTACTTTCATTTTTCAAAATTTATGTATGAATAGAAATTTTTAAATATTATTTTAAACCAAGAAGTATATATATTAGGGTTTAATTCAACATCACATTTAACAGCTTCGACGGGCATCCATTTCCATGCTTGAACTTCTTGCTTATTAATGTTTGGTTCCATTTCGTAGAAACCTGTCATTACATGGTCAAATTCATGTTCTGTTAAGCCATTATCAAAAGGGGCTTTATAAATAAAAGAAATAACTTCTTTCAAGCCCGTTGTAAATCCCATTTCTTCACGTAAACGTCTGGTTCCGGCTTCAATGTTTGATTCACCATCTCGTTGATGGCTACAGCAAGTATTGGTCCACAAAAGCGGAGAATGGTATTTATGGGCTGCACGTTGTTGAAGCATCAATTCTTTTTTTGAATTAAAAATAAAAACTGAGAAGGCGCGGTGTAATACTGCTTTTTCATGGGCTTCCATCTTGGGCATTAACCCAATTTGCTCATCATTTTCATTAACCAATATGACATGTTCTTCAACCATAGTACAAAATTATCAACTAATTTCACATTTTGTATTAATTAAATGCTAAAATACTATTTTTCAATTTTAACAAATCAATATTAAGAAGGCTAATTACAACATATCTTAGTTTGATAGTAGTATATTTGCAAAAAATATTTTTAATGTCTTTAAACAGTGAAATCAAGCGCCGACGAACTTTTGGTATTGTATCTCATCCTGATGCTGGTAAAACTACTCTTACAGAAAAACTATTGTTATTTGGGGGTGCCATTCAAGAAGCTGGGGCCGTTAAAAGCAACAAGATTAAAAAAGGCGCTACAAGCGACTTTATGGAAATAGAACGTCAACGTGGGATTTCTGTAGCTACTTCTGTTTTGGCCTTTGAATATAATGGAATCAAAATTAATATTTTAGACACCCCAGGGCACAAAGATTTTGCTGAAGATACCTTCAGAACGCTAACAGCTGTAGACAGTGTTATTGTAGTAATTGATGTAGCTAAGGGTGTAGAAGAGCAAACCGAAAAACTAGTGAGGGTTTGCCGTATGCGGAACATACCAATTATTGTATTTATCAATAAATTAGACCGTGAAGGAAAAGATGCTTTTGATCTTTTAGACGAAGTTGAACAAAAACTGGGTCTTGAAGTCACCCCTCTAAGTTTTCCAATTGGAATGGGTTATGATTTTAGAGGAATTTACAATTTGTGGGAGAAAAACATCAATCTATTTACCGGAGACAGTAAAAAGAACATTACTGATAAGTCTAAAGTTTCATGTTTAAATAATTCAAAACTAAATTCGCTGATTGGAGGTTCAGCTGCAGAAACACTTAGAAATGAAATTGAATTGGTACAAGGTATTTATCCAAAATTCAATATCAAAAACTACCAAGAGGGGAATTTACAACCTGTATTTTTTGGATCCGCGCTCAATAATTTTGGTGTCAAAGAACTGTTAGATTGTTTTATAAACATCGCACCCATGCCTCGACCAAAAGCCAGTGTAGAGCGTTTGGTGAACCCAGAAGAAGAAAAATTCTCCGGTTTTGTATTTAAAATTCATGCCAATATGGATCCTAAACACCGCGATCGCTTGGCCTTTATCAAAATTGTTTCTGGAATTTTCAAGCGCAATACGCCCTATTTACATGTACGTCACAACAAAAAATTAAAGTTTTCAAGTCCAAATGCTTTTTTTGCTGAAAAAAAGAAAATAGTAGATATTTCGTATCCTGGCGATATTGTTGGACTTCATGATACAGGGAATTTTAAAATTGGTGATACGCTCACTGAGGGTGAAATCTTGAATTATAAAGGTATTCCAAATTTCTCGCCAGAACATTTTAGATACATTAACAATGCAGAACCTATGAAATCCAAACAATTGTCCAAAGGAATTGATCAATTGATGGACGAAGGTGTTGCACAGTTATTTACCTTGGACCTTAACGGTCGTAAAGTTATTGGAACCGTAGGCGCTCTACAATATGAAGTCATTCAGTACCGACTAGAACACGAATATGGCGCAAAATGTAGTTATGAAAATTTGAATGTCTACAAAGCAGCATGGATAGAACCAGAAGATGAAAAAAATCAAGAGTTTGTTGAATTTAAAAGGGTTAAGCAACGCTTTTTAGCAAAGGACAAGCAAGGGCAGATGGTATTTTTAGCTGATTCAAAATTCTCATTTCAAATGACTGAGCACAAGTATCCATCCATTAAATTTCATTTGACCTCAGAATTTTAACTCAAAGAATAAAAAAACAAAAACTACCACTTGGTTAAGCGGTAGTTTTTATTTTATGCCTGACCAGTAGGGCCAAAATTAAGTGGTATTGGAGGTTGGTCATAGTCCTTAATCTCACCATGAGCTTGTTCAAAACGCTTAACATTGTCAATCAGTGCTTTTGAAAAACGTTTAGCATGCTGCGGAGTTAAAATAATTCTAGATTTTACTTTATTTTTTGGAACTCCTGGCATGATCTTGACAAAGTCAACAACAAACTCAGAAACTGAATGGTTTATGATTGCAAGGTTTGAATAGATGCCTTCTGCTATATTAGCATCTAATTCAATATTTATTTTTCCATTACTGTCTTTCTTAGATTCGCTCATAGATTAAATATTAAAAGTTTGCTTTGCCTCTTTTTCAATCATTAGGCTTTCTAATTCTTCACTTGAACCAACTATCATATTGTCATATTTTCTAAGACCAGTTCCTGCTGGTATTCTGTGTCCAACAATAACATTTTCTTTAAGTCCTTCAAGATTATCAACTTTTCCATTAACGGCTGCTTCGTTAAGAACTTTAGTCGTTTCTTGAAATGAAGCAGCTGAAATAAATGATTTAGTTTGTAATGAAGCACGTGTTATACCCTGGAGAATTGGAGTTGCAGTTGCAGGACTAGCGTCACGAGCAGAAACTAAAGATTTATCTTCGCGTTTTAGAACAGAATTTTCATCTCTTAGTTCACGAGCAGTAACAATTTGACCTGGTTTAAGTGTTACAGAATCTCCTGCATCCTCAATAACCTTTTTACCAAATATTTCATCATTTTCATCAATAAAATCAGACTTATGAACTAATTGATTTTCTAAGAAAATAGTATCACCAGAATCTTGAATTCTAACTTTACGCATCATTTGACGAACAACAACCTCAAAATGTTTATCATTTATTTTTACACCTTGAAGTCTATAAACTTCTTGTACCTCATTAACTAAATATTGTTGAACCGCAGAAGGCCCTTTAATATTTAAAATATCATTTGGAGTAACAGAACCATCTGATAATGGCATACCAGCTTTTACAAAGTCATTTTCTTGCACAAGAATCTGATTTGATAATTTAACTAAATATTTTTTAATAGCGCCAGTTTTGGATTCAATTATAATTTCTCTATTACCACGCTTGATTTTACCAAAAGAAACAACTCCATCAATCTCACTAACAACTGCGGGATTAGAAGGATTCCTAGCTTCAAATAGCTCAGTAACTCTTGGCAAACCACCTGTAATATCTCCAGCTTTGGAAGATTTTCGAGGAATCTTAACTAAGATTTTACCAATATCAATCTTCTCATTATCCTCAATCATTAAATGGGCTCCAACAGGTAAATTATATGATCTTATAATATCACCTTTAATATTTTCAATATGTAAAGTTGGAATTAGTTTTTTATTTCTTGATTCAGAAATAACTTTTTCTTGGAAACCGGTTTGTTCGTCAATTTCAACTTGATAAGTAATTCCTTGTTCGATATTTTCAAAACGAACTTTTCCAGAAAATTCAGAAATAATAACTCCATTATATGGATCCCATTGACAAACGATGGTATCCTTTTTCAGTTTTTGACCATTCTTTACAAATATTGTTGAACCATAAGGAATGTTATTAGTACTTAGAACAATACCTGTCTTTGTATCAACTAATTTGATTTCAGATGTCCTAGAAATTACAATTTCAATATCTTTTCCGTCGCTATCTTTTCCCTTAACTGTTTTTAAGTCTTCTATTTCAGCTTTACCATCAAACTTAGTAGACAAGTTATTTTCTTCAGAAATATTTCCAGCGATACCTCCGACATGAAATGTTCGTAAAGTAAGCTGAGTCCCAGGCTCACCTATAGATTGAGCGGCAACGACTCCTACAGCTTCACCTTTTTGAACCATTTTACCAGTGGCAAGATTTCTTCCGTAGCACTTAACACAAATTCCTTTTTTAGATTCGCATGTTAGTGGAGATCTTACTTCTATTGATTCAATAGGAGATTCTTCTATTTTTTTTGCAATCGACTCACCTATATGTTCTCCAGCAGAAACCAAAATTTCTTCTGTAATGGGGTCATGAACGTCATCTAAAGAAGTTCTTCCCACTATTCTCTCTTCTAATGTTTCGACTACTTCTTCATTCTTCTTGAGCGGTTCAACCGTAATACCTCTTAAAGTTCCACAATCATCTGTGGTAACAATAACATCTTGAGAGACATCTACTAGTCGCCTTGTAAGGTATCCAGCATCAGCAGTCTTCAAAGCGGTATCAGCTAATCCTTTTCGTGCACCATGAGTAGAAATAAAATATTCTAAAATTGATAATCCTTCCTTGAAGTTAGAAAGAATTGGGTTTTCAATAATTTCCCCTCCTCCTGCATTTGATTTTTTGGGTTTGGCCATTAAACCTCGCATTCCAGTTAATTGACGTATCTGTTCTTTAGAACCACGGGCACCAGAATCAAGCATCATATAGACAGAATTGAAACCCTGCTGATCTTCCCTTATACGCTTCATAGATAGTTCAGTTAACTCAGCATTGGTTGAAGTCCATATATCAATAACCTGGTTGTAACGCTCATTGTTTGTAATTAATCCCATATTATAGTTAGCCATGATACCATCAACTTGTTTGTTTGCTGAATCAATCATCGCATGCTTTTCTTTTGGAATTATAATATCTCCTAAACTAAAAGATAGACCTCCTTTAAAGGCAAAATTATAGCCCAAGGATTTTATTTCATCTAAAAAACTAGCTGTCTCTGGAACAGAAGTAACTTTTAAAATTCCATGGATTATATCACGAAGTGACTTTTTAGTTAAAACCTCATTTATATAACCAGCTGCAGCTGGGACTTTTTCATTAAAAAGCACACGACCAACTGTAGTATCAATTAACAGAGTTTCAATAATTCCAGATGAATTAAAGTCTTGAGTTCGAACACGAATCTGCGCATTTAAATCTACACGTTTTTCGTTGTAAGCAATAATTACTTCCTCTGGTGAATAAAATGTAAGACCCTCTCCTAAAATTTTAACATCTTTAGTAGATTTTCTTAGTTTAGTCATGTAATATAACCCTAGAACCATATCTTGTGATGGAACGGTCACAGGAGAACCATTAGCAGGATTAAGTATGTTATGAGAAGCTAACATTAAAAGTTGAGCTTCTAGAATTGCTTCAGGACCTAACGGTAAGTGAACTGCCATTTGATCTCCATCAAAATCAGCATTAAAAGCCGTACACACTAAGGGATGTAATTGTATTGCTTTGCCCTCAATTAGCTTTGGCTGAAATGCTTGAATTCCTAATCTGTGAAGAGTTGGAGCACGATTT
>Ga0115013_10002499_pt1 | contig 10233 bp, 9 predicted proteins | sample SouAtlMetagenome_2_FD_88686 | JGI IMG/M metagenome (GOLD analysis project Ga0115013, IMG submission 88686) | Marine eukaryotic phytoplankton communities from Atlantic Ocean - South Atlantic ANT15 Metagenome | ecosystem: Environmental > Aquatic > Marine > Oceanic | place: South Atlantic Ocean... | reverse complement strand
GACCAGCTGGGAGGCGCCGGTGCTGCGCGTGCACGACACGCCGGCGCTCGACGTCATGGCGATCGACAACCTTCCCTCGCTGCTGCCGCTTGAAAGCAGCCACGACTTCGCCGGGCAACTCCTGCCCTGGCTGAAGCAGCTGGGCGCCCTCGATGCGGGTGTTTGGGGGCGGGCGGAAGACACTTTCAACACTTACAAACCGGAGGCATGAGCATGATTCACTGGTGTGGAACGGGGCTCTCGGCGGTGCCGGGGCTACGGCGCCTGATCGAGAACGGCCACGATGTCATGGTGTGGAACCGCACCGAGACCAAGGCGCGCGAGGCGGTCGGCGACCTGACCAACCGCATCCTTGCCTTCGCCCCCGAGGCTGTGGAAGCGGCGGTGCAGCCGGGCGACGTGGTGGTGTCGATGCTGCCTGCGGACTGGCACGTGCCGCTGGCCAAGATCGCCATCGCGAAGGGCGCGCATTTCGTCTCGTCGAGCTACATCTCGCCGGAGATGCGGGCGCTCGAGGACGCGGCCAGGGCCGCCGGCGTGGCGCTGGTCAACGAGGTCGGGCTCGATCCGGGGATCGACCACCTGATGGCGCATGACCTTGTGCGGGCCTACCGCGAGTCCGATGCCTTCGATCCCGAGAATGCGCTCAGCTTCCTGAGCTATTGCGGCGGTGTGCCGAAGATTGCCAACGCCTTCCGCTACAAGTTCTCCTGGGCGCCGGTGGGCGTGCTGAAGGCGCTGCGCTCGCCGTCGCGCTCGATCAAGCAGTTCTCCGAGCTGAACGTGTCGCGGCCCTGGGACGCGCTCGGGCGCTACGACGCGCCGCTCGATCCGCCCGAGACCTTCGAGGTCTACCCCAACCGCGACTCGATCCCCTTCATGGAAGAGTACGGTTTCGAGGACGGCTGGAAGGTGAAGGACTTCGTGCGCGGCACGCTGCGCCTGAACGGCTGGGCCGAGGCGTGGAAGGACATCTTCGCCACGGTTGAGACGGCGGACGACGCGGCGCTGTCGAAGCTTGCCGACGACCTGCTGGCGGAGAACGCCTATGACGAGGGCGAGCCCGACCGCGTGGTGCTCTGCGTCTCTCTGAAGGCCGAGAAGGATGGAGAGGCGGTCTGGCACAAGACCTGGGTGATGGACGCCTGGGGCGACGAGCGCGGACTGGCCATGGGCCGTCTGGTCTCGGTGCCCGTCTCGCTGGCCATCGAGGCGGTGCTGAACCGCGAGATTGCGCCGGGTGTCTCGGCGGCGCCGTCCGATCCGAAGCTGGTGACCCGCTGGCTCGACGAGGTCCAGGTGCTGGCGCAGCGGCTGATGCGGGTCGATCTGGCCTGATCGGCCGACCTTGGAACCGGGAGAGGCCGGGGCGCTGCGAGGCGCTCCGGCCTTTTTCGTGTCACGGGGCAGGGGAGAGCGCGTCGCGCAAAAAGAAAAGCGGGCCCGAAGGCCCGCTTCCCGAAACGTATCGCGTGAGAGCTGTCGCTCAGCCGCCCCAGACGTAGACGGCGCAGAACAGGAACAGCCAGACCACGTCGACGAAGTGCCAGTACCATGCAGCGGCCTCGAAACCGATATGCTTGGTCGGGGTGAAATCACCCTTCATCAGGCGCAGCAGGCAGACGAACAGGAAGATCGTGCCGATGATCACGTGCGCGCCGTGGAAACCGGTCGCCATGAAGAAGTTGGCGCCGTAGATGTTGCCCGAGAAGCCGAAGGCCGCGTGGCTGTATTCGTAGGCCTGGAAGATCGAGAAGATCACGCCCAGAACGATGGCGATGATCAGGCCCCACTTCATGTCCTGACGGTTGTTCTCGTGCACGAGGGCGTGGTGCGCCCAGGTCGCGGCGCAGCCCGAGCAAAGCAGGATCATGGTGTTGATCAGCGGCAGGTGCCAGGGGTCGAAGGTCTCGATGCCGGCGGGCGGCCAGACGCCGTCGACCGCGGGCGAGTTCGGGCCCATCGGGTACATGGCGTGCTTGAAGAACGACCAGAACCAGGCGAAGAAGAACATCACCTCGGACATGATGAACAGGATGAAGCCGTATTTCAGGCCGATCTGCACCACCGGGGTGTGGTCGCCCACGCGGCTTTCCGCGATCACGTCGGACCACCAGCCGAACATGACGTAGAGCACGCCGACAAAGCCCGCGAGGAAGATCCAGGGGCCGCTGCCGTGCATCCAGAGCACCGCTCCGAACAGCATGACGAAGGCCGCCACGGAGGCCACGAAGGGCCAGACGGAGGGGTTCAGAATGTGGTAGTCGTGGTTCTTAGCGTGCGCCATCTCGTTTCCCTCGTTGGATAGGCGTTCAGTTCACGGACTTTTCGTCCGCGTTGTTGGTATCGAGCGCGGCCTGCACGCCTTCGGGCAGGTCGATCTCGTAGAAAGTGTAGCTGAGCGTGATGTGATTGATGTGCTTGGCGTCCGGATCGTCGACGATCTCGGGGTCGACGAAGAAGTTCACCGGCATCTGCACCCGCTCGCCGGGCATCAGCACCTGCTCGGTGAAGCAGAAGCACTCGATCTTGTTGAAATACCCGCCCGCCTCGTAGGGGTAGACGTTGTAGCTCGCCTGACCGGCAATCGGCTTGTCGGTGGGGTTGTAGGCCTCGTAGAAGGCCAGCCCGTCCTCGCCGATCTTCATCGTCATCTCGGTCTGCGCGGGCTTGAACTCCCACGGGAAGCCGCGCGCCTTGGAGCCGTCGAAGCGGATCTTGATCTCGCGGTCGAGAATGGTGCCGGTCGTGGCAGAGGCCACGTTGGTGGTTCCGCCAAAGCCGGTGACCCGGCAGAACCAGTTGTAGAACGGCACCGAGGCCCAGGCCATTGCGCCCATGAAGACCACCACGCCGACAAGCTGCAGCAGGGTCTTGTTCTTGTTGTCAGCCGCCATCCTGCACCCCCCTGTCGCCTTGCAGCGCACCTGAGATGTCGCCGCCGGTCACCTTGACCATGGTCATGCCGAAGACGATCACGATGAACGACACCAGCAGCAGGCCGACGCCGACATTGCGGCCAAAGCGGCGCTTGTGCAGGTCGTGTTGCTTGGAAATGCTCATGCCCAACCTCCCAGGCCGAACCGCGCGAGGCCGGCCTCGAGCAGGATGGCACCGAAATGCGCGAAGAGATAGAGCAGGGAAAGCTTGAAGAAGGCTTTCTCGGTCTTGAAGTTGTCCGCCTCGGAGGCGTCCTCGTCGCGGCGGAAGATCTCCCACGCGCCCTTGAGGAACAGCCCGTTCAGCACCACCGCCACGGCGAGGTAGACCGGCCCGCCGATCGAGGTGAAGCCGGTGCCGATGGCCAGCGCGGCGAGCAGCACGGTGTAGACGAGGATGTGCACGCGGGTCGAACGGCGGCCGTGGGTCACGGTCAGCATCGGCACGCCGGCATCGTCGTAATCCGAGCGCATGAACAGCGCCAGCGCCCAGAAGTGCGGCGGGGTCCACATGAAGGTCAGGCAGAACATCAGCACGGCCTCAATGCCGACCGATCCCGTCGCGGCGGCCCAGCCGATCATCGGGGGGAAGGCCCCGGCGGCGCCACCGATGACGATGTTCTGCGGCGTCGAGCGCTTCAGCCACATGGTGTAGATCACCACGTAGAAAAAGATCGTGAAGGCCAGCAGGCCGCCGGCGAGCCAGTTGGTGGCGAGCCCGAGGAAGACGCAGGAAAAGGCCGAAAGCGCGAGGCCCAGCCCCAGCGCCTCGCCCGGCTCGACCCGGCCGGCGGGGATCGGGCGCTTGGCGGTGCGCTTCATCACCTGGTCGATATCGGCATCCCACCACATGTTCAGCGCGCCAGAGGCGCCGCCGCCCACAGCGATGAACAGGATGGCGCAGAAGCCGATGAACGGATGCACCGGGACCGGCGCCGCCAGCAGACCGACCAGCGCGGTAAAGACGACAAGCGTCATCACCCGGGGCTTCAGCAGGGCGAAATAGTCGCCGAACTGCGCTTCGCCGGGCTGCGTGGTCTCGAGAGTGCTGTTGGTGCTGAGATCGGTCATCTGGGTCTTTGCTGGGTCAGTCAGTCAGGAAACCGGCGCCCCGCCTCCGGGACGCCGGCCAATGGGATCAGGAGTTGGCCAGGAACTGGCGCACGTCGACATAGCCGCCGTCTTCCTGCGACGCCGCGAACCAGGCGTCATAGGCTTCCTGGCTGACCACCTTCACAGTGATCGGCATGTAGGCGTGGCTGATGCCGCAGAGCTCGGAGCACTGGCCGAAATACACGCCCTCGCGCTCGGCGTTGAACCACAGCTCGGCGATGCGGCCCGGCACGGCATCCTGCTTCACGCCGAAGGCGGGGATGGTCCAGGAGTGGATCACGTCGGCGCCGGTCACCTGCATCACCACGGTGGCGCCCACGGGCACGACCACGGAGGTGTCGGTTGCGAGCAGCCAGTCCTCGCGGCTGTAGCCGGCCTCGACCAGTTGCGCCTCGACCTCGTCGTTGAGACGGTTGTCGCCGCCGGTGGCGGGGGCGCCGATCATGTAGCCGTCATAGGCCAGATCGGTGCCGACATACTCATAGCCCCAGTACCACTGGTAGCCGGTCACCTTGATGACCACGTCGCCCTCGGGGATTTCCTGCTGCTTGAACAGCACCGGCAGCGAGAACGCGCCGATCACAACGAGGATCAGGATCGGGCCGATGGTCCATGCCACCTCGATCGGGGTGTGGTGGGTGAAGCTTGCCGGGTTCGGGTTGGCACGGCGGTTGAAGCGGATGAAGGCGTAAACCAGAAGACCTGCGACGAACACAGAGATCGCCGTGATGATGACGAGAAGCATCCCGTCGAGCCATTGCAGATCGCGCGCCAGCTCGGTGGCGGCTGGCTGGAAACCGACGCCCCCCTGCTGCGGACGGCCGACCACTTCCAGGTCCTGGGCGATGGCGGGCGCGGCCAGAAGGCTGGACATGAGTCCCGTCAGCATCGAAATCTTACGCATGTGTCACCTGATCCGGTTGTCGTTCTTGTTCGTTCGCAGGAGGATGCAATCCGGGCGTCGCGCCCTGGAACAATCCTCCTCCCTCTTGTTCCGCTCTTTAAAAAGCACAGATCGTGCATCAAATAAACCAGGTCGCTTGCGGCAAAAAGGCGCTTTTTTGATCTGGATCAAATAATACGAGGAAAACATGACCGAACTGCCCTTCCGCCCCTTTGAAACAGCGCTTGACCTCGACCGGTCTCTGGTGCAACTGCGCGCCGCGCTGGAGGGGGCCGAGGACGGAGAGCTGTTTCTCGAGCGTCGCCGTGCCGAGGCGCTGGTGCTGGATGACGGGCGAATCAAGACCGCGAGCTACGATGCCTCGGAGGGATTCGGCCTGCGCGCGGTAAACGGCGAGGTCACCGGATACGCCCATTCCACCGAGCTTTCCGAAGCGGCCATCCAGCGCGCGGCCGAGACCGCCCGGCTGGCGGTGGGTGATGGCGGCGGCGTTCTCGCCCCGGCGCCCTCGGGCACCAATCGCACGCTCTATACCGATGCCGATCCGATCGCCGGCCAGTCCTTCCCGGTCAAGGTCGACACGCTGCGCGAGATCGACGCCTATGCCCGCGGCCTTGATGCGCGCGTGGTGCAGGTCACCGCCACCATTGCCGCGAGCTGTCAGGAAGTCGCGATCCTGCGCCCCGACGGCTCGCTGGTGACCGACACCCGTCCGATGACCCGCGTCACCGTGAGCGTCATCGTCGAGGAGAATGGCCGCCGCGAGCAAGGCAGCGCCTCGGGTGGTGGCCGCTTCCTGCTCGACGGGCTGATGACGCCGGACTCGTGGCAGGGCAAGGCACGCGAGGCGCTGCGCATCGCGCTGGTCAATCTCGAGGCCGAGGCGGCCCCTGCAGGCGTCATGGACATCGTGTTGGGGCCTGGCTGGCCGGGCATCCTGCTGCACGAGGCGGTGGGCCATGGGCTCGAAGGGGATTTCAACCGCAAGGGATCGTCGGCCTTCGCGGGGCTCATGGGCCAGCGCGTTGCGGCGCCCGGGGTCACGGTGCTGGATGACGGCACCATCCCGGACCGGCGCGGCTCGATCACCGTTGATGACGAGGGCACGCCCGGGGCCAAGAACGTGCTGATCGAGGACGGCGTGCTGGTGGGCTACATGCAGGACCGGCAGAACGCCCGGCTGATGGGGGTGGCACCCACCGGCAACGGCCGCCGCGAGAGCTATGCCCATGCGCCGATGCCGCGCATGACAAACACCTACATGCTGGGCGGCGAGGCCGATCCGGCCGACATCGTCGCCGACCTGCAGGACGGCATCTGGGCGGTGTGATTCGGCGGCGGTCAGGTCGACATCACCAACGGCAAGTTCGTGTTCTCCTGCACCGAGGCCTACCGGGTGAAGAACGGCAAGGTCGGCGCGCCGGTGAAGGGCGCCACGCTGATCGGCGACGGCGCCACCGCGCTGCAGCACATCCGGGCGCTCGGCAACGACATGGCGCTCGATCCCGGCATGGGCAATTGCGGCAAGCAGGGCCAGTGGGTACCCGTCGGCGTGGGCCAGCCCACGGTGATGATCGGCGGGCTCACGGTGGGCGGTTCGGGCAGCTGATCGACGCGGTTAGGCGCGTGGCGGGGAAAATCGGTTTTCGGTTTACCGCTGATTAAGGATGAGTGCGCTACACCCTGTCCCAGCAAGCAGACGGGGCACGGGATGACCGAGGACAGCAACAGCTTATCTTCCACTCACCCCCCACTCCCACCCACCACGGAAGAGGATCGGTTCGACCGGCTCCGTCTCTTGCGCTCCCGCCGCGTGGGCGTTGCGACCTATTGGCGCCTGCTGGCCGAGCATGGCTCGGCCGCTACGGCGCTCGAGGCTCTGCCGGCAGTGGCCGCCGCTGCGGGCGTGGAGAATTACAGCATCTGCCCCGAAGGCGTGGTGCAGGCCGAGATCGCCGCCGCGCGGCGACATGGCGCCCGGCTGGTCTGCCTGGGCGAGGCGGGCTACCCGCCGCTTCTTGCAGAGATCGATGATCCGCCGCCGTTTCTCTGGGTGGCCGGCGATACGGCACCGCTGATGCGTCCGGCGGTGGCGCTGGTGGGCGCGCGCAACGCCTCGTCGCTCGGCACCCGCATGGCCCGCGCTCTGGCGCACGGGCTGGGCGCCGAGGGGAGGGTGGTGATCTCGGGGCTGGCCCGCGGCGTCGATGCGGCGGCGCACGAGGCTGCGCTCGACACCGGCACAGTCGCGGTGATGGCGGGTGGGGTCGATATCCTCTACCCGTCCGAGAACACCCGCCTCGGCGAAGAGATCCGCGCCCGCGGTGGCGCGCTGGTCTCCGAACATGCGATGGGGCTGCAGCCGCAGGCGCGGCACTTTCCGGCGCGCAACCGCATCGTCTCGGGCATTTCAGCAGCCATCGTGGTGGTCGAGGCGGCGGCCAAGTCCGGCTCGCTGATCACCGCGCGCTGCGCCCTCGATCAGGGGCGCGAGGTGCTGGCCGTGCCCGGCCATCCGCTCGACGCGCGCGCTGCCGGCTGCAACATGCTGATCCGCGACGGCGCGCGGCTGGTCCGCCATGCCGAGGACGTGGCCGAGGCGCTGGGGCCGCTGCCGCAACCGGAAGCTCGCCAGCAGAGCCTGCCGCTGGAGCAGCCGACGGCTTCGACCTCGCAGCAGGCGGCGAGGCGCGGCTCGGACCGCGCGCCCGTGATCCCCGCGCCCCCGCCCGAAAGCCGCTCGCTGGCGGAAACCGCACAGCTGCACCGGCAGATCCTCGACCGGCTCGGTCCCGCGCCACTGGCCGAGGATCAGCTGATCCGCGATCTCGCCGCGCCCTCCGATGCGGTCGCCCCGGCGCTCACCGATCTCGAGATCGATGGCCGCATCCGGCGCCAGCCCGGAGGGTTGCTCTCGCTCGTCTGAGTGGCACATCGAGCTGAAAGACCGGCACCTCAAGCCCGCGTCATCTGGCCCCGCATTGACATTTCCCCCTTGCACCCCACATCTTCCGCCGCCATACGCCCTCCGCGCTCAGCCTGTGGACGTATTTCCAGGAAAGGTGGTCATTTCATGCCCGTTGTCGTCGTAGAATCCCCGGCCAAGGCCAAGACAATCAACAAGTATCTGGGGTCCGACTACACCGTTCTCGCCTCCTATGGCCACGTGCGCGACCTGCCTCCGAAGGACGGATCCGTCGACCCGGAGGAAGACTTCTCGATGAAGTGGGAGATCGGAAACGACTCCCGCAAACACGTCGCCGCGATCGCCGAGGCGCTGAAATCCGACAACGCCCTGATCCTCGCAACCGACCCTGATCGCGAGGGCGAGGCGATCTCGTGGCACCTGAAGGAGGCGCTCACCAAGCGCCGCTCGATCAAGAAGGACACCGATGTCCGCCGGGTGACCTTCAACGCCATCACCAAGGCCGCGGTCACCGAGGCGATGCAGAACCCGCGCGAGATCGACGCGCCGCTGGTCGAGGCCTATCTGGCCCGCCGCGCGCTCGACTACCTCGTGGGCTTCAACCTCTCGCCGGTGCTCTGGCGCAAGCTGCCGGGCGCGCGCTCGGCGGGGCGCGTGCAATCGGTCTGCCTGCGCCTCATCGTCGAGCGCGAGATGGAGATCGAGGCCTTCAAGCCGCGCGAATACTGGCAGGTCAAGGCGCTGCTCAGCACGCCGCGCGGGCAGGATTACGAGGCCCGGCTCACCATGCTGGCCGGCAAGAAGCTCGACCGCTTCGATATCGAGAACGCCACCCAGGCCGAGATGGCGGTGCAGGCGGTGGCCTCGCGCAAGCTCGAGATCGCCAGCGTCGAGGCCAAGCCCAGCTCGCGCAACCCCTCGGCCCCGTTCATGACCTCGACGCTGCAGCAAGAGGCCAGCCGCAAGTTCGGCATGGGCGCGCGGGCCTGCATGAGCGCCGCGCAGCGCCTCTACGAGGCCGGCCACATCACCTACATGCGGACCGACGGTATCGACATGGCGCCCGAGGCGACAGCGGCCTGCCGCGATGCCATCGCCGACCGTTTCGGCAAGGATTACGTGCCGGGCAGCCCGCGGATCTACAAGAACAAGGCCAAGAACGCGCAGGAAGCGCACGAGTGCATCCGCCCCACCGACATGACGAAGGATGCCGCCAGCCTCAAGCTGCGCGAGGATGACCAGCGCAAGCTCTACGACCTGATCTGGAAGCGCACGCTGGCCTGCCAGATGGAGGCCGCCCGGCTCGAGCGCACCACCGTCGAGATCGCCAGCCCCGACGGGCAGGTCGGGCTGCGCGCCACCGGCCAGGTGGTGCTGTTCGACGGCTTCCTGCGGGTCTACGAAGAGGGCCGCGACGACGTCGCCGACGATGATGACAAGCGCCTGCCGCAGATCATGCAGGGCGAGGCCGCCAACTTTGCCAAGGCCGGTCTGCGCGACCAGTATGCCAAGGCCTCTGAGAAGGCCGACCCGGCGGCGGGTCCCGCGGCGATGATCTCGGGCAACGACGCGGTGCTCGGCACCCAGAGCTTCACCCAGCCGCCGCCGCGCTACACAGAGGCAACGCTGGTCAAGAAGATGGAAGAGCTCGGCATCGGCCGGCCCTCGACCTATGCCAGCGTCATCGGCACGATCCAGGACCGCGAATATGTCCGCAAGGAGCAGAACCGCCTGATCCCCGAGGACAAGGGCAGGATCGTTACCATCTTCCTGCTGAACTTCTTCCGCACCTATGTCGGCTACGAGTTCACCGCCGAGCTCGAGAACGAGCTCGACGAGGTCTCGGCCGGCGAGATGGATTACAAGGCGCTGCTGGGCAAGTTCTGGCGCGATTTCTCGGCTGCGATCTCGGAAACCTCCGAGCTGCGCATTTCGGAGGTGCTCGACGTGCTCGACGAAGCGCTGGCGCCGCAGCTCTACCCGCCGCGCGAGGACGGCTCCGATCCGCGCATCTGCCCGAAATGCGGGCAGGGGCGTCTGCACCTGAAGACCTCGCGCACCGGCGGCTTCGTCGGTTGCGGCAACTATCCCGAATGCACCTACACGCGCCCGATTGCGGGCGAGGGCGCCGAGGGCGAGGAGAAGATGCTGGGCCTCGACGGCGAGGACGAGATCTGGCTCAAGGCCGGTCGGTTCGGGCCCTATGTCCAGCGCGGCGAGCCGACGCCCGAGAACAAGAAGCCGCCGCGGGCCTCGTTGCCCAAGGCGCGCGGCAATTTCCTGCCCGGCTGGGCGCCCGATGACATGACGCTGGAAAAGGCGCTGACGCTGCTGACGCTCCCGCGCGAGAT
>Ga0115013_10002497_pt1 | contig 10238 bp, 9 predicted proteins | sample SouAtlMetagenome_2_FD_88686 | JGI IMG/M metagenome (GOLD analysis project Ga0115013, IMG submission 88686) | Marine eukaryotic phytoplankton communities from Atlantic Ocean - South Atlantic ANT15 Metagenome | ecosystem: Environmental > Aquatic > Marine > Oceanic | place: South Atlantic Ocean... | reverse complement strand
TCGTCGGCGTACCGCTCGGCCTGCTTGGCCTCGAGACTGCCCGCAGCGCCCATCAGGACGAAACCGATGCCCGCCGCGCCGGTGAGCGCTGCGACGAGCCAGCGCGCCTTCGCGAAGAGCGTCAGCTGCGCGCCGGCCAGCACGCTCACGGCCGCCGCCGCGTTGGCACTCCAGAGGCAAGCCTCGCCCGTGTAGTTGGGGTGGCGCAGCCATCGGAAGACCCCCGAGGTGACCAGCGCGTCCTCGCCCTTCCGCGCCTTGACCCACGTCTTGGTGAGGTCGCCCAGCGCGGCTACGCCGAAGCCGAGGTACATGAGCGCGAGGAGGGCGGCGAGGCACAGGGCGGCGGGCGTGCCGGCAGCGGGCGGGTGCCTCGCGGTGAGCAGCACGGGGGCGCCCATGCAAAAGTAGAGGAGCGAGCACGAGAGCACGAAAGGCGTGCGCGCGAGGCGGCTACCCTTGCTGACCGCGCGCGCCTGCGTCGGCGGCTTGGTTTATGGGTGAGGGCTAGCCGTGGGACTGGGTTTCAGGGCTGGGTATCAGGGCTAGTTTAGGAGTGTGGTATGCTGCGCTGCCCTAGGACTCCTGGCCGCACCTCGATCTTCTCGCGGAATTCGCGGAAGCGCGGGATCGCCAGCTCTCGGTACAGCAGGAAGAGGTTGAGGCGGGAGCCGTAGACAAGCAAGACCGCGGCATGAGCGACGGCGAGTGGGCTGGGGTTGGAGAGGTGCATGGCGCCCGCTGCGGCCATCGCGAAGCCATACGCGTAGGAGACACCGTATTCAGACTTCCAGAAGCCAAGCAGTGTCGGGATGGTCGAGGCGGTAGCAAGGGCAGCGGTGCTGGGAAGGGCCAGCACGGGCGGTGCAGCTCGGTGGAATAGCAGCTGCGGCGTTAACGATGGGCCGCGATGATGCTGTGGCGTCACGGTGAGGGAGGCAGCGAGCGCAGGGCAGACGAGCAAGAGGTGGCGTAGGAGCATCCGATCGGAGACGGAGATCGGATCCGACCACGACGCACGAGGCGCGCTCCTGGCGTGGGAGGAGAGTAGCGGCCAGTGGCCCAAGTACCAACAAGCAAAGCACACGGGAAATACCCTCGTAAAATACCGCTATACCGTCACAACAGGCCGCGAGACTAGGCCACGTGTGTGTACCTCCACGCAGCACGCTTCTCAGCAAGTGGCCTCGACGCGCGTCCAGTCGCACGAGAAGAGCTCGTCGCTCTCGGCCGCGCCGATCGCCACCGTGCGCCCCTTGTCGGACGTGCCCACGTAGTAAAGCCGCCACCGCCCGTCGGGCAGGTGCACGAGCCACGGCGTGCCGATGTTGCCGTCGTCCCACGCACCCTCGCCGGCCGGGTCCGAGCCCCTTAGTATGGGCCCGCCGGGCTCGGCACCAAGCCCGAGCACCTTGTCCCAGCTCAGGCCGCCGTCTGCGGAGGTGGCGAGCCCAAGTCCGTGCCGCCCATCCGCACCGACGCCCTCGTAGACCATGACCATCTGCCGCGTCCCGCCCACCGTGGCGTGGACCACGTGCCGCGTGCCGATGCCGCGCTCGTCCCAAGCACCCTCCGCGCCGCCCTCGAGCACGCGGCCTACCTTGCTCCACGGGCCCAGGGGGCCGCCCTCGCTGACGGCGCACCCGACTGCCCACGTGGGAGGGCGCGCCTCGCCAGCCTCTGAGCCAGCCTCGTCACCCTCGTCTCCCTCGTCTCCCTCGGCCGCCGCTGCGCCCACGGGCTGCAGAGCGTGGTACGTCATCAGCCACCTGCCGCCTGGCTTGGCTGGGTCGACGGGTAGCGCACGCGGCCACGAGGCAAAGTTGGAGTCCCACTCGCCCTCGCCGCCGACGTCCAGCAAGGGGTTCGTCCCGCAGCGCTCCCAAGAGATGCCATCAGCTGAGGTGGCCGCAGCGGGCCGCATCTTGAAGCCGCTGATTGGGCCGGGACCCATGCCGAGGCTGACCTGCTCAGCGCTGCCGCCAAGGTACAGAGCAGTGTAGGACCCATCGTCCTCGTTGACGAGCACGTCGGTCATGCCGAGATGCACGTGGTCGAAGGCGGCCGGATCCTCGGACGGCCTCAGAATCGAACCTCCCTCCAGAGGCCCACGAATCCTGCTCCAGCTCAGGCCATCCTCAGACTCTGCGACGCCCGATACGCCGGTGGGCAGGAACGCGGGCAGGCCGCCGTTCCACTCGGCGCCTTCTCGGCCGTAGTAAAACATCCTCCAGCGAGGCTTGGCATCCGTTGGCGGGAGCACGATTGGCATCGCAGCACAGCGCGCATCCCACCACCCGGCGCCCTGCGAGCCCGGTGCAAGGACGCGGCCGCCCAGGTTTAGGGCGCACACTTGCAGCGACGCTAGGAAGAGCATCGCTCCTGCACCTCGATGCCGTCGTCGGGGTCGTCGAACTTGCTTGGGTGTCCAAGGGACGGAACTACGGGACAACAATTTCTAAGTCAGCTAACCTCCATTACCTTGGACTGCCTCGAGCACCAGCTTCACCCGCACGGCGCCGTCCCTGTCGGGCAGCACCAGCACGTGTGCCATCACCGGATCGCAACTGCCGAAGTTGAAGGCGAGCGAGAGCCGCACCGGCGCGGCCGCGGCCGCCTCCACTGCTGGCGTCGGCAGCACCAGGTGCGGCACGAACGAGGGGAAGACGACACAGGCGCCGGGCGTGGGGTCGAGCAGCAGGCACGCGTGCTCCAGGGCGGGGTCGAGGCGGAGGCCGGCGCGCGAGTGGGCGCGCTGGTCGGCGACACTCGCCTGTGGCAGGGTGTCAGCTAGGTGTTGGTGTCAGCTAGGTGTAGGGTTCAGCCGAGGTGCGGGGCGGGTGCTTCGAGGCGGCTGCAGAGAGGCTGCAGAGAGGGCTCCGAGTGGCTGCAGAGAGGCTGCAGAGCGCGCGTGCAGCTAGGCGGTGGCGGCGCCCGCCTGCGTCGGCCCGCGCGGGAGGAAGGCGAGCCGGCCTGCGAGCGGGTCGGCTGCGTCGCAGCAGGCGCCGTCCTCGACGAAGAACGCGGCGGAGTACGTGGAGCCCGCGTGCGTGTGCAGGCAGTTCCACCCACCCGGGCGGAGCACATTGAACCAGCACTCGTCGACGCTCGTGGGTGTCAGGCCTCGCTGCAGGGCGGCGGCCTCGGCCGCGGCGGCCTGCTGCACCGCACTGCCAACAAGCCACGGCAGGGCACCCTCGTGCAGCTCCGGGCGTGACCAGAGGTCGCGCGCGCCGTGGTAGCCGCCCACATTCGAGGCGGAGTCGCCGCCGCCGCCAGCGCCCGCCATCTCCTCGGCGGCGAGCTCAGATAGCCGAGTCAGCTCTTCGGCAGAGCTGGCGCCACCGGGCTGTGGCGTGAAGCGGTGGATCGCCACGGCGCCTGTGGCGCACGACGCCCAGACCAGGTCGTGCTGCCAGTATTCTGGGTGCCACAAGTGGTCTGGCGCCACAGATGGTCCGGTGGACACGCGCTCCCAAGACACTGGTGCTGTCGAGCCGCTCAGGAGCTCGGCGCCGCTCCATGGGACCGTAGAGGCGGCGGTGACCGCCTTCTCAAAGTCATCGAGCACGATCCAGCGCGCTCGTGGATCGCTGGCGGCCTCCGCGCTGGCTAAGCGCTGGCGCTTGCACATGGAGAGCTCGCGTCGCGCGCGGACGGAGCGCGCGCCGACGTGGCGGATAGTCAGTCAGCGGAAAGTTTGTGCGCTCGTGGATCGCTGGCGGCCTCCGCGCTGGCTAAGCGCTGGCTGGAGAGCACGCGACGTCGCGCGGACGGAGGGCGCGCCGTCGTGGCGGATAGTCAGTCAGCGGTACAAAGAAACACGTACCTTATCGCGTAATAAATCGTCGCGGGGTGCATCACGTTATCGTCCGGAGCGCCGCGCAGTCGTCCGCCGCGGATCGTCCGCTTCAATTGCCTCCCCCGAGCCGGCGACGCGTCGTTTGGCGCTCGCCGCGCGGCACGCGACGCCGCGCGCATGCTCGCTCCGAACGCACGTGTGGATGGCATCGAGCGCGTGCAGATGCAGTCTGACACGCTGGACCTGGCGATGGATGGCGCAGCACCTCGGTGCGTGGAGGCATCGCTTGTGTGCAGAGCGCCCAGGTTCACGCTCCAGCTCAACCTATCCAACCATGGTGAGCTTCCTCTCGGCTTCAAGGCGATGACGAATGCCCCTCGGCGGTGGAGCGTGAAGCCCAACGGCGGCGTGGTGGAGCCCGGGACCACGGTGCAGATCGTGCTGAGTCTCATCACGGCACGCGCCAAGGAGAGCTTTGCCAACGACCACCACCTGATCCTCTCGTTGCCGCTGCAGCCAGAGGACGTCGCGCGGCTGCTGCAGCTGCGCTCGGCGGAGAACGGCCGGGTCTCGATCCCGTCGCTTACACAGGACAACCCGCAGGTCAGCCAGGCGCGCCTCTCACCGCAGCCGGAGCCGCCGCAGCCGGGCCTCGAGCAGGTGGTCGAGTCGCCTCTCGCGAATGGCGCATGCTGCGAGGAACTCCGCTCGGCCAGCAGCAGCAGCTGCCGGCCCGAGGTGACGAACGGCGCGACGCATGCGGCGGGGGGCGAGCTGGCGACCGACCTGAGCGTGGCGGAGCGCGTCAAGGACCTGCAGCGCAAGTTCAGTAATGCGGGTGCGGAGAAGCGCCGGCCCATGCCGGCGAGCAGCCGAGCGGGGCTGGCCGCCGAGGGCGCGAGTGCTTCGGCGTCGGGCACGCTCGGCGCCTCCGCAGACCCAAGCAGCGCCTTGAGCGACAGCTCAGACTCGGAGCCGACGCAGCCGCTGCTGCGGCACCCGCTCCTGCGCTGGATCGCGCAGCTGCTCGGCGCCTTCTTCGGCGAGGACTTCTTCGACGAGTTCGAGCCGTGGCTCAAGTGGAAGGTCTACGACGTGCTCTTCGCCCTGGGCGTCGTCCTCCTCGGCCGCAGGCTCTCGAGATGCCCGAGGGCGCAGCGCGTGCTCGACTTTGTGAGCGAGTCGTGACGGGTGGAGCCAGCGAGGCGTGACCCGCCGACGCAGGGCCTCGTAGAAGCCGGCGAAGCGCGCGCGGCGAGAGGCGGCGACATGCACGTGTTGTGATGGGAGGGACGTGCGTGCCGGCGCATGTGGGGTCTCTCTCTCCACGAGACGCACGCGCGCGCTGCTGTGTGTGAGACAGAGAGAGCGCGTGCGCGTGCGTGTGTGTGCGTAGGGTGTAGGGTGTAGGGTGTACTGTACAGTATGTAACTGTGTGTGTGGCTGTGACCTGTGTGCGTGTGTGTTCTGTGTAGTGAGTAAGTGCGTCTGAGTGTGTGCTACTCTCGTCTCTCCACAGTGGCAGTGCCGCGCCGGGGCGCGCGGGCCCGGCGGCGCGCGCGCCACACAACAGCACCAGTCACCACACAGAGCGCGCGAGAAAACTGCGTGGTGGCGCAACGCTCGCACGGGGGCCGCACACACGCGCGCATTGCACCTTAACATATATTATGGACACATGCCACATGCACGATGCCACCGACCGGCCCTACGGCCAACATGAATGAACAAGGCTCCCCCAAGGTCCGTGTCTGAGGCTCAGGTTTGCGCTTGGAGCTTGGCAAGCATCCGATCGACCTGATTACTTAGCACAGGCTGCCCGCGCTTCGTCCGCTTGTTCAGCTTCGCGGTCTGCTCCTTTCTCTTCCGCTGCGCCTCCGCCAGCTCCCGTCGCCGGTCTGCTGCCTGGCGCTGCACGTCTGCCCGTTGCTCCGCCTCCGCAGCCTCGACGCGCTGTCGCTTCTGCCACGCGGCTTCCAGCGCGCTAGTGCGCGCTGTCGCATCGGCGCCCGCCTTGGGCTTCTTCTTGGCGCGCAACTGCTCGGGAACCTGTGCCGGCAGCGGGATAGCATTCGCTGGTTTTTTGCCTGCGGCTGCCTCACGCTCCTCACGCTTCTGCTGCTTCTTGAACTTGCCGATGGCCTTCCACCGGCGGACCTTCTCGTCGCGGTTGGCCTTGGCGACTGAGTACGGCGCCTTCGCGTTCCCCATCGTGGGACGGTCGCTCCGGCGACAGCGCTCGCGCTGCGGCGGAGGCACTCAGCGGACGCCTCAAAATTGCGCGCAGTAAGTAAGTAAGTAACGCTTCTTTCTCGCGCAGACTCGCGTCTGTCCCGTAATCAACTAAACGCGCGGAACGTACCATAGAAACAACTTCGTAGCTCGCCGTGCCTGTAATCTGCGCCCTGGTCGGGCTGCGAGGCTACACGGTGGGGGTGCAGCGGCGTGGCTCGCTCGCGTCTACAAGAGTGTCTTCTCACCATCGATGCTGCGCACGCCTCTCGTGTGGTTGGAGCACATGACGAGCGGCTACAACAAAGGGGATGACGATGGCAGCAGGTCGACGACGCCAGGCAGCAAACCGGCGACACCGTCAGGCGGCAGGCTGGAGCAACTAATGGACAACGAAAGCGCACGATCAGCAGACGACTCCCAGGAACCGCGCGCACAAACCGACGTGCAGGGAGCTACCGGATCGGACGCTCAAGGAACGCCCCCCTACCCGATTGGGCTCAATCCCCCTCTCCCGCCAAAGCAGCCAATATCCACGCCCACATCGCCTCCGCATTCACCTCGCTCCAATGGCTCGCATTCGTCACACGGCGCTAACCCGAAACTCCGCTCCTCGCGCGGCACATCGATGCAGGACGTGCTCGAGCTCAGGAAGCATCCGTTGAAGAGCTTCTCTGACCCATTTGACGGGAAACACGGCGGTGAGGCCGCGGCCGCCGCCGTGGTGGAAGGCGTGGCCTCATCGCTCCACTGCCCGATCACCAAGCAGCTGATGACCGACCCTGTCTTCACCATGGACGGCCAGGTAACCAAAACCCTGATCCTCACCTTCACCCTCACCCTGATCCTCACCCTCACCCTCACCCTCACCGTAACGCCAACCCTACCCCTACCCCTACCCCTAACCCAAACCAGACGTATGAGCGCTCCGCTATCGAGGCATGGCTCAAGACGAACGACACCTCGCCCGCCACCGGCAAGCCGCTACCCTCCAATAAGCGTATCGCCCTTACCCCTAACCCAAACCTTCCCCCTCAGCCGAGCCCCAACCCTAGCCAGGCAAGCCGCTCCCCTCCAAGAAGCTAGTCGACAACGTGCGTGCACGCGGTATGGTGCGCAGCGCGGCGGAGGCGCAGGCCGCAGCGAAGCAGGCGGCGGCGAAGGCGAACGTGACGGCGGCGGCGCAGTCAGCGGCGCCGGCGCAGGCGGCGGTGGAGGAGGAGGGCGACGGGGTCGTGCGTGGGGTCCAACGGGGCCTTGTCGTCGGACAAGCTAAGTCGATGCCCTTTCTGCCCGGGGTGCCCTCTCTACCGACGCCGGCCTACGGCGCCGAGCCAAGCAGCGACCAAGAGGGACTGCCCTCGCCCGCGGGCTCGTCGTCCTCTGCCGACACCCCCGCCAGCGGCTCGGCGCACCGCCGCCAGTCCTCGCGGGGCACCTCGATGGCGGACGTGCTTGCCCTCCAGAAGAGGAATCGCGGCCCCGCCTCGCCCCGTGGCGGCCCCAACTCCCCCCAGGTGACCTCTCCAGTAACCTCGCCCAAGCTCACCAGCTCACCCTCATCGCGAGAGGCGGGGAAACCAAGGGGCAGCATCACGTCCTTATACAGCCCCTTGACGCAGCCGGAGGAGGGGCAGCCGCTGACCTTGGGGGTGGGAGCCTCGTCCCCCGCCCGCGCCGCCAGCTGCGCGCCGCCGGCCGCCGCCGCCGCGCCGCCAGCCGCCGCCGCACCGCCGCCGGCCGCCGCCGCACCGCCGCCAGCCGCCGCCGCACCGCCGCCGGCCGCCGCCGCACCGCCGCCGGCCGCCGCCGCCGCACCGCCGCGGTCGCTGTCGCTGGCTGACCTGCAGGACCAACGGGTGACGCGCGCGCGCGAGTGGCTCGACGCGCACCCAAACCCGAACCGCGTGAGCCGTTCTTGGCCTCCCCGCAAGATCACACCTCGAGGCGGAGATGATCCCGAGGCTGCACCTCACGAGACGGACAAGCGCACCCCGGCGACCGCGGGGGTGGGCAGTAGCCCGCAAGCACAGCAGCTCGATCTCGATGCGCTCGACGCATTGCCGGCGACGGCGTGGGGAGAGGCGGTCGCCGCGGCACCGCTGGGTGACTGGGGACGCGGCGCGGCGCGACGGCCGATCTCGCGCAGCCACTCACTCCCGCAGTGCGTGCCCGAGCACAGCGCGTGCGCGGGCGGCGAGGCTGACGCGGGCGAGAGCCCGGGCTCACCGCGGCGCGTGCTACCCCCGGGCTGGCCGCCGCACCTTGCCCCCCCCGCGGCGCATGCGCAAGCCCCGGCGCAAGTCCCCCCGGGCGGCGGGAATGAGCTCCTCATGCTGCTAGTACGCGAGCAGGCGACACATACATGCAACATGTGCATGCACACGCGCACGCGCACACACGTCATTACATGCATGGCTCGTGCGCGCTTGGGTGTGCGTGCCATCTGCTTGCGTGCGCGCGCGTATGCCGAGGCTGCGCGTGTGCGGTGCAGGCGGCGATGCGCCAGCAGATGCACGAGATGCAGAAGCTCCTGCGCAAGCAGCACTCTCCCGAGTGGTGGCACGCGGGCCCGCACGCCGCCGCCGCCGCGCGGTCGCGCCCGCGCTCACCACCTGCTGTGCCGTCCACGTCGCCCGCGCGGGCCGCGCCGCCCTTGTCGCAGCCGGGGCGACCGCCGCCGCAAGCCACCGCCGAGCCCACTGCGGCGATGGAGCAACTCGAGCGCAAGGTGGCGCATGTTACCCGCTGCACCCGCGGCACACACAGTGACCGAGCTCAAGGAAGCCCCGCCTCACCGCTCCTCACCCCCTCCTCACCCCCTCCTCGCCCTGTTAGGTGGCGTCGCTCTCGCTACAGCTCGCCCATGTCCAGCGGGAGAATCGCGAGCTGCGCGCCAGCCTCTCCCTCGTAGACGAAGGCCCGCAGGTGGCTGCGCCAAGCCCTCCGGCTGCAGCACGCTCGTCCGAGAGTCGCTGGCGCTTCCTCCGCCTGCGGCGCAGAGAGCGGCGGCTTCCGTTCTCTGGCGACGCCAAGAGAGACCACGTGCAGCAGCGCGCCTCCCGCAGCAGCGACGGCTCGTCGCAGTCCGACCCCTCTTTGGCCATCTGATCGATCGGCAGGGTTCTCGGAAACAAACCTTTGCTACATGGACGGAAAACTCAGTGTAGTTTATGTGTACAGCAGTGTAAACTTTTTGGCAAAGGTTAGTCCGTGCGGCCGCTTACTAGAAGCAAGGCGAAAGTTTTTTTGAGCACACACACACTCTCGGCAGGCGAGACATCTCTTGACACACCCCGCTAAGGGGTCTCTACAGGCCCCTTAACCCCCGCGCTCCACGCCGCACGCGCAAGTGACACCACACGCAACTTTACAACATTGAAAGTTTGAAACCTCAGAGAGTCGATCATCGAGCCTCGAATTTCGGATACGGCGCGTCGGCATGGGCGTCGGCTCGTCCTGTGCAGCACACAAGGGCCTCAGTCGCAGAGGTCGATCGGGTCATCCTTGCTCCCCTTGTTGTCGTTCACCCAGCGGCCCGCCTCGTTGGTCCCGTCCCAGCGCATGCCGCGGGGCGTCCGGCCGCGCGGCTTCTTGCGCAGCGGGTGCGGGAGGTCCTCGCCCTTGGGCGCGGGCGACGAGCTCCCAGCCGCTGAGCCCTCCTTGTCCTCCTCCGCCTCCGCCGCGCGCTTCTGCGGACGCGCGCGCTCGCCCTCGGGGGCGGCCGCGGCATCAAGGCGCTCGGCATCAAGGCGGCGGAGTGGCACGCGCTCGACCGGCAGACGGCGGCGCACCTCGATGATGGTGTCAGGTCGGGAAGGCGCGCGAGTGAGATCGCGGAGGAGGTCGGTAGCCGAGCGCCCGTTCTTTGTCACCTTCACGTCGTTCACCGACACGATGACGTCGCCCATGGCGAGCCCCGCCTCCTTGGCGATGCCCGTCGGAGGCTTCGAGATGGTCCGCTCATCCTTGCCGACCCGAAGGCCGAGGCTGTCAGCACCCCGATGCTCTAAGGTGAAGCGGAGTGTGGAGCGTTGCCGCTTGCATCCGTTGCCAGTGAGCGGCTCGGTGGCCTCCGTGGTCTTGCGCTTCTTGGCGTTGCTCGCCTTGCCGCCCTTCGCCTTCGCCTCCGCCTCCGCCGCCGCCTTCGCCTCCGCCTCCGCCGCCGCCTTCGCCTCCGCCTCCGCCGCCGCCTTCGCCTCCG
>Ga0115013_10002496_pt1 | contig 10239 bp, 8 predicted proteins | sample SouAtlMetagenome_2_FD_88686 | JGI IMG/M metagenome (GOLD analysis project Ga0115013, IMG submission 88686) | Marine eukaryotic phytoplankton communities from Atlantic Ocean - South Atlantic ANT15 Metagenome | ecosystem: Environmental > Aquatic > Marine > Oceanic | place: South Atlantic Ocean... | reverse complement strand
CGACGCTGCAGCCAGCGCTTCTCTTCGGTATCCACGATGTGCATGATTTCGCAGCCGATGGAGCGGCAGTAGGTCTGCTCCAGCGCGTCGACGATCTCGCGCAGCGGTGCTTTATCAATACCCAGGAAGAAAGAACCTGTCTGGAACTCGGTATCAAGATCAGCTTGGGACAGCTGATGGAATGACAGGTCGAGGTCGGGGACGGGGGTGGGATTACGCAGACCAAGCGGGTCGATATTGGCCTTTTGATGGCCACGGAAGCGATACGCGTTGATCAGCTGCAGAACTTTGACCTGCTTTTTGTTTTCACCGCTGTCGGACGCGGCGACCACCCGGCCTGGGCGCCTTTCACGGCCAAGCTGGTAGAACTGATCACGAATGGGGCTTAGTGGAACATCGTGGGAGGCACTGCCTTCAGCACGCGGCAACTGATCGAAATAGCTGCGCCACTCGTCTGAGACAGAATCAGGATCGGCGAGGTACTGCTCGTAAAGCGCTTCCACGTAGTGGACATTGCCACCACTAACGTGAGAGGAACGCCACATCAACTCCATTATGCCTTGTTGCATCTCTCGGTCACCCTGCACTGATGGGGTGGTATCGGCATCGCTGCATGCGTGCAACGACATCGCTATTGCCCTGCCGGCGGGGCGGGACGTTTGCCGGCGGCGCCGACCTGTGGCCGGTAGCCCTTTTCATACACGTATGATGACGCGTTTCATTACCAGTTCATGCTCAAAAGCCGGTACTTGTCGCACCGGCTTTTAAACTTGGCTGATCCATGGTGCGGCGCGTCGCCGCACCATGACAGCCCCTATGATAACAAGCGAAGCGCCACGATTTAAGTAGCTTTGTGATGCAACTTACGTGGTAGTCGCTTTTTTTCACAGGATTAATGAGTTACGTCGCATCTGCGAGCAACATTTCACGAATTTTACCAATTGCACGGGTCGGATTCAGACCTTTCGGGCATACCGCCACGCAGTTCATGATGCCGCGGCAACGGAACACCGAGAACGGGTCTTCCAGGCTGGTCAGACGCTCACGCGTGGCGGTATCGCGACTGTCGGCCAGGAAGCGGTATGACTGCAGCAGACCCGCCGGGCCCACGAACTTGTCCGGGTTCCACCAGAACGACGGGCATGAAGTCGAGCAGCACGCACACAGAATACACTCGTACAGACCATCCAGTTTGTCGCGCTCTTCCGGCGACTGCAGACGCTCAATGGCTGGCGCTGGCGTATCGTTCTGCAGGTACGGCTGAATACGCTCGTACTGCTTATAGAACAGACCCATGTCAACCACCATATCACGGATGACCGGGAGGCCAGGCAGCGGGCGCAGCGTCAGTTTGTTGTTTTTCACAACATCGGACAGCGGCGTGATGCATGCCAAGCCGTTTGTGCCGTTCATGTTCATGCCATCGGAACCGCATACACCTTCACGGCAGCTACGGCGATAGGCTAAACCGCTGTCTTGCTCTTTCATCAGGTGCAAAACATCCAGCACCATCAGATCACGGCCTTTGGTATCGACCTGAAACTCCTGCATATAAGGCGCGGAGTCGGTTTCCGGATTGTAGCGGTATACGGATACCTGAAGATTGGACATGGTGACTCCCTCTCGTCAGTGCGGAGATTAGTAGGTGCGAACCTTAGGCTCGAACGTATCAACAGTTTTCGGCTTGAAGTTGACGTCGCGCTTCTTCAGCTCTTTGCTAGCCGGGAAGTAGAGCGAGTGTTTCAGCCAGTTGACATCATCACGGTCTGGGTAGTCGTAGCGCGAGTGGGCACCACGACTCTCTTTACGCTCAAGGGCAGCAATCGCCGTTGCTTCTGCCACTTCCATCAGGTTGTCCAGCTCCAGCGCCTCAACACGAGCAGTGTTGAATACATTGGATTTGTCCGGCAGGTGCGCATTGGCAATACGGCCACGCAGTTCCGCTAGCTTTTTGACACCTTCCTGCATGTTTTTCTCTTCACGGAATACACCGAAAGAGTTCTGCATGATGTCTTGAAGCTCGGCTTTCAGCTCAGGAATGCTTTCGCCGCCCTCTTCAGACTCGTTCCAGCGCGTAATACGCTTCATGGCGAATTCGATGTCTGACTCGGAAGCGTCCAGATACTCGATACCTTCGTTCAGCGCGCCTTCGATGAACATGCCCGCAGCGCGACCGAAGACCACCAGATCCAGCAGCGAGTTACCGCCCAAGCGGTTAGCACCGTGTACCGATACACACGCCGCTTCGCCACACGCGAACAGACCGTTGACGATCTTGTCGTTACCGCTCTCGTCCTGGGTGATCGCTTGACCATGAATGTTAGTCGGGATACCGCCCATCATGTAGTGGCAGGTCGGCACGACTGGAATCGGGTCTTTCGCCGGATCAACGTGAGCGAAGGTTTTAGACAGCTCTACGATACCCGGCAGACGCTTACCAAGCACTTCTTCGCCCAGGTGATCCAACTTCAGGAACACGTGGTCGCCCTTCTCGCCACAGCCGCGGCCTTCGAGGATTTCCATGACCATGGAACGCGCCACGACGTCACGGCCCGCCAGGTCTTTGGCGTTGGGCGCATAGCGCTCCATGAAACGCTCGCCATCCTTGTTGACCAGGTAGCCACCTTCACCACGGCAACCTTCGGTGACCAGCGTGCCCGCACCGTAAATACCGGTCGGGTGGAACTGCCACATTTCCATGTCCTGCATCGGGAAGCCGGCGCGTAGCGCCATGCCGATACCGTCACCGGTGTTGATCAGGGCGTTAGTGGTCGACGCGTAGATGCGTCCGGCACCGCCGGTCGCCAGCACGGTGGCTTTCGACTTGACGTGCACCACTTCGCCGGTTTCGATACACATGGCGATACAGCCCACCACGTCACCGTTGGCGTTCTTGACCAGATCCACCGCGTACCACTCGTTCAGGAACGTGGTGTTGTTCTTCAGGTTGTTCTGGTAAAGGGTGTGCAGCAGCGCGTGACCGGTACGGTCGGCGGCGGCGCAGGTACGTGCGGCCTGACCACCTTCACCAAAGTTCTTGGACTGACCACCGAACGGACGCTGATAGATGCGGCCATTGTCGAAACGCGAGAACGGTAGGCCCATGTGCTCGAGTTCGAAGACGGCCTTGGGGCCTTCCGAACACATGTACTCGGCAGCGTCTTGGTCAGCGATATAGTCGCCGCCCTTGACGGTGTCATACATGTGCCAGCGCCAGTCGTCGTTCGGGTCGGCGGAGGCAATCGCACAGGTAATACCGCCTTGAGCAGAAACCGTGTGAGAGCGTGTCGGGAACACTTTGGACAGTACGGCTGTCTTCTTACCAGATTTTGCCAGTTCAAGCGCAGCACGCAGGCCAGAGCCACCACCACCGATGATAATGGCGTCGAATGTCAGGCTACGAAGGTTAGACATGTATCAAGCTCCCCACAGAATTTGAATGCCCCACACCAGGTACACGAAGATGGCCAGAATGATCAGCGTCTGGGCACCCACGCGCAGGCGAGTGGACTTGAGGTAATCGGTGGTGACGGTCCACAAACCGATCCAGGCGTGCGCAGCGATAGAGACAAACGCCAGCAGCGAGAAAATGCGCATCCACGTTTGCTCGAACAGCCCGCTCCAGGTGTAGTAGTCCAGGTTCGGATTAAACAGCAGGTAGGCAACAACGAAAACCGTGTAAAGGGCCAGGATGACCGCAGAAACGCGCTGCATCAGCCAGTCGGACAGCCCGCTACGGCCAAAACTTGTGATATTGGTTACCATACCCAAACTCCTGCCAGAATAATCAGAACTGCACTCACTACCACAGTAGCCTGTGCTTTTTTAACGCCACCTTCTAAGGTCACCCCAATATTGGCGTCCATCAGCAGGTGCTTGATGCCTGCCACAAAGTGGAATGCCAAGGCAGACAGCAGCCCCCACGCAACGAGCTTGGCAAAGAAGTTGTTGGCTAAGGCACTGCTGACAGCATCGAAGCCAGCCGGAGATGACAGGGATTTACCCAACGCCCAAAAAGCGAAAATCAGGCCAACGAACAGGATCACACCCGTGATACGGTGTGTAATCGACGTTAGCGCCGGTAGTGGGAAATGTATCGTCGTTAGATCTAGGTTTACGGGTCGTTTGCTATTCACGGCGTTATACACACTCTCTTGGCCCGCTCAGCGACAGGTCGGGCATAGCCCGAGCGGGCAGTGGTTGCTGGAAGGGGCTCGGCCGTTGCCAAGTCGGGCACGACCACCTACCTGCCGGTCGCGCGCCGTGGATTATAAGAACCTTAGCCCCTGCTGACAAACCGAACTCAGACTGAACTCGACCATGGTGCAAGAAAATAGCCAATGGTCTGAGTCGATTTTGCGATGCAGCATGGTTATAGTGACATTAGATGGACGGTTTGATAAGCCTGTTAACGTATCGTCAACCCTCTGTCACTTAGGTACTATAGACCCCAGTTAATCATATACAATTATTATCCAAAACCGCACATCCCGTACAAGCATGTCTAGCATTACGGCTAATTGACAAAATGTCGCACGCTTCTATAGTGGGCAAGCCTTTTCGCCGGCGCGGCATGCGAAACAACGACTTTACGTCCCAAACCGAACTCGAAAGGAGGCCATCATGGCTGACAGGAAAGCGACATTGACGGTAGACGGTCTCGACAAGACGATCGAACTACCCATGTATTCCGGCACACTAGGCCCCGACGTCATCGACGTGCGCGGCCTAGGTGCTGAAGGCCTGTTTACCTACGATCCCGGCTTCATGGCCACCTCTTCCTGCCAGTCCGCAATCACCTATATCGATGGCGGCAAGGGCGTACTGCTGCACCGCGGCTACCCCATTGAACAACTGGCGAAAGAGTCGAACTTTGTAGAAGTTTGTTACACCCTGCTGTTTGGCGAGCTTCCCAATGATGGGCAGTATGCTGATTTCGAATCTCGCATTCGCAATCACACCATGGTGCATGACCAGATCAACAACTTCTTCAAAGGGTTCCGCCGCGATGCGCACCCGATGTCGATTCTGTGTGGTGTGGTAGGCGGCCTTGCCGCTTTCTACCATGATCACATGGACATTACTCAGGAAGAAGATCGGGTGATCAGCGCTATTCGCCTCATTGCTAAAATGCCGACCCTGGCAGCAATGTCGCACAAATATAACGTTGGCCAACCGTTCAACTATCCGCGCAACGACCTGAGCTATGCAGAGAACTTCCTCTACATGATGTTCAGCAACCCGTGCGAAGAGTACAAGATCAACCCGGTGTACGCGAAAGCCATGGACCGCATCTTTATGCTGCATGCGGACCACGAGCAAAACGCCTCTACCTCGACCGTTCGTCTGGCAGGCTCAACTGGCGCCAACCCGTTTGCCTGTATCAGCGCGGGCATTGCGGCCTTGTGGGGTCCGGCGCATGGCGGTGCCAATGAGGCCGTGCTGAACATGCTCGACGAGATCGGCGACGACTCAGAAGAGAACATTCAGCGCTTCGTCGACAAAGCGAAAGACAAGAACGACCCGTTCAAACTGATGGGCTTCGGTCATCGCGTCTACCGCAACTTCGACCCACGCGCCAAAGTGATGAAAGAGACCTGCGACGAAGTACTGGCCGAACTCGGTATGGCCGATGACCCGCAGCTCAAAATTGCCAAGCGCCTGGAGCAGATCGCCCTGGAAGATGAATACTTCATCGAGCGTAAACTGTACCCGAACGTTGACTTCTATTCAGGCATCATCCTGAAAGCCATGGGTATTCCGACCAATATGTTCACTGTGATCTTTGCAGTATCGCGCACCATTGGCTGGATCTCTCACTGGCACGAAATGCTCAGCGAAAGCTACAAAATCGGCCGCCCGCGCCAGCTGTATATCGGTCACGAAAAACGTGACTATCCTACCAAGTGATTGGCGGCTAACGCGCTAATGCACGCATAGGATGACAAAGGCCACCCACGGGTGGCCTTTTGTTTGCTTCCTACCAACAACAAAGGTGTTTTATGCGATCTATTACCACCGTTGCTTTTATTGGCCTAGGCGTAATGGGCTACCCTATGGCCGGCCACCTTGCCAAACAAGGCCTTACCACTCGCGTTTACAACCGTACTGCCAGCAAGGCAGAGGCATGGGCCAAGGCGTTTGGCGGCACGGCTCATTCAACACCCGCCGAAGCGGCTGAGGGCGCTGATTTAGTGTTGGTATGCGTGGGAAATGACAACGATGTTCGCCAAGTAACCACCGGGCCAGACGGCGCTCTCAGCACCATGATGAGCGGCAGCTACCTAGTAGACCACACCACCGCGTCGGCCGATCTGGCCTTGGAGCTGGACGCAGCTTGCCGAGAGAAAGGCGTTGCATTTATTGATGCACCGGTGTCTGGCGGCCAACAGGGGGCCGAGAACGGCGCGCTAACGATTATGTGCGGCGGCGAGCAAGCGCATTTTGATGCCGTCGCCCCTTTCCTGAATCATTACGCACGTGCCGTCACGCTCATGGGCGCTGCCAGCAGTGGTCAGCTCACCAAGATGGTGAACCAAATCTGCATTGCAGGCTTGGTACAAGGCTTGGCGGAAGGCCTGCACTTTGCTGAGCAAGCCGGACTCGATCAGCACCAAGTCATCGACGTCATTTCCAAAGGCGCTGCAGGGTCTTGGCAGATGGAGAACCGTCATAAAACCATGATTGCTGATGAGTATAACCATGGTTTCGCGGTGGACTGGATGCGTAAGGATCTCGGGATATGCCTCGAGCAAGCGCGACGGTTAGACGCCACCCTTCCTGTCACGGCGCTGGTCGACCAATTCTATGCGGACGTGCAGCGTATGGAAGGTGGCCGCTGGGATACTTCATCGCTATTAAAACGGCTGCGCAAGCCTGAATAACGCTTGACTTTTTAGCACTGCCAGCCTGGACAGGGTTTTCCACACTATCTGTGGATAACCCTGTTCACAACCACTAGAAAACGTCCCGCAATCGCCATGAACAGTGACCCAGCCTTAAATTGATCATTTTTTAACCTAACGTAAGACACTGATTTTAAACAAATTAAGCTAAATAGCTGATTTTTTGCGTCATATTTATGTGGTTGTGCACAACCCCTTTCACAAAGATGCAAAAGTGGACAAGTCAAGCACAATATTGACAAAAAACGCGTGAAATAGACGCAAGTTCTAAATGGCGGGAATGCAAAAAGAGCAAGCGAGGAAACTCATTGCTATTTGCTAATCAGAATATTTTGAGGAAGCAGACAAAACGAGGTGGCGTCCCATAAGGGGTTCGAACCCTTGTTACCGCCGTGAAAGGGCGGTGTCCTAGACCACTAGACGAATGGGACGTATCTAACCTGGAAGCATCTTTGACAAGGCAACATCAGTGCTACTGATATTGGTGGAGCCTAGCGGGATCGAACCGCTGACCTCAACACTGCCAGTGTTGCGCTCTCCCAGCTGAGCTAAGGCCCCACATGTCGCGAAGACGGAGCGTATATTACTGATTCGCCTGATCTTCGTCAAGCCTGTTTATCGAAGAAAACGCCGCGCTCTCACGCTAAGATCGCGCGGCGCTCTTCTCAATCACCAGTGACGATGATTATTTACAGGTCGCGGTACTCTTTTTCAAACCGCTTCGCCTGCTTTTTGGACACGCCACCCAATACGGCAATCGCATGGCGAAGCCGTGCACGCGTCACGTCAGAGCCAAGAATAGCCATCGCATCCATCACCGAGGTGCTTGAGGTACTGCCTGTAATGGCAATAAACACTGGTGCCAGGAAGGCCTTCATTTTTAGCTCAAAGTGTTCTGCCAGACTTTTGACTTCCTCCAGCAACGCTTCTTTATGCCAAGCAGAGACGCCTTCAAAGCGCCATACCAGGAACTGCAGCAGCTTCACTAGCTCTTCGTTGTCCAGCTTCACGCTGTCAAAATCATCTTTAGTGATTGTGGGCAAGCCAGAGAAAAAGTGGCCCGCCAGCGGAACAACCTGGGAGAGCGTTTCTACCCGAGGGCGGACTTGCGGCAAAATCTGCTTCACGTAGGCATCATTGAACGCCCACTCACGCAGCGCTTGCAGCAGTGCGTCGTCGTCCAAGTCTTCACGGATATAAACACCGTTCAACCACGTCAATTTCTCTAGGTCGAACACGGGCCCGCCGAGTGAGACACGCTGAATATCAAATTCTGCCATCATCTCTGACAAGCTGAATTTTTCACGCTCATCAGGCATCGACCAACCCATACGGCCCAGGTAATTGGTCACGGCCTGGGGTAAAAAGCCCATGCGGCGATAGTAATTGATCGACGTTGGGTTTTTACGCTTGGAGAGCTTGGACTTATCCGGGTTACGCAGCAGCGGCATATGGCAAAGCTGCGGCATTTCCCAACCAAAGTACTCATACAGCAGTTGATGCTTCGGCGCGGAATTGATCCACTCTTCACCACGCAGCACGTGGGTAATGCCCATTAAATGATCGTCCACCACGTTAGCTAAGTGGTACGTAGGCATACCGTCTGATTTCATCAGAATCTGAGCATCAACCTGCGCCCAATCCACTTCAATCGTACCGCGCAGCATATCGCTAACCACGCACACGCCTTCGCTGGGCACGTTCATACGAATCACATAGGGCCAGCTTTCCTGCTCACGACGTGATTGCTCTTCTGCGTCCAGGGCTAAATCAGTTGGCTTCAATGCCAAATGCAGGCCTGCCTCTTTGCGTGACTCGCGCAGCTCATCAAGCTCTTCGCTGGTGCGGTAACACTTAAAGGCATGCCCGGCGTCTAGCAACTGCTGGGCATACTTCGCATAAATATCGCCCCGCTCGCTTTGCCGATACGGCCCGTGGGGACCACCTACATCCGGGCCTTCATCCCACTCAAGCCCCAACCAACGCAATGAGTCGAGAATCATCTGCTCTGACTCAGGAGTGGAGCGTACTTGATCGGTGTCTTCAATACGCAAAATGAACTGACCGCCGTGCTGGCGAGCAAAGCAGAGATTAAACAGTGCAATATAGGCCGTGCCTACATGAGGGTCTCCAGTAGGAGAAGGCGCGATACGAGTACGTACGGTCATCAACAGTTCCCTTTAGCAGTTAAGCGTGGCGCCATTATACGCACCCTAAGAACAACCAACAGCATTGGAAAGGGAACGAGTTTGACTTAAAAGCGTCTGATCGAAAGCTCTCAGAACATAGATAGGAAGATGCGCGTTAAAGCACAATCGCTTAGTATGGTGTAGTACCTATGATTCGTGTTCATAAATGAGAATGGGTTGCACCTTTCTCTGCATGATCAGAGCGCCGTCTTAACGGGCGGAAGTACATTCAACGAGCTGATTTAGCTCATCGATAGGAAAATGAAATGGAATCGCTAGGCTCACGTATCAAGCAACTGCGGCTTAGGGCCAAGCTCAACAAAGCTGCCCTTGCTCGTAAAGTTGGCGTGTCAGATGTCACCATTTCTTACTGGGAGTCCGGGGCGATCAAACAGATCGGCCACGAGCGCTTAGTGGCGCTCGCCGATGCCCTTGATTGCTCGCTGGCGACCCTTTTGGAAGGTGACAGTGCGCCTCAACTGTTGACCCTGACCCATACTGGTCCCCTCCCCTGGGAACAGGTTCAGGCAACGACCATTACCGTACCGCATCATCTGCCGTTGAAGATTGACTGGAAAGCACCTTGCGTGATGGCCACCCCTGGCAAAGAAACGGATTTTTCACCAGTAGCCTCTGGTGATTTGCTGTTGCTTGGCCCAACGCATGTGTTTCATAAAGCAGGCCACTATCTCATCCAGCGTGATGGCCGATTTGTCATTGAGCACTTCTCCAAAGCGCCCACTGACACCTCGATTCATGCGGTGTTGTTAGCACACTGGTGTCCTGCCTAAAGCATCTACCTCCCCATCCCTACTTGTCCTCAATAACGTCCACCTGGTCGCGGGTCCGTCTTGGTTCACTGCCTACCAAGAAACGGCGCGAGTAGGTGGCTACCTGCCCTAACCCATGGCGGGACTGGCTGATGAGCTCTCCCGCCAAGTACTCACCCTGGGTACCAATGCGCGCCTGCACGCTTTCTGGCTGAACGGCAGCCTCACCTAACTGCACGGTGACAAGATAATTGCCATCCGGTAAGCCACTGCCAGAGCCTAGTGGGCCAGCTTCAAATTTACCATTCACCACACGTGTACGCTCTTGCCAGCGTACGCGGCTAATTTCTCGCTCTACCACTACTTGTAGCTGGG
>Ga0115013_10002495_pt1 | contig 10239 bp, 7 predicted proteins | sample SouAtlMetagenome_2_FD_88686 | JGI IMG/M metagenome (GOLD analysis project Ga0115013, IMG submission 88686) | Marine eukaryotic phytoplankton communities from Atlantic Ocean - South Atlantic ANT15 Metagenome | ecosystem: Environmental > Aquatic > Marine > Oceanic | place: South Atlantic Ocean... | reverse complement strand
GAACCCTCATCCGTGCTCAACCGCTGCCTCGCGCGAGCCCTGTGACTCGTGCCCCCAGCTCGTGCCCCAACTGCTGCTTCCTCCAGCAGGCTGCTTGCTGGGCAAGGCAGGGCCTCTTTGGGAGCAAGAAAACACAATGAGTTGGCTTTTGATCCCAGTGGCAATGGCTTTGGGCTGCTGGGGCTTGGAGCCTGCTCCACAAGGCTCACCCCACACACAGCAGAGCCTTGGGCAAACCCCAGCCCCCAGGGGCCCCCCCCACAAGGAGCAGCCACACTCTTACAACCACTGGGTTGGGATTGAGGCCAACCCACCAGTGTGAGTACAGACTGTAATGCCTCTCGGTGTGATCGGCCTGGTGCTGCCAGCAGCACGCAATGGGGCGCAAGCGCTGAGTAGTAGCACCACTTGGCCACCAGAGCATATGGTTGGCTGGGAGCAGGCCAACAATGTTGGTGGGTGGCTCCTTGCCTCTCCTGCCTCTGGGTGCAGGAAGCATCTGCTGGATACTGTGGCGGAGCAACTGTGGGAAGAGCCAAGCACATTGCACTGCAAATCACTGAGCTCCACAAGCCCATTGGGTGCTGCTCTCCAGCATGTGCTGAGCAGCTTGTGCAAAGAGGGATGTGCCACAGCATCTAAATCAATCGCACATGGGAAAATCTTTGTCTCTGCCAAAAGTTATGATTAAAGTATTAGTGTATTCTATTCAAAAGCCTCTGCTTTGGTCGTGCTATATCTGTATCCCGCCACCCATGGAATAATCATCATCCCCGCCAGAATTTTCCTTAATCATTTTTGGTGGAGATGCTGTCGTTGTGACTGTTATTATACTGTCCTCGAATATGGTGTCATCTATGCTGATTTTTCGAGAAGCTGCAGCAGCGGCCCCGAGTTTTCTATGCTTGTCCATCAAAAAGGTCGCCCGGGCTTTGGCCACCTCTTGGCAATCGTCTATCGAATTAAATGAGGAGTTTAAGGTATCGTCGTCCTCGTAATCACTGCCGACCAGGTTAACCTGGCTTCCCAACATTCTCAGTCTATTGGCTCGTACCTCCTTATCATGGTTTTTCTCCCATAGTCGCAGGAATGCCGCGTAGGAAAGACGTACACCCCCATTCCCTTCGAAGTCGGTGTCTGGATCAACAGCATCACCAAGTATATCAATAATTTCTTGACGAGGAAAGTCCTCACCAAGGACATCCATCAAATTGTCTACTGATATGTACCCAGAATCGTCTGTGTCGAATCGATCAAATGCCTCTGCCAACCGTTCCTCGCTGATAGCTCCCTGGGCCTCAATAGTGGCGGCGAGAAATTCCGTGTACCGAATTCTCCCTGTTCCATCCAGATCCTGTGAAAGGTTTCAAAATTAGAAGAAACGGTTGCGTCATCGAAGCGAAGATTCGAGCAACGTGAGTTCATGCACAAAAAGAATCAACAAACTATCCGAGCAAGAACACATACGCCAATTCAAATACTCACAACCGCGTTAAATATCATCTTTGTGTTCTCGGCGGGAAGCCCAGATTCTTTCCATGCCTCGCTAAATTCTGGGTAAGAGATGCAACCACTTTTGTTCCTTGAAGCGTACTTTTGGAAGACTTTTCGCAAAATACCAATCTCGTCGCATGTCGACCGGTGAGCAATAACCATTAGTGCCATCTTCTTGAGCTTGGTGTATCCCGCATAGCGCGTCATGGAATATTTTGCCTGGAGGATCTCACACTCCTTCGGGCCCCTCACAGATGCTGTGAAGCGCTTGTTCAACCAGACGCAGCTCGATGCCCGTTCGGCATCTAATCGCTCATCAGGCTCAACCACCAACAAGTCTCTAACAAAATCCTTGGCAGGTGTCCCGATCTTTCGCCAACGCCGCCCCCGGAAATCGTACTTGCCGCCCAATATCTGATCGACAATATGCTGACGCTTGCGTCCGTAAAAAGGCATCTGTGACGATAGGAGCATGTAGGAGATCACACCAATCGACCAGACATCGGCCATTTTGGTGTAAGACCCCTTCAGGACTTCTGGCGCCATTGTGTATATAGTTCCTACACCTTCCGTGAAAGTTTGGGGTGACCCATGCCCTTCGACATCGTGGCCTGCCCCCCCTCTTCCGTAGATTTTTGACAAACCAAAATCAATAAGTTTGATCTCCGCCTTGGGCGAGTTGTTAACAAAGAGGATATTTTCGTATTTTAGATCTCGGTGGGCGACATTATTGGCATGTAGGTATGAGACGGCGCTCAGAATCGATGAAATGATTCGGGCTGCCTCTTCTTCCGTATAGGGATCACGAGAATACAGATCTCCTCCGCTACAGTGTTCCATTACGATAAAAATCTGGTGCTTATAGTGATATGTCTCGAGGGGCCGGACGATGTGCGGATGATCAAGTTCCTTCAGTATAGCAATCTCATTCTTAAGTTCCTTGACAAAGGTGTTGTCCGTAACACGGCTTAGGTGGATCGATTTCATGGCATATTCATGATCTAGGGCCGAACGCTTTGTCGACTTACTCCCATCACCGTCATAAGAGTAGTCGCTCGAATAATCTCCGCTCGAGGAGAGGATACTAGATGCCTGTCGTAAATACTCTTTTTTCCCCGGTTTGGGTGGTGTGCGAGATGCTGACGAGGACGTCTCACACGAAGAAACAGACGAAGAAATTTCTGAAGATCCGAGCCAGGTTTCAATGGATAAAAGTGCGTTCTTTCCGCCCCGTCGAGTTTTCTCTTTCGGGGGAGTTTCTTGTATCCTTAGCTCGTCCTCTATGCATAAACGAAATAGGCCTCCAATACCAAAGGGCAACTTGAAGCACTCCTGCTTGCGTTTATGCTTCTTAACAGCTTCTCTCACATTTCTTCGAGCTGATCCACCTACAGTCTGTTTCCGTTTCTTCACAAGAACCACTGATCCCATCGATCCGTTTCCGATCGTCTTGATAACCTGGTAGTAAAAGAGTGGATCGCGTTGGTTTTGTTCGTTCATCAACCGGGTCCGAAATTCAGTAGACAATAAGATCAATTCGCTCTTCGACCGTTTTAATGGAATGGTAGCGTTGTTGATAGGTTTGGAATTGATACCCTTAGTAGGAGAAGCATTGTTGCTGAGACTAGCACTGCCACTCCGTATGTCAGCAGCACAATCGATCCCATCATTGTGTTTTCTGGATTCCAATTTCAATAAATTGGGTGTCGACATATATGATTTCCTCTCATGATTCTGTATTGTTCGATTCTTGTACTTGATGTTCCCCATCATCACATGTTGTTGTTTTTGCAAGTCTGATTCATTTTGGGGTTGGCAAACACTCGCTGCTTTTTTAATTTTATTGTGAGTTGCCATTGCTACAACAGACGCTGCCGTATTGGATGTACCATCTTCGTATCGAGCGGGAATGTCCATGATATCAACTTCGTTGGATGTATTGCGGGGACACCTGGGACGTTTTGTAGCTGTCATAATTTGCAGTCCTTTTGATCGAACTCAAGGCGGGTGTGCAAATACTTTCGCCATGGAGTTGGCGAGATTGCCAGAAGGGTGAATGAATTGTAATTAGATGTGTCACTACCATAAAAATGACACTCTGTGTTTTCTGAGAATCACAGAATTTATATTTAATTCGCGGTATTTTAAAGAGATCAATACTACTTCTACAAAACGTACTGATTTTTCTCACGATGCAACGTGAACTGCAAGTGTAGAACAACGAACTTTCTCAAAATCGATCGCTTACGATTACGTGATCCGTTGGAGATTCGCGGGGTTCAGCTCGGTGCAGGTGACGTGTGAGAAAAAAATGATGCTTTAAGTCCAATACTTGGGTTAGGGTTAGGGTTGGTTACAAAAAGGAAAGCATACCGCTACAGATACCTCTACTATCGGTATTGAAAGTACTAAACCTTGTACCCTAAAAATTACCATCCAATCTTCCGAATCGACTCTTGTTTAGTATCGCTCCAGGTCCAGTCTTTCTCAAAATTTGTTGAAAGCAAGAAACTTCGAGAGAAGACGCCACAGGAGAAACCAAACAACCAATATATCCACGCTTTGAAAGGAAAACTAATAGGGGCGGAATACAACAAAGAGGTGCATCTTGAGAAAGAAGTTGTATTGGTTCGTCATTTGTTACAAACTGCTCTACGGTATATTGCTAAAAAATAACTGAAAGGCACTGCCCATCAATTGAAGAAAGAACATTTAATTACATTCTAACCATCTATCATGGGAAATTGCTTGGAAGGTTTGGCGAAGGGAGAGCAAAATGCCAACAACAAATCAAAGGGGTCACCCACGAAACAGGAGATAAAATCCCAGACGAAGTCGCGCAATGGTAACGGCGCATCGAAAGATATCCATACAAATATTCTCAAGTCACACACCGTTGATGTGTACAAGAAGTATACCGAAGTCGAGGTGTTAGGCAAGGGCAGTATGGGGCACGTCGCCAAGATAATAAAGAATGACAGTGTGAAGAGTTCACGCCGAAGCCAAGGGCAAGGAGTCGACGCCTCGGGTGCTTCCGAGCGCGATCAATCATCGAGTGCTGTCAGCAAACCATCCTGTTACGCACTCAAAAGCATTCAGCTCGATCGGATCTCGAAGACATTTGTTGTGGAACTAAAAAACGAGATTGACATCCTAAACGCAATGGATCATCCCAATATCGTAAAGCTACACGAGGTGATTACCCACAAGAAACAGATATTCTTGGTCCAGGAGTTGTGCGACGGCGGGGATTTGTACACGCGGCTTCCTTACACTGAGAAAGATTCTGCTTACATAACCGGCAAGTTGTTGTCGGCCGTCAAGTATATGCACGACCACGCAATTGTGCATCGTGACCGTGAGTGAAAATGTTTCTGGTGTTGTTATATATATCGAACGATGCATCGATACGGAGATGTGCATGAAGAACATTTTGCAACGGAGCATATTTATGAATCGGGTTAGATTTCTGACTTTTATTGCTTTCGTTTGGTTTATTTTCTGCGTTTTTATCTCAACACAAATAACATGCAGTCAAATTCGAAAATATCATGTTCGAAAATAAGAGCCCCGAGGCCGAGATCAAGGTCATCGACTTTGGCTTGTCAAAAAAATTCGTCTCCTCCAGACTTGGCATAATGAAAGAGGGCGTCGGAACTTTATATAGTATGGCTCCACAGGTCTTGCAGGGGGTGTACACCTCTCAGGCCGATATGTGGTCTGTGGGTGTGATTACCTATATGCTCCTGAGTAGCCACCGGCCCTTTTATAGCAAAAAGCGGGCCGTCATGATCGATCGGATTATGCGATGCGACTTCAATTTTACCAAAGATTACTGGAAACCCATCAGCGCCGAGGCAAAGAATTTTATCTCGCAGTTACTGGTCTTAGACCCGAAGAAACGATACGATGCCGAGAAAGCACAAGCTCACGATTGGATGCACAAGGAATTTAAACTAGAGGATCGAGCTCCGACAGAATATATGACAGGCCAAGTGACGAATATTCTCTCTTCCTACAAGAATAATTTGCCGCTTAAAAAGCTTGCCCTTAACGTTATCGCCCATAGATCCACGACCGACGAGATCATTAATCTACGCAAGGCTTTTGATCAGTTCGATACGGCCAATAATGGGGTGATTTCATCCAAAGAATTCCAAGCGGCACTCAAGGACAAATGTTCTTACACTGATGCCGAAATTGAGGAAATGTTTAATTCGATCGACATCAATCGGAACGGCCATATTATGTACACAGAGTTCATCGCCGCCACTCTCGAAGCCCAAGGTCAACTCAATGAAGACCGGATTGCAGAAGCCTTCGATCGATTGGACGTTGACGATTCTGGTTCTATCTCTAAAGCAAACATGCTTGACTTTTTGGCCGACACTGGGGCAAGTAAGGCAGAAATCGAAAAGATAATCGAGGGCGCCGACACAGATGCCAATGGAGCTGTATCTTACAACGAATTCTTGGCCATGTTCCGATCTGACAATGAAGATACAAACAGTAGCCTCATCAATAGCCTCAACTCATACAATCTGGGTGGCGTTGTTCCCAATGATAGCACTAGCTTCGAGGGAGAGACGGAAAATGAAAACCTGGTTGGTCTCGATGCTATTATCCCTGGCGGAAAGTACGATTCGTCATAGCTTGTAATGGGTTGAGTTTGTTAAAGCATTCCAAGTTGACAGTAACATCTAAAATGGTTTGGTATGAATGCCCAACAACATATACGATCCGAATCACTTAATTCCATCATTGCGCAATGCACATGGCATATTATTGGAGCACTCAAGCGGACTTTGCAGTCATCGATTTTGTTGAATTCTCGGTGTTATCTACGTTAATACTATTCTGTTCATGTTTGTAATACCTAGTAAATTTTTTCTTAGTGTCTCCATGGCTATATCGACCCATTTGGGTTTGGCCAATAATCACTCATTTATTTTGTATTGCCTTATTTGCAAGCCAACTGCTCCCTATTTAGACTCGTCAAATATTCTTCCATGACGCAAAACAAGATCCATGGAGTTGAAATGCAACAATTCCATGAAATGTAAAAACGTAAATACTCGGTAAGCGCTTAAAAACAACACGGACACAACTGTCCGCCGTTCAGTTTGTGTTCGACAACCTACTCGAACCAAACGACGATTTACGATTTTACGGTTGTCGCTAACTCCACACTTCGAAATACCAGTAAAGCAAGCCATTCAAATTACATCAGAGAGGACGACTTCAAAGCGTATTACAAAACTAAACTCATATCTCTTCACATGATCAACCATTTCTGAACATCAATTTTACAATTTCAGCTTAATTGTATTGCCGATCTCGACGTTTGCATCGACAGGGATAGTGGAAAACGTGCTGAAGCATCAGCCTCTCGAGACTATCAAAGCACTTATCTCAGAGATTTTAAACGAAGTCAAAACTACGGAGTATGGTTGATATAAAACATGATTTGACTACACCTGCAATGCAGGCACTAATCGAAGCATCAACCGCAGCATCGGAGGTCCAAAATGGGGAGGTCATTTCTACCAACGGGAACAGTGCTCTGGTGAACCTCGACCCAAATGAGCACGCGAGGATAAGTGACCCGCTAGTGCGGCCTGCCAAGAAGCATACGCTTATTAAAAATATTATTAATATCAGGAATTCCTGTGTTGCCGCTGATCCAAATGGTATCCAGTCACCCGTGGCCGACGATGAAACCAAAAATAATCTTGACTATACCCAAGACAATGCCATCTCATCAAATCACCAAGCCAAAACCCAACCAACTGTTGAATATTCGGAAAGTATACTATCCCGCTTGTTTGAGCCTGACCGTAAGCAAAAACCGGAACTGTGGGAATTTATTCGACTTGTTGCTCCGGGACCCGCAAATCAACCTCCGGAGGGGCGCTACAAGTGGCGATCCAAGGATGCGGTTGCTGCCTACTGCTTAAAATGCAAGATTGCATTCACTTATACACCAGGAACTTCCAAAACAGTCAGCCGTCACTTGATTGCCTACCACGGATTAAATGGTGGGAGACGTAAGAATCGAAGCCAAACGGTTGTGAGTTCTGAATCGAAACGAACCAACGAAAATGTCGGAGCACTCATATCAACTACGGAGGCTGTAGCTTCAAAAAAGAGGAAACCAAGCGGTCATAACGACAGCATTTTGAAAGCCTCAGGGGACACTAGGAGAGGAAGCCAGCAATCTTCAATCAATATCGGGGCGACCCTTCAAACGATAGACAAAGGTAGCGTCGATCAGGATGACCACAGTGAAGACTGTAATAACCAAACATACTGCGAGATAAAACAATCAAGATCAAATAAGAAGCGAAAGAAGCAAGTGTTGAATTTTAACGGAACCAAGCACGGTAGCGTCTACGACGACGAGGCCTCGCTTTTAGAAGGTACCGTTGGGAATCGAAAGGCTTTGATAGCCAAAGCTCTCTTTCGATGGTTGGTGGGGTCGTATCAACCACTCGATTGCTATGAGAATTCCATTGATGCTCGAATAAACTCGTCATCTATGTTTGTTGACTTTTGCAAAACACTGGACGAATCCTTCGAATTGCCTGAGCCCTCGGTGATGGATTCTCTCGTTGCAGATTCTCACACGAAGCTCCAAAATGAAATAAAAATTCACGTGTCGAAGCTCTTTCCTAAGAATGCGAATGGTAAAACGAACTATGAATTTATTTCTGCATCTGTTCGTCGGGTTCGAATCGCATCGATCAATACAGATATCGTCGACTCCCAACATAGAGGACAAACGAAAAAGGACAGGGTAAGAAAAAGTTGTGAGGAGGGAGAAGGAATAATGAATGAACCACAAATTGTACCACAAGGATTGGAGGTCCAAGAAAATGTTCTCTATCCCGTTCGACTCTCCTTTTGCACTCCATTGTTTCGAATAAAATCCTACGTTATAGCTGTGATACCCAATGAAAGTATCAAATTGAGTGGAAGAATGCAAAGTGAGGAAAACAAATGTGACGATGACATATTTACTCCCTATTTCCAGGCTGTAAATCACGCGTTGCGGATACATGGATTTCCTCAAGAGAATCTTTCTAGGGTAATCATTCGTGGATCTAGCTCAGAAATTGAGGAGGGGGTATCAACTTCTACACAAGGGAGCGAATGTCTTTGTATTCTTGATCGATTGGATAACATTGTTGCCAGGAATCTCCGGCGCACAATAAATTTGCCAGGAGTAGTGCAAGAACTTTTATGCCAAAACGAAGTTTTCAGTGGGGTTAAAATAAACAACTCGGTGCAAAACCCAACTACTTCGATACTGTGTACCGTTCGAGCCTATGATACGTTACTGGCATCTTTAGCATCAAGGGAGGAAGCAGAAGGCGCCCGAAGTAATGCTATTACTCAAGTTCTTAATATTATCACTCCGTTTTATGATGCTATCCAGACGTTATCTAATGATTCGTATTCGACCATCGGATTGGCGATTCCTGTTTTGCGGAGGGTCCAACAAATCCTACTCGAAGGAGGCAAATCTATTCTTCCAGGCACCGATGCTTATTCGAAGAACGACGATTGTCCTAATGGTGCTCAAAAAATAAGTATGGAATCTTTTCATACATCAATACTAAATGATTTCCAAAAAACGTTTTCGTCGGTTCTAAACAAGAATCCTGACTTGATGTGGTGAGTAAGAGAGTACGAAAAAAAGTCATACGTAAATTTAATGTTTTCTAACACCAACAAATCTTTTATAACGACAGGACAATACCACTCGATCCAAGGTTAATTGCCATGCAGGGTCTATCGGACACCGAACAAAAACTTGTTAAATCCACGTTGATCGAAGAGGTTGAAAAGGCTGTACAAATTATTGATGAAAAAGGGCGTAATAGAAACGGTACAGATATTGCAAATGACATGGAACAGTCAACATCCAAATGGGGGGGAATAAGGCACTCCTCTTCTTCCACCATGGGTGGTATATTTTGGGGAGAAGATTCAAACTTAGCGACAAGCGACAATCCAAGCTCAAATCTATTCTCTTCAAATACCAAAAACGCGAAAGAATACGCAAGGTTAAACGTTAACTCTTATTTCAACACGGTGCACTCGCAACGCCAAATCAAGGACCCTTTGCTCTGGTGGAGCAATAACCAAAATCAATTTCCAGAGCTTGCTATGCTGGCCCGAAAATGGATTTGTGCCTCGGCTGTATACGGAAGAAAGAACACGAGAGATTTTGAATCTACGAATGTTATTCAAACAACTTGCACCGACGTAGAAAACATCCGCAGAATGATTTTCTTACACGATAATAATGATTTACTGTAAGAGTATCATTCCTTTGAAGCGACGAGTTGTATGTCATTTTGCATGATAATCGAATTGCAGAATCTTGCATATAGTAACTAGATTAGTGAGTTGTCAATACCTGGGAGATGTTCGACTTTGGGGGACCGAACATGGTATTTTGGGGGATGGCGAACCGGCGGGACCAAAAAAGGTGAACCCACTGGGTTCACCAAAATTGGTCCACGCCACCACTTAGTTAACCTAGTTTGGTCCCTCGGTTCGACAAAAAACTCCCACCGATGGTTGGGCAACAGCATCAACATCACCATCAGAGTAAATAAAAATAATCCCTATTTTAATTCGATCATAAACCCACCAATCGATGTATTCCCTTAGTTCTCCTAGTATCTCTCCAGCCTCCAGCAAAGTGCTGATGGGATCGAGGGAGGAGGATCCAAT
>Ga0115013_10002494_pt1 | contig 10244 bp, 6 predicted proteins | sample SouAtlMetagenome_2_FD_88686 | JGI IMG/M metagenome (GOLD analysis project Ga0115013, IMG submission 88686) | Marine eukaryotic phytoplankton communities from Atlantic Ocean - South Atlantic ANT15 Metagenome | ecosystem: Environmental > Aquatic > Marine > Oceanic | place: South Atlantic Ocean... | reverse complement strand
CCAGGTGCCATAAATGACGCGCCTTCGGTTTGGCCAAGGGTCAAGGATACGAAATTCAGCGTGGACCGAGGATTCTATCAAAAGCCATTCAAGGTCGAGGTGCGTTCCGCCACCGAGGGAGCGGAGATCCGCTACACGCTGGATGGGTCTCCTCCCTCGCCCCAGGAGGGATTGATCTACGAGGCTCCAATCCTGATTGATTCCACGTCTATTTTGCGGGTTATGGCCTGGAAAGAGAATCACCTCTCTACAGACATCGATACAGCGAGCTATATCTTTCCCTCTCAGGTAATGAGGCAGCCTGCTCGCCCCGAGGGTTGGCCAACCCACTACGAGGCTAAGGTAAATCCCTTCTTTGCTCGGATCGCAGGAAAGGATTCCATCGATGAGGAAGGCGTCATCGTGAAGTATGCGATGGCTTCCCCGGAGACTCTGGACGCGCAGCCAGAGGAGCTTGAGAGCGCGTTGCTGGCCCTTCCTTCGATTTCCATCGTTACCGACAAGAGGCACTTTTTCGATTCGAGGACCGGTATTCATGTCAAACCTGAGGGGCGGGGCCGGAAGTGGGAACGCCCTGTTTCCGTGGAGTTGATCGACCCTCAGGGGCGGGAGCCGGGATTCCAGATCGATGCGGGTATCAGAGTGCGTGGAGGGCACAGCCGATCGGCGGCATGTCAGAAACACGGGTATCGCCTCTACTTCCGGAAGGACTATGGGGCCGGGGAGCTGGATTATCCCCTTTTTGGAGACGAAGGAGTCCGTCGTTTTGATGATATCGACCTGCGGACGGCTCAGAACTATTCGTATCACTACAGTGATTCCACTCACCACACTCTCGTTCGAGACGTGTTTTCACGGGATTGCCAGAGGGATTTGGGGCAGCCCTATACCCGAAGTCGATACTATCACCTTTATCTCAATGGTCTTTACTGGGGGGTCTACCAGACTCAGGAACACGCTGAGGCTTCCTATGGAGCCCGCTATTTTGGAGGTGAGGATGAGGAATTTGATGTCTTGAAGGCAAAGCCCAGTAGTGATGGGCGTGCTACTGACGGAAAAGACCAAGGATGGCGCCGGTTGTGGACGATCGCGAACGCAATGGCGAGGGAGGAATCGCAGGCAGGGAGACTTCACCTTCTTCGAAGACTTCAGGGGCTCAATGAGAACGGGATTTCTGATCCTCTTCTTCCGTCATACCTCAACGTTGATAATTTGATCGACTATATGCTGGTCATTTTTCTGACCGGTAATTTCGATGGCCCAGTCACTCAGTTTGCAGGTAATTTTGCTACCAACAACTGGTTCTCCATCTGGCGAAGAAATGGGAGAGAGGGGTTTCATTTTTTCTGTCACGACTCCGAGCATAGCCTCGCGGCAGAACCAGGAACCGTGGAGATCAATCGGGTGGGGCCTTTTCTGGCAGGGACCAGTTATGATCAGTTTAATCCTCAATGGCTGCACCAGCAACTGACGTCGGTGGAATGGTACTGTGCCCGTTTCAGGGCCCGGGCCGAGGAGGTGTTTTCGGTTGGGGGGATTTTGTCCCGTTCGGCAAATCTAGCCCGCATGCGCCATCGCGCCCAGGAAGTGGGCAGGGCCATGCTGGCAGAATGTGCCCGGTGGGGGTGGCGGGCAGAGCAACCAGTAAAGACCAAGCAGAATTGGGTGGAAGCGATTACGTGGCTCGAGCAGGTGCTTGAGAAGCGAGCTGAGCTGGTTCCGGGGCAGCTTGCCACAGCAATGCGGTTTCCGCGGGGAGTTCCGGCGAGGGAATTAGTTGAGGCTCCACTCTTTAACCCCGTGGGGGCTCCGCGGCTCATAAGGCGAGAGAAAGGTGGAACCTTTGCGGCAGAGAGCGGCGTAGTCTATTTTCGTATGGATGGCCTTGATCCCATGGAAGGAGAGGGAGTCCGTGCTGGCAGCCTGATGGCCCGGGCAGATACCTTGGTCAGCAAAATTCTTGTGGGGGAGGGTAGTCCGGTCCGAATCGATATTGCTCGAGAAGGTTCCCTTGGTGAAGAGTGGACCCGTCCAGGCTTCGAAGATCTTGCCTGGCGCGAGGGTAAGGGAGGAATCGGTTACGATCAGCGGGAAGACTACCGGGAGCTGATCGGAGTCGACGTCGAGAAAGATCTGTATGGGAAGGGGACCACTGTGCTGGCGAGATATAGCTTTGATCTTTCGGAGGTCCCGGCTGGAGACCTTCTGACGCTGAGACTCAAGGTCGAGGATGGTTTCGTAGCACATTTGAATGGAGTCGATGTAGGAAGAGAGAATGTGAGCGATCCTCCGGAGTGGAATGGGAAGGCGCTCTCGAGGCCTGATGACGTGGCCGTGCGCTGGCTTACCCTTGATATTACCAAGCACATGACTCTACTCAGGAGAGGAAAGAACGTCTTGGCGATCAGGTTGGTCAATGAACGGGAGCGCAGCTCAGACCTGTTGCTTCTGCCTGAACTTTCGCTCGGGAATGAAGTTCTGGGGACTGTGATCGAATTGGAGGGCAGCGACAGGCTCAAGGCTCGGATTCTATCGGAAAATCAATGGGGAGTCTTGTTGGATAGGGAACTGGACTCCTCACAGGAGGTGAGGCCGGTGGGAAAAGGAGACCTGCTGATCTCGGAGATCATGTATCATCCACGAGAGCCGGATGAGAGTGCGAGAGCAATAGGATTGACACAGAAAAGTGACTTCGAGTTTCTCGAGCTCCTCAATGTCTCCTCGGACGCCGTAGATCTAACGGGAATGTATTGCAGGGAGGGAATTTATTTCTTCCTGGCATCCTCACGGATTGTCGACCCGGGAAAGCGGGTAGTTATTGCGCGCAACATGAACGGAATGTCTCACCGCTATCCTCAATGCACGGTGATGACTACCTATCAGGGGAATCTTGGGAATGGTCGTGAAAGCATTGTGATTCGTGCGGCTAATGGAGAGGAAATTGCTTCGGTGACCTATGATGACGAGGACCCCTGGCCTAGCAGTGCTGATGGGAAGGGGTATTCACTGGTTCTCACGAGTCCCTCTCCCGAGGGAGAGCCCAGTGATCCCGAGCGTTGGAAAGCCAGTGATCGCGAGGGTGGAAGCCCTGGACAGCCCTGATCCTCGGTTTTGGGTAATCGCCCTATGGAGAGTGCCAGTTTGTTCATAGACGTTTACAACTAGTGTTCGAAGGGTGAGGCTTTGTGCCGATGAAGACCCTTCCAGCGATGATTTTTCTGTGCCTCTCGGGAGCGATAGTTCAAGCCGATGAAATTCCACAGCCTGGTAAGATAGGAAGCGGTGCACTTCTTGGAGCTTCTCTCATCTACTCACTGGAAAACAGGCCTACGCCGCAATGTCACGCTTCTACCATCGTAGAAACTGAAAGCGGTTTGGTGGCAGCATGGTTTGGGGGAAAGCATGAAAAGAACACAGATGTCGGGATCTGGCTTTCGCGGAACACGGGAGAGGGATGGGGGAAGCCAGTTAAGGTTGCCAGTGGAGCAGAGGGAGAAGACCGGGAGTATCCCTGCTGGAATCCGGTATTGTTCAAGTCGGGAGGACTGGCTGAAGGAAGCGGGCAGAATCCGCTCATTCTCTTTTATAAGGTTGGTCCCAGTCCGAGTCGCTGGTGGGGTGTCATGATGACTTCCTTTGACGGTGGGATAACGTGGAAGAATCGGCGGAAGCTGGGGAATGACCCCAAGGTTGGGCACCTCCTCGGTCCAGTGAAGAATAAGCCAATTCAACTGAAAGATGGGTCGATTTTATGCGCGAGTAGTTCGGAGCATAATGGCTGGCGTGTGCACTTCGAGCGAACAAGGGATATGGGAAAAACTTGGGAGGTCGTTGGTCCAATACACAGCGGGAAAGTGTTTGGTGCGATACAGCCGAGCATTCTTGAGTATGGAGACGGGAAAATGCAGATCCTCTGTCGCAGCAGGCAGGGAGTGATTACCCAGAGCTGGTCTGGTGATGGAGGTCAATCGTGGGGGGCGATGACCGCGACAAATCTACCCAATCCAAATGCCGGGACAGATGCGGTCTCCCTCATGGATGGCCGACAGCTGCTGGTCTATAACCATACGACCAGAGGATCCCGGCCTGCCGGTCGCGAAATGCTGAATGTGGCAGTTTCAAACGATGGAAAGGAGTGGGATCCCGTGATGACTCTGGAACGCCAGAATGGAGAATTCTCCTACCCTGCGGTAATCCAGAGTAGGGATGGGAAAGTCCACATTACCTATACCTACCTGCGGCGTTCGATCAAACATGTCGTTGTTGATGCAAGTAAGCTGTAGCTGCGCGGTTCACCAGTTTGCCCGGTAGATTGGGGCGGGATCTATTTGACCTTTGACTTTTCGGGTGGGGACTGGCGTCCTGATCCAATGATGAGACTGAGCCTGCTTCTTCTGCTCTGCGGTATGCCTTTGTGGGGTGCGGAGCGACCAAACATTCTCCTGATTTTTACTGATGATCATTGTGAGCAGGCTCTCAGCGCCTACGACCCTTCGCGGGTTTCCACCCCTCATATGGACCGGATCGCCAATGAGGGGATGCGCTTTAACCGCTGTTATGTCACCAACTCGATCTGTGGCCCGAGCCGCGCGGTGATACTGACGGGCAAATACAGCCACTTGAATGGATTTATTCGTAATGGGAATACCTTTGACGGAACGCAGCAAACTTTCCCCAAGATCCTTCGTGGAGCAGGATATACGACTGCAATGCTTGGCAAATGGCATTTGAAGTCCACCCCGACAGGTTTCGACCACTATGAAGTCCTGATTGGACAGGGCCCGTACTATAACCCTCCCATGAAATACAGGCAGGCGGACGGAACGCCTGCTCAGCGGAAGCATACCGGATACACCACCGATATCATCGTTGACCTTACGCTTGAGTGGCTGAAGGAATCCCGTGATAAGGAGAAGCCGTTCATGCTCATGACCCAGCATAAGGCTCCCCATCGGAATTGGCAGCCGGGTCCGAAATATCTGAATTGGCTTGATGATAAAACCATCCCAGAGCCCGAAACGCTCTGGGATGACTATGAGGGGCGCACCTCCGCAGCTTCGGAGCAGACCATGACGATTCGCAAGCACCTTAGTGGCAATGACCTCAAAATGGGGCCTCCTCGTGGGTTGAATTCAGAGCAGGCAGCCAAATGGAATGCGGCGTATGGTCCTAAGAATGAGGCGTTCAAAAAAGCACAGTCCGGGATGAGTGAGAAGGAAATCATCCAGTGGAAGTATCAGCGCTACGTGAAGGACTACCTCCGTTGTGTGAAGTCGGTGGATGATGGGATCGGCCGCATCCTTGACTACCTTGAAGAGAGTGGGTTGGCGAAAAATACAATTGTGATCTACTCTTCGGACCAAGGGTGGTATCTCGGAGAACACGGGTGGTATGACAAGCGGTGGATGTATGAGGAGTCACTCAAGACGCCGCTCCTTATCCGGTGGCCGGGAGCGGTCAAGCCAGGTTCTGTAAATGAGGACATCGTCTCAAACCTCGACTTCGCGGAGACCTTCCTTGATGCCGCAGGGGTGAAGGTTCCAGCAGACATGCAGGGGCGCAGTCTGGTGCCCGTCCTCAAGGGAAAAACGCCGGATGACTGGCGGAAGTCTTTCTATTACCACTATTACGAGTTTCCCGGTGCACATAGTGTGGCGCGGCACTTCGGAGTGACCACCGGTGAGCACAAGCTCATTCACTTCTATCACAAGGACGAGTGGGAGCTATTTGACCTGAACAAGGATCCCGAGGAGCTCAGGAGCGTCTACGGGGACGCGAGTTATGCTGGCGTTGAGGCGACCTTGAAAAAAGAGCTGGAGCGGCTTCGCTCGGATTACAAACTTCCTGTGCCGGAGGAGCGCCCCGGTGCGCGGCAGCCCAGGAAGAAGAATGGGAAGAAGAACGCGAACGAGAACAAGAAGCCGAAGCCGATTTCGCGGTAAATGAACTCGTGGAGTCCCCCCGCCATGGCTTCAACACCCTCGGCCTCCTCATGAGATTCTTGACGGTGGGGAGTGAACATTCGCCCTCATAAAAGAGGGGATTAACCGCTTTCGAGCCGGCCTCCAAAGAGGTAAGACAGCGGCATGAGATTCCTACTGTTTGGCCTCCTGTTCTCGGTCGGGTGGCTGCAGGCCCAGAGCCCTCCCAACGTCCTGATCATCATGGCGGATGATTGTACATTCAACGATTTGCCGGCATATGGGGGGCAGAATGCAAAAACCCCGCATATCGACAAGCTTGCTCGCGAGGGACTCCTGTTTAGACGGGCCTATCTATCTGAGGCGATGTGCCAACCATGCCGGGCGGAGTTGTTCAGTGGGCAGTATCCTACCCGGAACGGTTGTGCATGGAATCACTCCGCCAGTAGGAATTCGGTTACCAGTATGCCACATCATCTGGGGCCGTTGGGTTACCGGGTGGGGTTGGCTGGGAAAGTGCATGTGAAACCTAAGACGGTATTTCCGTTTGAGGAAATTGACGGGTTTGACTCGAATTGTGTTCGAAATCCAACCCGGCCCCACCAGCTGTCGGGTATCTCAGAGTTTATCAGGAGAGACCAGAAGAAGCCCTTCTGCCTGGTGGTGGCACTGGTTGAACCTCACGTTCCATGGGTGATGGGAGATGCCTCACAATACCCTCCAGCCACAATCAAGCTGCCTCCAAATATAGCTGACACCCCCCGAACTCGGCAGGATTTTTCCGCTTATCTTGCAGAGATTACCTACATGGACGGGCAGGTAGGAGAGATTCTTAAAGTTTTAGAAGAGAGCGGGAAGGCGAATGATACGCTGGTTCTGTTCACTTCAGAGCAAGGCTCACAGTTTCCTGGGTGTAAATGGACGAATTGGGACACAGGGATACATACGGGCCTGATTGCACGGTGGCCGGAGAAAATCGAGGGGGGGAGAACTACTGATGCCGTGGTGCAGTATGCGGATATTCTGCCAACTCTCTTGACGCTTGCTGGAGGTGACTGCAACGAGAAGCCCTACGATGGCAGGAGCTTTGCCGGAGTTCTCCGGGGAGAGGAGACAAGTCATCGGCAATATGCCTACGGTTTGCACAACAACATCCCGGAGGGTCCTCGTTACCCGGTCCGCACGGTGACGGATGGGGAGTGGCGATATATCAGAAATCTTCTGCCTGAAGAAATCTACATAGAAAAACATCTCATGGGGATTAAGGGAACGGGGGCATTGAATAATCCCTACTGGGCTACCTGGGTGCGGGATTCGTGGAATAACCCCCACACCTACAAGGTCGTCCGCCGTTATATGCGCCGCCCGGCTGAGCAGTTGTATCATACCGCTGAGGATCCCTATGAGATGAGTAATCTTGCCGGGACTCCTGAGTTTTCGGGGGTACAGAAAAAATTAAGCATGGAGCTCGATCGCTGGATGAAGAGGCAGGGAGACCCCGGAGCGGCACAGGATACGCAACGCGCACATAAGGCCGCGAAGGAAGGAAAGCATCTCTATGGAGCACAGTAGGCTATCCTGGTAGATGCCTTCTTTGAGATGCTTCTGGCTACAATCACGAGTTATTTTCGTGCCTGGCGGAAAATCCATTCGTGGATCTCGTCCTCATTGAACACCTTGCTGGTGATAAGGTGGCCGGCTGGTAGCTCGCTGTATTTATGAGAGATTCCCTTTTTCTTGAGGGCCAATGAAATATCGCGAGCTCGCTGCACCTTCACAGATTTGTCACGACGGCCATGGAAAATCCAGATGTTGACGTCTTTGAGGTGAGAGACATCACTGATATTGGCAGCGCCAGCGAGAGGTACGGCAGCAGCAAAGAGCTCAGGGCGCTTGTCGATGAGGTGCCAGACGCCGTATCCGCCGAGTGAGAATCCAGTGAGGTAGACTCTTTTAGGATCAGCAACTCTGGTGGTCTCAAGAAAATCGTCCAGAAGGGAGAGAACGGATTCTCCGGAGCGAGTCATCCACGCTTGCCCATGATTGCACTGGGGAGCGATGAGGATGCACGGGCGTTTGGCAATGTTAGCGACGAATGAGGCCGGCACTGCAACCTTTGTCTGCTTTTCGTTATCGGTGCCACACTTTGCAGACCCATGGAGATAGACCACAACCGGCAGTGAAGCAGAAGGGGAGACCCCCGCAGGAGCATAGATCTTGTAGACGATATTTCCGTGTGAGCCGCCGACCCAGCGGCCTGCAAAAAACCGCCCATATTTGTCAGATACTGGAGCGGAGAACAGGGGGGCGATCCAGATAAATGGTATAAGAATCAGAAGGGTCTTGGTCATGATGTTATCTACTTTAGTTTCCCAGAGATAGTCTCTGCCCCGCGATATGGTCTTTTATGAGTGCCCCCGTGGCGTCTCCAAGGATACGGATGCCGTGAAAACTATTTTCCTGGAGCGGGCAAGCGGAGATTCGGTTTCCAAAAGTATTCTGCCCGTAAAGTGGAAGAGCGGCACTCAAGGCTAGGAACGCAGCGAGGGTAGGATTCGTGAATGTCATGCCCGGAAAACCTTGAGTAAAACCCGTCAGTCGAGACTTTGGAGCAAGCGGAGTGCCTGACAAGTCCGGAAAGCTGGTCTCAGACCCGGACTCTGGGCAAGGTAGATGAGCGAGTATTCTCCTCCTAGTCTCTTGGGGTGATTCCGTGGTCAGCCAGAGGCCAGGTTTTTCGTGGTTTTCTTCCCCGATCAGCGAATTTGTCAACTGTTCATGATATTGAGATAGGCTCTTTTAGTTCCGCGTAGATCTCTGGTTCAGGCAGGAGCCAAGAAACCGATTGACCGGCGACCGATATTCTAGTTTCCAAGTCCTGTGGGATTTTCATTCCTACTACGCATCATCATGAAACCAACCATTCTTACTCTGGCGTTTTTCCTCTGCGCCCTGTCATTCCTCCACGCCCAGAACCCTCCCAAGGGTTTTGAAAAAGTTGATCAGGAGATTGTGATCACGGCTGTGCGGACGCAGATGAAATACGACGTGCCTGCTTTCAATGTGAAACCTGAGAGTAGAGTTAAACTCACCTTCAAGAACCCGGATGACCTGCCCCATAACCTCATCATCTGCACGCCCGGAAAGTCCAAAGGGAAAGACAAGGGAGGGGAACTCATAGAGGCGGTTCTCGAACTGGGAGCAAAGGGAGAAGAGATGAACTGGGAGCCCGAGGGGCATCCTCGCATTCTTCACAGCTCCGGGATGGTTCAACCAAAGAAGGAATCAGTAATATGGTTCAAGGCTCCCAAGGAAGAGGGAGCTTACCCTTACGTCTGCACATTCCCTGGGCACTTCACCCTGATGAATGGTATGATGCAGGTCTCCAGTAAGGATGCGCCGGGAGTCCCCAAGCAGGAAGTAAAGGAGAAGGACCGTTCCAAGGACCTTCTTAAGATCGGAGGTGAAGTAGTTGTGGCAGAGCGGACGAGAATTTTCCGGGCGCCCATCGTCAAATCGAGTGGCCGGGCCGTCCACGTGGGTCTGCCCGATGGAATGAATTACACTTTTGATCCGCGCACTCTTGCGGTTCGGAATATCTGGGGAGGTGGGTTTCTCAATCTTAACGAGGAGCGCAGGGGGCGTGGACAACCAAATTCACGGCGTGGTGACGGGTCTCAAACTTATATTGAGAATACGGGTATTCTCCGGCCTGTTGTCGGGGGGAGTGCCGTGGACTTTGAGTTCAAGGAACCCGATGTAAAGGACCACAAGAATATTGAAAAGTGGCTCTGGGAGGATCGCGATTTCCCCGAGCTTCTGGCCTCGGTGGATGCAAACTACCATGGACATAGTGTGGAGTCGGCGACCGGCGATCCGGTATTTCGCTTCCGTGTGGGTCAGAATGAGTTCCTTAAGGGCGTTCGTTTCTCTCAGGAAGGGCGGCTTGAAATTGTCCTGCGTGCGGAGTTGAAAACTAACCAAGTGTTTGACGTTTCAGAGGAAGGACTGAGCGATATCAAGGTCGGAGGCGGGAAGCTAGTTAATGGCAAGTGGACTCTGCAGGCGGGAACGGCTCAGGCTTACACGTTCAGTGCAAAATTGGAGAAGCCATTGATGAGCCGTCCTTATGTGGCCAAGGAGGAAAACTGGGGAGAGCAACCCGTGGTGCGCAACAAGAATAAGGCGGGGAAAAAGGAAATGGAAGTTCCACCCGGATATTCCTTCGAGAACTGGGAAGCGCACAAGGACATTTATGGAAGAGACCAGATATTTTAGCCTACTGTGATTGCAGTGGCGAAGGATGGGACCGTGGTGGTTGCT
>Ga0115013_10002490_pt1 | contig 10252 bp, 3 predicted proteins | sample SouAtlMetagenome_2_FD_88686 | JGI IMG/M metagenome (GOLD analysis project Ga0115013, IMG submission 88686) | Marine eukaryotic phytoplankton communities from Atlantic Ocean - South Atlantic ANT15 Metagenome | ecosystem: Environmental > Aquatic > Marine > Oceanic | place: South Atlantic Ocean... | reverse complement strand
GCCGCGCCCAACGCCGCGCCCAACGCCGCGCCCAGCAGCGCGTCGAGCGGCACGAGCAGCGCGCGCGTGGCGCTTGCGGCGAGCGAGAGCAGCGACGACGGCGCGCGCTGTGCGTCCAATGGCTCGGGCGTCGCTCGGGCGGAGTGCGCCCCGCCGCTCGGCGCTGACGACGTCGAGGCCGGAGCCGGGGAGGCCGGAGCCGGGTGCGCGGTGCGCCATCGTCTGGCCGAGCTCGAGCCGGCGGTGCTCGACCTGGTGCTCTCCTGCACGGCTGCAGAGGTGCCGCACGCGCTGCAAGAGGCGGCAGACCGGGCGAGCGGTCGCGCGAGCAAGGCCGACCCCCCGAGGCCGCACCGCGCCGCGCTGCCCGAGCTGGGACGGCAGCTGGGCGAGGTGGAGGCGCTGGCGCCGGCGGCCGAAAAGGCGCGCGCGCTCAGAGGGCTGCGCGCAGTGATCGACACAGCGCTGGTCCCCGACGGCGCCCAGGAGCAGCTGGCTGAGGCCGCGTCCTCGCTCTGCGCCCTCGCCACCACCGACCCGCGCGCGGCCCTCGAGGAGTTCGTGCGCCTTGCCGACGCGGCCGCGTCCGAAGCCGCCGGTCTGCAGCTGCCGCAGCTGGTGCCTCTTCTCGCGATGCTCTACTCGCTCATCGGCTCGGAAGGCTTCGTGCCGCAGCCACCGCCGCAGCTCGAGGCGCACCCCCCGCACCCCACTCCCACCGGGCCGGCCGCCGCCTCGCTTCAGCGCCCATGCGCACCTTCTGCCGAGGCCATGGCGAGCGCAGACGCAGGCGCAGGCGCAGCAGTGGCAGCGGAGGGTGTGCGGCCGGGCGCGCGGTCGCCGATGGCGATCGAGCTGCTGCTGATGGAGGCGCTGCTCGACGCGGCGAGGCGCGACAGCACGCGCAGCCTGGTCGGCCCGTCGCCACGCCGGCGCGCTCGCGGCATGTCGGACACGGATACGCGGCAGGTCGCTGCGGCGGGCACCGCGCCCTGCCTGGGCCCGAGCGAGAGGGCTGCGGCGAGCGACACGTGCTCGACTCACGACGAGCGCCGCTCCGAGGGCCCGGGGCAGGAGGGTGCGGAGCAGGGCGCAGAGGCAGACCACCGCGGTGCCAACGGCAGCGAGCAAGGGGCTGGGCAGGCGTCACCGGCACAAGACGCGTGCGACGCGCACGGCGGCAGCCAAGGCTCGGTAGCCGCCGCTTCGCGTGGCGCCTGCAGCGATGCTGGCAGCGGGTCCGACACCCACGCGTCGCCGGTGGCTGCTGCGAGCGGTGGCGCGGTCGAGCGGCAGCGCAGGCTGAAGGCCTTGCTCCATTCCCTCTTGGAGAGGATGCGTGCGGTGGGGGCGGCTCGCTGCGGCTCTGATGACCTCTTGCTGCTTCCTGCAGCGGAGGGCGACCTCCACAGGTACCAGCCCCTGCTGCCCCGGCTGGTGGAGCGCATGATGAAAGGCGAGCTGCCGGGCGGGGCTGCTGGAGCCGCTGCAGACGCACCGCTGACGAGCCGGCAGCTGCCGCAGAGCTGCGCCACGCCTTCACGCTTCTGGTCGAGAGGCCCCAGGCCACCCGCGCCGCCATCGCATGCCGCCGGGCCGCTCGGCGAAGGGGAGAACGAAGGCGACCCACCGCCGTCGCTACTCTTGGTGTTCGTGCTCGGGGGCGTTACCTTGGGCGAGGTGCGCGCGCTGCTGCAGCTGCGGAGCCAGCCACAAGCCGCGGGGTGGCGCTTGCTCGTCGGCAGCACGCACGTTTGCTCTCCGCGCGAGGTGCACCCGGCTTGCCCTGCCCTGCCCTTGCCTAGCACTAAACGGAGGAGGACTGACGCTGACGCGCCCTGCCCGTGAGTGCCCGCGTCAGGTCTGCGCGCAGCTGCTGCAGGGCCTCCGCCTGGACGGCGCGGAGGCGACGCTGAGCTGGTTCGAGGCGGCGGCGTGCGGCGACGAGCAGACGATGGAGGCGCTGCTCCTGCGCGGGCAGCCGATCGATGCCCGCGACGACGCGGGCGCGACGGCACTGCACCACTCGACGCGAGGGCGGCAGCTCGGCGCCACGCGGCTGCTGCTCGCGCGGAACGCGGACCCGCGCGTGGCCACCTCGCAGCGGCGCACCCCGCTTCACGAGGCCGCGGAATGCAACGCGGCCGAGCTCGCGCAGCTACTGAGCGAGGCGGGCTGCCCCCTGACGACCAAGGATGTGGCGGGCAAGACCGCCTTCGACCTGGCCGAGGAGGAAGGCAATGATGAGGTGTGTGGGTAGGGTGGGGTAGGCTAGGGTAGGGTAGGCTAGGGTAGGCGAGGGTAGGGTAGAGTGCGACTGCGTGTGGCGCCACCTCTTCTGCTGCCCTATCTCCATGACTCCAGCGGCCATGATACTATGGCCAGGTTCTGGCGGAGCTCGAGGAGTGGCGAGCCAAGCTATGGTTCGATGCCGCCGCGTCCGGCTCGGAGGAGCAGCTGCAACGCTTGCTTGAGTTGGGCCAGGACGTGAACGACGACTCGTCCGACACGTGCTGCAGCGGGCTCGACGGCACGGCGCTCCACCACGCCACGCTGAAGGCGAGCCGCCCCTCCCCATGCCATCGCTTGCACTGCGCTGGCACCCGAGGCTGCTCGTGCTGACTAGCCCCACAGTCGCGCTGCTGACAGCCCACCGCTCCTCGGCTGTGCAGGGGCGAGCAGGGGCTGTGCGCTTCCTGTTGCAAGCAGGCGCGGATCCCAACTTGGCTGATTGGGAGCATCGGCTTACGCCGCTGCACCTCGCCGCAGTGGGCAAGCAGGCGCACATGCGTGGTGAAGTGGTGCAGCTGCTTCTGGCCGGCCGTGCGCGGCTGTGGGCGGAGGACGCACACGGCCGGACGCCCTTGCACTATGCGCGCCAGCACGAGGTGGAGGATGTGCTGACAGCCATGGCCGATGCGGCAGCTTGCAGGCTGCAGGCACGTGGGCGTGGCATGTGGGTGGGTGGCCAGTTAGCTTTGATGCGAGAGGCATCGCGGCTTGCCGGCGACGCAGAGCGGAGGATGCTCGGCCCGGATGACCGCGACGCGATCCCGAGGCTGGGGCGGAGGCTCGCCTGCGACGCAGTCGGGCGGCACGCGAGCAACTCGGGCAGCAAGGCGTCCGCCGCGCCGACCACCGGGCCCGCTCATCTTGCTGGGGTCGCCACCGACGCAGACAAGCTGCTGCACGCGGCGTGCCAGTACATGGCGGCGCAGGGCTTCGAGGCGGGCCACCTGGCCGACCCCGGGCTCGAGGCGTGGCTGCGCAGCAAGCATGGTGCCGCGGTGCTCGCCGCCGCCGCCGAGGAGATCGACCAGCTCGACGCGGCCGCATCGGCGGAGGTGCTCGCGCTCCGGTTCCGTGCGGTCCAGCTCGAGGTGACCACCGCCGCGCTGTGTGCGACCCAGCAGGAGGCCGTCGCCAGGCTGCACACGCAGCTCGTGCAGTGGATGCCGCGGCTCGATGCGACCCTCGCAGAACTCGCGGGCGGCGCAGCCTCCTCGCCCGTCGAGGAGGCGGCAGGGGCGGCGCGGCCGTGTTCATCACCCAACGGGCCAGCAGCCAGGAGCTCGAACCCGGCCGACGCGGAGCCTGACCTGACGGTGCAGGCGGCGCACGCGCTCCACGCCACCGAGCGCGCGCTGCGTGGCAAGGTGGCATGCCTTGCGTTAGCCCGAGCCTATCGTTCTAGCGCAGCCCGTGGTTGGTTGTGCGCGCGTCAAGCCTGTGCATCGTGGACCTGGCAGGTGCTGGGCGCCGACCAGCTGTGGCCGCTACTCGAACCCGTGCTCGCGAGCGCCGCACCGCTCCGTGGCCATAGCATCTCGCTCCGGCTGGCGGACCTGGACGACGACGTGCGCCTGACGCAGCCCCGGCTGGCCCATGCGGCCGACGGCTGGGCCACCGCCTGTGCGGGCTTGGAGGAGCAAGCGCTGCGCCGCTGGCGCGATGCCCGGTGCGAGGCCACGTTCTGGCGCGCATTTTGGCGCTGGCCGCCTCCAGCTGCACTGTCGCAGGTGTGGTGCACTCCCTTGGCCCCTCTCCCACATGCATGGCATGCACATGCGCGCGCGCACCTGCACGTGCTGCACATGCCCCGCGCTGACTGACTTAGCGACCGCCTCGTCGGGTCGCACGCAGGCGTACGCTTCTCGTCGCGCCCTGTGCGCATCCGGTGCTACGCGCGGCGGCTGCGGCGAGGGCGGCGGCGAGGGTAGCAGCAGCACGAGGGCGACGTCTCTGCCGCTGGTGTTCAGCCACTTGCTGGCGCAGGCGATGGGTGTGGAGAAGGAGGCTTGGACTGATTTTGACCAAGTCTCGTATGAATCGCAGCTGCGGCGGCGCATCGAGAGCGACGTGCTCCCTCAACCCGAGGACTGCGCGCGCTGGCTCGCCGCTTCGCCCCGCGTCGAGAAAGCTCAGCCATCCTCGTCCCTGCCCGCAACCCCGCCCCCGCCCCCGTACCCGCCGCCACGGACCCCCCTGAGCTCTGAGGCGACCTGCTCTGAATGAATCGCTCTGCAAAAAGGCCGCATGCATGTCGCGTGCGTGCACCATCGTGCCACCGTCTCTCTGGAAAGTAGTCGTTAGGCCCACTGTAATGTAATTAACCCCTTCCGTGCGACCGGGGACGGACAGACACGCCCAACACCCCTTTCCCTCTAGCAGAGCCTACCTGGTCCCCTGACACATTTTCTATCATCAGCACTCGATAGTAAGAAGATGTTGAAACTAACTTTTTCCCCAGTTGACCCCCTTCCAGAAGTCGCGTCCTGAGGCTTGGCGCTCATCCTTGGCCATCCCTGCCAATGCCATGTTCATTCGTTAAACATGGGCTGCACATGCCTCAATAGAGCTGGCCGTCTGGATCCAGACTAGTCGGTAGGGTTCCTATCAGCATGCCCAGGGCCTGAGTGTGGTGACGATGCCGTGAGGCTGAGCCGGATGGTCAGCGTTGCGCACATGAGCGCCGGCGGGTCCATTCGAGCATCGACCTTCAAACGCGTCTGGACGATCTGCCACTGGTACCCTGTGATGCCCCAAGGTAGAGGATCGGTTTGGCAGCCCGGCTGTGCGTTTACTGGCACGTGACATGAGGCTCACCGGTGCCAAGGCGGCTGGCATGCCAGCCGCCTTGGCACCGGTGAGCCTCATGTCACGTGCCAGTAAACGCACAGCCGGGCTGCCAAACCGATCCTCTACCTTGGGGCATCACAGGGTACCAGTGGCAGATCGTCCAGACGCGTTTGAAGGTCGATGCTCGAATGGACCCGCCGGCGCTCATGTGCGCAACGCTGACCATCCGGCTCAGCCTCACGGCATCGTCACCACACTCAGGCCCTGGGCATGCTGATAGGAACCCTACCGACTAGTCTGGATCCAGACGGCCAGCTCTATTGAGGCATGTGCAGCCCATGTTTAACGAATGAACATGGCATTGGCAGGGATGGCCAAGGATGAGCGCCAAGCCTCAGGACGCGACTTCTGGAAGGGGGTCAACTGGGGAAAAAGTTAGTTTCAACATCTTCTTACTATCGAGTGCTGATGATAGAAAATGTGTCAGGGGACCAGGTAGGCTCTGCTAGAGGGAAAGGGGTGTTGGGCGTGTCTGTCCGTCCCCGGTCGCACGGAAGGGGTTAATTACATTACAGTGGGCCTAACGACTACTTTCCAGAGAGACGGTGGCACGATGGTGCACGCACGCGACATGCATGCGGCCTTTTTGCAGAGCGATTCATTCAGAGCAGGTCGCCTCAGAGCTCAGGGGGGTCCGTGGCGGCGGGTACGGGGGCGGGGGCGGGGTTGCGGGCAGGGACGAGGATGGCTGAGCTTTCTCGACGCGGGGCGAAGCGGCGAGCCAGCGCGCGCAGTCCTCGGGTTGAGGGAGCACGTCGCTCTCGATGCGCCGCCGCAGCTGCGATTCATACGAGACTTGGTCAAAATCAGTCCAAGCCTCCTTCTCCACACCCATCGCCTGCGCCAGCAAGTGGCTGAACACCAGCGGCAGAGACGTCGCCCTCGTGCTGCTGCTACCCTCGCCGCCGCCCTCGCCGCAGCCGCCGCGCGTAGCACCGGATGCGCACAGGGCGCGACGAGAAGCGTACGCCTGCGTGCGACCCGACGAGGCGGTCGCTAAGTCAGTCAGCGCGGGGCATGTGCAGCACGTGCAGGTGCGCGCGCGCATGTGCATGCCATGCATGTGGGAGAGGGGCCAAGGGAGTGCACCACACCTGCGACAGTGCAGCTGGAGGCGGCCAGCGCCAAAATGCGCGCCAGAACGTGGCCTCGCACCGGGCATCGCGCCAGCGGCGCAGCGCTTGCTCCTCCAAGCCCGCACAGGCGGTGGCCCAGCCGTCGGCCGCATGGGCCAGCCGGGGCTGCGTCAGGCGCACGTCGTCGTCCAGGTCCGCCAGCCGGAGCGAGATGCTATGGCCACGGAGCGGTGCGGCGCTCGCGAGCACGGGTTCGAGTAGCGGCCACAGCTGGTCGGCGCCCAGCACCTGCCAGGTCCACGATGCACAGGCTTGACGCGCGCACAACCAACCACGGGCTGCGCTAGAACGATAGGCTCGGGCTAACGCAAGGCATGCCACCTTGCCACGCAGCGCGCGCTCGGTGGCGTGGAGCGCGTGCGCCGCCTGCACCGTCAGGTCAGGCTCCGCGTCGGCCGGGTTCGAGCTCCTGGCTGCTGGCCCGTTGGGTGATGAACACGGCCGCGCCGCCCCTGCCGCCTCCTCGACGGGCGAGGAGGCTGCGCCGCCCGCGAGTTCTGCGAGGGTCGCATCGAGCCGCGGCATCCACTGCACGAGCTGCGTGTGCAGCCTGGCGACGGCCTCCTGCTGGGTCGCACACAGCGCGGCGGTGGTCACCTCGAGCTGGACCGCACGGAACCGGAGCGCGAGCACCTCCGCCGATGCGGCCGCGTCGAGCTGGTCGATCTCCTCGGCGGCGGCGGCGAGCACCGCGGCACCATGCTTGCTGCGCAGCCACGCCTCGAGCCCGGGGTCGGCCAGGTGGCCCGCCTCGAAGCCCTGCGCCGCCATGTACTGGCACGCCGCGTGCAGCAGCTTGTCTGCGTCGGTGGCGACCCCAGCAAGATGAGCGGGCCCGGTGGTCGGCGCGGCGGACGCCTTGCTGCCCGAGTTGCTCGCGTGCCGCCCGACTGCGTCGCAGGCGAGCCTCCGCCCCAGCCTCGGGATCGCGTCGCGGTCATCCGGGCCGAGCATCCTCCGCTCTGCGTCGCCGGCAAGCCGCGATGCCTCTCGCATCAAAGCTAACTGGCCACCCACCCACATGCCACGCCCACGTGCCTGCAGCCTGCAAGCTGCCGCATCGGCCATGGCTGTCAGCACATCCTCCACCTCGTGCTGGCGCGCATAGTGCAAGGGCGTCCGGCCGTGTGCGTCCTCCGCCCACAGCCGCGCACGGCCGGCCAGAAGCAGCTGCACCACTTCACCACGCATGTGCGCCTGCTTGCCCACTGCGGCGAGGTGCAGCGGCGTAAGCCGATGCTCCCAATCAGCCAAGTTGGGATCCGCGCCTGCTTGCAACAGGAAGCGCACAGCCCCTGCTCGCCCCTGCACAGCCGAGGAGCGGTGGGCTGTCAGCAGCGCGACTGTGGGGCTAGTCAGCACGAGCAGCCTCGGGTGCCAGCGCAGTGCAAGCGATGGCATGGGGAGGGGCGGCTCGCCTTCAGCGTGGCGTGGTGGAGCGCCGTGCCGTCGAGCCCGCTGCAGCACGTGTCGGACGAGTCGTCGTTCACGTCCTGGCCCAACTCAAGCAAGCGTTGCAGCTGCTCCTCCGAGCCGGACGCGGCGGCATCGAACCATAGCTTGGCTCGCCACTCCTCGAGCTCCGCCAGAACCTGGCCATAGTATCATGGCCGCTGGAGTCATGGAGATAGGGCAGCAGAAGAGGTGGCGCCACACGCAGTCGCACTCTACCCTACCCTCGCCTACCCTAGCCTACCCTACCCTAGCCTACCCCACCCTACCCACACACCTCATCATTGCCTTCCTCCTCGGCCAGGTCGAAGGCGGTCTTGCCCGCCACATCCTTGGTCGTCAGGGGGCAGCCCGCCTCGCTCAGTAGCTGCGCGAGCTCGGCCGCGTTGCATTCCGCGGCCTCGTGAAGCGGGGTGCGCCGCTGCGAGGTGGCCACGCGCGGGTCCGCGTTCCGCGCGAGCAGCAGCCGCGTGGCGCCGAGCTGCCGCCCTCGCGTCGAGTGGTGCAGTGCCGTCGCGCCCGCGTCGTCGCGGGCATCGATCGGCTGCCCGCGCAGGAGCAGCGCCTCCATCGTCTGCTCGTCGCCGCACGCCGCCGCCTCGAACCAGCTCAGCGTCGCCTCCGCGCCGTCCAGGCGGAGGCCCTGCAGCAGCTGCGCGCAGACCTGACGCGGGCACTCACGGGCAGGGCGCGTCAGCGTCAGTCCTCCTCCGTTTAGTGCTAGGCAAGGGCAGGGCAGGGCAAGCCGGGTGCACCTCGCGCGGAGAGCAAACGTGCGTGCTGCCGACGAGCAAGCGCCACCCCGCGGCTTGTGGCTGGCTCCGCAGCTGCAGCAGCGCGCGCACCTCGCCCAAGGTAACGCCCCCGAGCACGAACACCAAGAGTAGCGACGGCGGTGGGTCGCCTTCGTTCTCCCCTTCGCCGAGCGGCCCGGCGGCATGCGATGGCGGCGCGGGTGGCCTGGGGCCTCTCGACCAGAAGCGTGAAGGCGTGGCGCAGCTCTGCGGCAGCTGCCGGCTCGTCAGCGGTGCGTCTGCAGCGGCTCCAGCAGCCCCGCCCGGCAGCTCGCCTTTCATCATGCGCTCCACCAGCCGGGGCAGCAGGGGCTGGTACCTGTGGAGGTCGCCCTCCGCTGCAGGAAGCAGCAAGAGGTCATCAGAGCCGCAGCGAGCCGCCCCCACCGCACGCATCCTCTCCAAGAGGGAATGGAGCAAGGCCTTCAGCCTGCGCTGCCGCTCGACCGCGCCACCGCTCGCAGCAGCCACCGGCGACGCGTGGGTGTCGGACCCGCTGCCAGCATCGCTGCAGGCGCCACGCGAAGCGGCGGCTACCGAGCCTTGGCTGCCGCCGTGCGCGTCGCACGCGTCTTGTGCCGGTGACGCCTGCCCAGCCCCTTGCTCGCTGCCGTTGGCACCGCGGTGGTCTGCCTCTGCGCCCTGCTCCGCACCCTCCTGCCCCGGGCCCTCGGAGCGGCGCTCGTCGTGAGTCGAGCACGTGTCGCTCGCCGCAGCCCTCTCGCTCGGGCCCAGGCAGGGCGCGGTGCCCGCCGCAGCGACCTGCCGCGTATCCGTGTCCGACATGCCGCGAGCGCGCCGGCGTGGCGACGGGCCGACCAGGCTGCGCGTGCTGTCGCGCCTCGCCGCGTCGAGCAGCGCCTCCATCAGCAGCAGCTCGATCGCCATCGGCGACCGCGCGCCCGGCCGCACACCCTCCGCTGCCACTGCTGCGCCTGCGCCTGCGTCTGCGCTCGCCATGGCCTCGGCAGAAGGTGCGCATGGGCGCTGAAGCGAGGCGGCGGCCGGCCCGGTGGGAGTGGGGTGCGGGGGGTGCGCCTCGAGCTGCGGCGGTGGCTGCGGCACGAAGCCTTCCGAGCCGATGAGCGAGTAGAGCATCGCGAGAAGAGGCACCAGCTGCGGCAGCTGCAGACCGGCGGCTTCGGACGCGGCCGCGTCGGCAAGGCGCACGAACTCCTCGAGGGCCGCGCGCGGGTCGGTGGTGGCGAGGGCGCAGAGCGAGGACGCGGCCTCAGCCAGCTGCTCCTGGGCGCCGTCGGGGACCAGCGCTGTGTCGATCACTGCGCGCAGCCCTCTGAGCGCGCGCGCCTTTTCGGCCGCCGGCGCCAGCGCCTCCACCTCGCCCAGCTGCCGTCCCAGCTCGGGCAGCGCGGCGCGGTGCGGCCTCGGGGGGTCGGCCTTGCTCGCGCGACCGCTCGCCCGGTCTGCCGCCTCTTGCAGCGCGTGCGGCACCTCTGCAGCCGTGCAGGAGAGCACCAGGTCGAGCACCGCCGGCTCGAGCTCGGCCAGACGATGGCGCACCGCGCACCCGGCTCCGGCCTCCCCGGCTCCGGCCTCGACGTCGTCAGCGCCGAGCGGCGGGGCGCACTCCGCCCGAGCGACGCCCGAGCCATTGGACGCACAGCGCGCGCCGTCGTCGCTGCTCTCGCTCGCCGCAAGCGCCACGCGCGCGCTGCTCGTGCCGCTCGACGCGCTGCTGGGCGCGGCGTTGGGCGCGGCGTTGGGCGCGGC
>Ga0115013_10002489_pt1 | contig 10253 bp, 1 predicted proteins | sample SouAtlMetagenome_2_FD_88686 | JGI IMG/M metagenome (GOLD analysis project Ga0115013, IMG submission 88686) | Marine eukaryotic phytoplankton communities from Atlantic Ocean - South Atlantic ANT15 Metagenome | ecosystem: Environmental > Aquatic > Marine > Oceanic | place: South Atlantic Ocean... | reverse complement strand
TATTTGCTCAGGCCAAGTCCAGGCACACTAGAGGACTGCCTGAGCTCACAGGGGCATGTACTACTTACTATATTCACACCTACTATGCTGTTTTCACACCGATCATAATACGCGATCGCGCAGATCACCCCCTCAACGCCTGCACGGAAGATGGCTGACGTGGTGGGGTTGCACAACGACAGCTAGCCCCTTGGTAGGGCTTGTCATGAGCGGTCGCGTTGCTGACTTGGCCACTTTTAGGCGATCATGAAGCTGGCCAACGGGTGGAAAATGCTTGCTGCCAGTGGCTTCGTCATGAGGTCAGCCAGCTGGCCCTGTGTCCGAATATGGTACAGGTACACTCGCTTTGCCTCCTTGACTTGCTCGCGGAGGAAAGCAATTTTCGTTGCGACGTGCTTCATCCGTTTGGACGAGGTATTGCCGTCCGAAAGAAGGACCGCCGCTTTATTGTCGCAGTAGACTGGCATGGGCAGCCCGAGTTCTTTGACCGAGTGTTTGTCGAGGAAGTCGGGAAGCTTCTCCAACATGAAGGTTTCGGTGTCCGAGAGTGCGATCCCCGTTTGTACCGCCTTGGTTGCGATGTCCCATTCACCCTCGGCGGTTGAGATCGGCGTGGACCGGAGCCGTCCTGAGTGCCAGCTAACGAGGTCCTCGTTCTGGTAGATGCAGAAACCAGCTTGCGGCTTCTCCCCGCCATGCGAGGCGTCGGGGAAGATCTTGGGCGTGAATGGGTTAACGTCCACCTCGCGCAGCTCGGTGTATTCGAGGATGTGGTTGTTTAGCTCACCCGTTGCGTCGCGGCGGTAGGTTAGGGCCTTCGAGCTGGTCTTGGCCAGGTACTCGACTACCCCAATCGCACATTTGAAGTGACGCTCTCCTCCAGCCGAGACGAACTTGGAAAGGAGAGAATGGGCGAGGGCGATGTCGGGGCGCGAGATGGTTGCGAGCCATCCGAGCTTACCCACCAGTGCGGCATATTGAGGATGAATCATTTCGCCTTCTTCGAGGGGCGTGAGATTGCTGATATCCTCGGTACATGGCACGACACGACGCGATGGAGCGGGCTTCTTCGTGAGGAATTCCTGCACGACCTGAGCGGTGTACATGCGTTGGTGTAGCTGAACCGTCCCGGCCTCGAGGTCTTGCTTGATGGTAGACCCGAAAATCCACGTGAGAGGCCCATTGTCGCGAAGCGCGTAGCGCTCACTGATGCGTTTGACGAAGGTGTCGCGGAATGCTTGCGATGAGCAAGCCATCACGATGTCGTCGACGTACACGGCGAAGAGGATCGTCTGGCCGGACTCGGCGTAGCGCCAGAGGCACGGGTCCACGACGCTCCGTTCGGCTCCCAAAGAAGAGAGGAACTGGGACAACTCTTCTTCCCATGCAGCACCCCCTTGCTTCAGGCCGTACATCGCCTTCCAGAGTCTAAAGGCCTTTTCGGGTCGCCCACGAGTCTTCTTGTGGTCTCCGGTGTACTTGAAGGTCCACGAGGGTCCATCCTCGAGGAATTCCCAGCCCGATGGGAAGCGAAGGTAGAGCTTTACTCCCGGCTCGATAATACCGTAGAGGTACGCAGTCTTGATGTCAAGGCTGCTAAGCTCAAGGTTCAGGGCGGCGGCGACGGACAAGAGCTGACGTAGCGTCTCGTACCGGACCGTGTTCGAGAATGTGTTGTAGTAGTGTTCGCCATAGATCTGCATGAACCCTCGGGCGCAGAGGCGTGTTTTGAATCGCGCTGGAGTGAGGTCCTCCTTGCGCTTGATGTCTCGTACAACGACGGGGTCAATGACGCGGTGTCCCGGTGGTACGTCTTCGATCGTCATTGCGTTGTTCGATCTGAATGACTCGAGCTCATCCTTGAACGAGTCTAACCATTGGTGCTTGTAGGGGCCGGTGAAGGCGTCCTGGCACGATTTGGGGATGTCGATCAGTTGGAGCTCGTCTGGTCCTTCGCCTCGGACCATCTTTTGGAGGGTGACAAACGCGTTGATGGAGTCGATGTCGTCGTTGTCGATCCATTCGTTCATGTCGATGCGGTCAGAGACGTGCATTTGCATGTGGTCAAGCTGCGTGAGTGCACAGCAGCACCCGAGTGCACACACCTCGTCATTGTCTGAGCCTTGTTCGACAGAGTTGGTGTTATTGTTGGGGGCACCCACCCCCTCAGGCGACGGGCTCGTCGTATGCGACGGCGTCTCAAGTGACGGCGTCTCAGACGGGGCCTGTGGCCTGCCCTGCCCCCCATCGGCAGCGACAGCCCAAGTCACCGTCGAAGGGTCAGTGTGGCCCCCTATCCACGCGTTTACACGCGGCGGGTCGCCGTTCACGGGAGCGGGCGAAGTGGTGTCCTTGTCCACATTATCACCCCCTGACGTTGGTGAGCCGACGGCACCTTTGGGAAGGAGGTATTCGTTGACTCGGATGTTGCGGCTGACCCTGTATGTGCCTTGGTCAAGCGCGCCCTCCTTGGCTGGTACAAAGATGATGAAGCCGCGGGCGTATCGTGCAGGGCCAATTAGCCAACCTTTCTCGGCAAGCGATTCGAGCTTCTTCCGCCCTTTGATTGGTTCTTTGAGGAGGTAAGCTCGGCAGCCGAAGACCTTGAAGTTGGCCAGGTGAGGCTTATAGCCCTTCAGGCGGTAGAAGGCGGTCGTCCATACTTTGTTGGACTGCCGCTGCTTGGCTGCATCCTTTTTAGCCTCTCGGGTAGTGGGCGGCATGACGCCGACAGTCGAGCCCGCTCGGTGCATGAGCTTGGGCTTAACGTTGATGACGTTGGCCGCCTGGACCATGGCCTGTGCCCAATGGCATGGGGGCATGCCCGATTCAAGGAGCATCGCTCGGGTGGCGGTGCAGAGCTTCCACATGGCTTGCTCCGCAATCGTGTTTTGGTTGGGCGCGTATGGTGCGCTCTTCGTGTGGCGTACCTCGTTGGACCGCAGGAATTCTGCAAGCGAGTTATTGATAAACTCGCCCCCGTTGTCCGAGTGGAAACGGCGTGTAAAGGTTTTGAAGTATGGTGCCATGTCGGCCTCGTACTGCTGGTAGTTGCGCTCGAGGTCATTCTTGTATCTCATCGGGTAGACCGAGATGTAGGAGCTGAACGCATCAATAAAGACCGCAGCGTAGCTGTAGTTGGCGTTGATGCTCTCGGGGAGTGGGCCGAGCAGATCGCTGTAGACCAGCTCCCCAGGCTCTGACGCCTTCTCGAAGCCAGGCGCACTCTTGGATTCGGGCGCCTTCTTCATGCTGGACTCGACGCATACATCGCAGGTGTTGCGGTGCGTAACCGCCAGTCGAGATGGCACGTAGATATTGCATCCTACCGTGAGCTTTGAGAGCTTGCTCATGGGTAGGGGTGGCATGTGTGCCAATCGGCGATGCCACAGCTCGACGTCAGCGCTCATGGTGAGACGTGGCGCAGTGGATAGCATTTCAGGGTGGTCCTCTTGGACCGGTCGGATGTTGACACGAGAGATATCCTTCGAGTTTGAGACCCAGATCTCGTGTCCGTCGATCTTGAGGGTGTCATGGTTGAGTGCGCTGAGCTTGCTCAGGTTGTCACTCGGGATGATCTCGGTGCCGTAAAGGCGACGATCGCGATTGATTGAGAAAATGTCTGCCTCGAACGTAGGTAGGAAGTACCCTTCCCTGTCGATGCGGATCCATTCTCCCGCCTTGTTCATCACCTCAAACGCATAGGGGCCATATGAATGGCATGTTTCCGATCGGCCCGTGCCAGTGTGCATACGTACATTGGTGGGCACATGGGCGGATTGGTCGGTGATGTATTTGGCATCGCGGAAGACGTTGTGGCCGCCACATGAGTCGATGTGGAGCGGCGTAATATCTCCGTCTTCGATTGCCCTCTTCGTCCCTAGCTCTGGCGACGATTCGCAGATCTCGCTCGCCAGCGCAGTGACGGTAGCCGAGCCATGAGCGGCAAATGTGACGTCTAAATGCTCGAGGTACAGATCGTCGATCACTCGGAGCACGCGGTTGAAGGTCGCCCCATCAACGTTGTGCACCAACTGGGCGACTTCGCGGTAGTGGTAGACTTCAGGCCTTTCCCGGAAGTCAATTACTGCAAACAGGACATTCTCGCCCGCTTGATTGGCGGGGACAGTCTGTGTCTCTGTTGCCAAGGCGTAAAGGGCGCGGCGGCGCTCTTGTGTCTTGTGGGAGGGGTCGTTGGGCAACGCAGATGCGACTGCCTCGACTGCTTCATGAAAGATCGCCTTGGTCCGCTGCTCGCTCGGCGGGCTAGGCGGAAGGCTCTCTGAGCAGTAGAACAGCTGGGTGGTTCGACATACGTGAGCCCGGGATGTCGTGGGTGGTTCCGAGACCGTTCGTGGCGGAGTCCCCCCATCGCCATCCGACGGCGTCTCATCCGGCGTCGGCGTCGTGGATATCGACGGCGGGGGCGGTGGCGGCATTAGGGCGCGCGCCGCCATTTGTCGTTCCCTCCAGGTTGATACAGTATCTTCGATGTCTACTACAGGCGGAGGCTGGCCCCCCTCGATGGTGGCATCTTGCAGGTCAGATGGTGACGGCGTCTCATCAGTGACGGGTTGCTCGGGCCCGGTGATGAGGCTAGTGATGCACTCTTCTCCGACGCATTCCATGTCGTGAAGGTCGAGCCGGCGGAATAGCTCAGCGGCGCCGTCTGGGCCACCTTCATTGTAGGCTTGTTGGAGCCGAAGGGGCTCGCCATCTTCCGCGTAAACCAGATGTGCGCAGTACTTGCTGCTGGCGAAGCCGACGTCGTCCACACCCATTTCGTGTCGGGCGCAGCGTTCTCGCTCCGCCTTATCAGAGTCGGCCTCCGGCGGTATGTCGGGTGTCATCAGCGAGATTTCGAGAGCGAGAGCGGGGTCCATTCTCCACCCCCATTCGTCGTCGGTAACTTCGCCATCCGAGACGCCGTCGTAGCATACTTCGCAATATCCTTGGTACCTTGGATCGTCGTAAGATCCCGCGTCATCTTCCCAGACGTTGGTCATGTCGGCGATGGTGAAGGAGGTTACGTATTGTTCGTACTCCTCGCCATCTTCGAAAGTAGTCACCATCTGTGACGTGGTGTTGGCGCGGGCGATCTTGCGCTCGATGGCGGCGCGGATCTTTGGGTCGCGGCACTTGGAGGGGTCCTTGAGCCAGCAGTGCTCGATATGGTGGTCTCCTCCGCATTTATGGCCGTTCGAGAGCTCGAAGGGGCACGAGGCTTTTGGGCGAGTGCACCCCTTTCGACCGCCTGGGTGCATGCCATTGCAGCGGGAGCATCGCTCCATCTTGAGGGGCTCGCCCTTCGTGTTCGAGTTAAAGGTCTTGCGTGGCTTCTCGTTTCGAGCGCCTCTCGGATCAGGTCGTCGACCGGTGGGCTTCTTGGGCGGCCCCGGGTTAGATCGAGGCTCCCTGTGGGCAGAGCCCGAAGGGCGACGATTGTCTTGCCTTCCTATCGGTCGAGTGCTCGTGGCGAGCACGGTCTGAGACTTGTTGCTCGAGCGGATGGATGCTTCGCGTGTCTTTTTCTCTTGCATCATTTTGGACAGAGCCGTGACATGTCGGTGGTACCCGTCGGTGGGTGTCCCGAGATTGTAGCCGATCGTGTCGATGCAGTGGTCATAGAAGCCGTCAGTCTCCTTGGCGATAGAGTGGGTGAAATATTCGTACATCTCCGAGGCCGGAGGTTGCGGAGAGAGCATTTCGGCGTACGTGAGCCAGTTGTTCTTAAAGACTTGTGGGCTTGCACCCATGTCGAGCGTCATGCGTCGTAGCATGTTCATGAGAACGGGTTGGACTTGACGGCCCTCTAGAAAATCGGCTCGGAGGATGTTGAAGGCCTGGATGCCGCTTAGATTTGAACGTAGACTGATGGAGGCCTTGAGCGACTCGTCCTCGATGGCGTGGCACACATACTTGAGACCTTCTTGGAGGTTGGATTTGTGTACCTCGAGAGTCCGAGGGTCGGTGGGTGCCTCCAGAGGAGGGCCGACCGTGTAAGCGAGCAACCCATGAATACCGGCCCACGCTCGGAATTGGAGCTCAAACAGGGCCATCGTCTCGGCCGAGATGTCTTGGCCTTTGAGTCGGGGAAGATCGTGATCATACATTCGTCCGACCTTCATCATGGTCATTGCACCCCCTGAGGAAGGTGCCACCAGGGGCGGCACTAGCGCAGAGGCCGGTGGCGGTGCAGGCGGAGGTGCCGGGGCCGGAGCAGGCGCCGGGGATGGTGCGGGAGCTGCAGCAGGCGCCGGGGATGGTGCCGGAGCTGCCTCCGGGGGTGGTGCTTGATTAGCACCAGATCGTGTCCCAGTCGAGGGTCCGACGGGAGTAGTGTTGCCGTGGAGTGCGTGCATGAGTTTGTTCCATGCCTTGTGTGACATGGCCCACATGCGCCCGAAGGCCTCGATTTGCAACTCCCAGATAACTTGCAACAGTCCCTTAGACATGCTCATGCGATTAGCAATAGACACATCAGTGTTCGACAGGTCCATTTGCCAAAAGGCGTCTCTCATGTCAAGCCGGACACACCCCCTCTTATCGGCGGAGGCTACATCAGGCGCGAGCCATTCCCGCACAAGAGGGTGGACGAGTGGGCGGTTACTCGCCCGAGCGCACATCGGCGCCGCCCTTGCTCCAAGGGGTCTCGGAAGCGGCGAGGTCCTAAATGGCCCACTCGCTGTCGGATCCGAGGAGGTCCGCCAGGCCCGTTGCTTCCTTCCGGGACGCCTACCGCCACTCGTGGAATGGTAGGTAAGAGGCGTCTTTAGGGGCGGGACTCTGTGATTGGCACGCACCCCTCCGTTCTTCTTGATACGGTAGGTGGGCGAGGTCGGAGCGTTGAGCGCGACGGGGCGCTTGCCCCTGCCCTTCTCGCTCATACCGAGCGGGATCGGCTTGGTGACGTTTGCAGGGGGTCCCGACCGGGCGCGAGGCGCCGATTCCTTGGCGGCCTGTTCGGCACGCCCCACCGCCGACTTGCGGGCCGAGGCCTTGGCACGCGCCACATGTTGCGCAGCCTTGTCCGAGGCGGCCTTCGCCTGGGCGGCCTCGGGAGAGACGTCCGTGACGAGAGTGTCCTTAGCCTTGCGCCAGCGGGCGAGCTCCTTGTCCCACTCGGGTCCATTCCCTGCTCCTCCCATTGCCTGCTCCTTGACATAGCGGTACTCGCCGCCCTTGTCGACAATGACCGTGCGGCTCGCGGTGCCGGGCACATGGTCCGGGGGAGGCTTCGACGGCTGCGAGAGGGGCATCTCGTGAGCGGAGTCTTGCTGCTTCCGAAAGGTCGCGTAGAAGAGAGCACGCGAGCGGAGGAAGCCGAAGAGGTACTGGAAGGCAAGGCCAGTCAGCGCCTTGGCGTATTCGCCGCCAGTGGTAGTGGTGTCGAGCGCGCCGGCGCCCGTGGCCCCCGCCTTCCCCCAGCCGAGGTGGTTGAGGATGAAGGTGTGGATGCGCGAGATAACCTTCGGGCCGAATAGTTCCTCGAGCTTCTTGCGAGGCAGCATCTTGTACATGCCCACGTTCTTGCCAAGGTGTGGTGCGCCGAGAAAGTCGCTAAGCTTCACCGTCTTCTCGGCCTTGGTCTTGTCCGACTTGACGGTGACGGCAATCTTCTCGTCGTTGAGGAATTTCAGCAGCGCGGCGTGGAAGGTGTCACTCTGGATCGTCATCGAGACGTCCTTGTTCTGCCGGCCCGTCTGGAGATTCTTCTTGGAGAGATGGTAGCAGAGCCTCTCGGCCACGTCCTTGGGCATCGAGACCGTGAACAGCTCGTCGTTCCGTCCGAACTGGAGGCACGCCGTCTGGTAGTTCCCGGCGTACCGAATGAGGAGGGAGTCGTCGACGTGAGCGCGGAAGTCAATGATTTTGGTACCGGCGCTGCGCCAGCCCTCCTCACTGGCGAACGAGATCTGCTCGAGCATGAGGGTACGCCCGCCAGGATGAGCGAGGTGCCCGTAGATCTCCCCCGCCTTATAGTCGTCTCCGCGGTTGTACCGCGGCTTCGGCTCCGGCTCGATCCACTTTTGCAGCTTCGGGATCCGATTGTCCACATACGTCGAGCTAGGTGGCGGCACCATCATCTCAATGGGGATCTTGTCGTCTTCCCCCTTTACCTTTTGGTTGCACACCATGATCTCGAGGGTATCGCGGATCTTCTTGGCGTACGGCCTCAGCGAGTCCTCGTCCAGAGACAGCTTCTGCTCCAGCTGCAGCCGACACACCTTCGGGCTGACCTCTGTCCCACCTTCCCACGAATCAAAGATCTCCTGGAGGATGGGCGTCACTGCCTCATTCCAGAAGCTTGGCTCCTTGATGCTCTCGAGGATCTGGTCTGCAGGCTCTGGCTGGCACTGCAGAGCCAGGTCACCGCCTTGCGTGAGAAGCGGTGGTGGTGGAGTCGGCGAAGCTGGCTCCTCGGTTGGCACAGGCAGCAGGCCAGTCGCAGGGGTAGGTGCCTCGACCGCAGGCGAGCCTGGCCGACTAACTGCCGGGGAGGGTGGCCGCGAGACGCTTGGAGACTCGGACCCCTTTGGAGACATGGACCCCTCCTTGCCGAAGAGAAATTCCGCGGAAACGTGCTCATCACGTCCATCGGACGACGCAGGCGAAGGAGAGCGAGGCATAAGGGATGCCTTTGCAGCCGGGAAGGAGAGCTTGTTCGGGAGCATCTTCACAAGGAACTCCTCCTCGTCCTTGATGGTGTTGTAGGCTGTATCGAGCAGCGACAGGTTATCGTCCGAGTCGATGATCTTTGTAGGGAGTTTTGGCATCTCCTGTGGATCGGGGATAAGGCTCTCCGTGCTGCCAAAGAATGGCCCGAACTCTCGGAAGTGCAGCCGGAAGAAGTTGATTGCCGGCGACCCCTGCAGGATCTTCACTGCTAGCTCCCGGTCGTCCAAACAGCCACAGAGGGCATTGGTCGAAAGGGCCAGGGCAAGTAGCTGGCCAAAGTAATGGGCGAGGTTGCCCATGAGCTCGAACTGCGGCTCAGATAGAGCGCTCTTGATCCGAGGGAAGAAGACCATGGGCGGGTGGTTAGAGTAGCCTTGCACGCAGTTGCAGAGGCCATAGCTCTTGAACTGGGAGCAGACTTCCACCAGCCGAAACTCAATGATTGGGTTCTCGGCAGCGTACCTTGGTCCGAGGTGGGAATAGCTCTCGAGGATGTCGAGCAGTGGACCCTTGAAGAAGAAGGTGACTCCAGTGTTCCAACTGCACTTGTTGAAAGGAATGGGGTCGGTTGGTGAGGCGTCCGGCAGTGAGCCGAACAGGCGCTGCACTGCTCCAAGCGCTTGCTCAACCGGCTCTCCACTGATGGTAGAAGTGAAGGTGGCGAGAGACTCACTGATGGTGTCTCCTGCAAGCAACGAGTACAGAGTCGCATCGAGACCGGTATTCTTGCAGAGCTGTACCTCTTGGCCGAGTAGCCGCACCCCGTCACTGAAGGAGATGCATGGCGGCTGCCCGGCAGCACTGGATTTGAAGGTGCCGACTGCAGAGACCCTCTCAGGAGGGCCCTGGCCCGATGTCTTGGGCACGGCCAACGGCTTTGGAGGCTCTTTGTTGAGGCGGAGCATGCTTTGCGAGGTGTCCTCTGGAACTGCTCCGCGAGCAAGCGGAACTCCCTTGCAAGGTGTAACGGTTGTCGGTTTCTCGATAGTAGTAACCGCTTCGATGGACTTGCACACGCTATAAGGTGTGTCCGGAGAGCGCTCCGGAATGTTTTCCGAGAGACCTCCCGAGGGAAGGTCTTGTGTGCGCTGCTTCTTGGCAAGCAGCATTTGGCGGAGGTCAGCGCTTGAGCGCGACCCTACCGCCGCTACCAATCTGCGAGAGGTAGTGTTATCGGACACGGCTCCGGGCTCTGATGCTGTGAGCCCCGGACCCTCCTTGCGAAGCACACACGCCGGTGTGGAAGGGGGAAGTCCGGAATCGCCGAGAGCAGCGCGTGGGAGCATGGCCTCGCGCTGGGAAAACTCTTTTGTCCTACTCACTCTTAGCCTTGAAGTACAACGACCTGGGTGTGAGCCAAGTCCGTGGCTAAGTCGAGTTGGGGCAGCGAGCGGCCTGTCAGGTCGACTCGCCCATGCCCAGCCCGCTTGTGGCTGCCCCGACACATGGCCTCTGGTGGACCTTGCTGGGCAAGGTCCACTTCGGCTAAATTCACGCCCCAAACGCTACTATTTGCTCAGGCCAAGTCCAGGCACACTAGAGGACTGCCTGAGCTCACAGGGGCATGTACTACT
>Ga0115013_10002488_pt1 | contig 10256 bp, 7 predicted proteins | sample SouAtlMetagenome_2_FD_88686 | JGI IMG/M metagenome (GOLD analysis project Ga0115013, IMG submission 88686) | Marine eukaryotic phytoplankton communities from Atlantic Ocean - South Atlantic ANT15 Metagenome | ecosystem: Environmental > Aquatic > Marine > Oceanic | place: South Atlantic Ocean... | reverse complement strand
TTGTGATAATACCGAAAGAGCCATAAAGTTTAATCCCAGGAATTAATGGAATGTTTTTCTCTCCAAATAACAAGGTAATGATAGATAAAAACACAAAAACAAATAAAATAGGGATAAAGTGACTTCCGAGCCAAGTTTGCTTGAACCGAACCTTGGGTATCAGATTTACAAACTTTAATAGAAAAGGGTCAAATGTAAGCCCCTCTCTGTATAGGACAAAGAAAAATGCGGTAAATACCACAAATGTTCCGGCATCAGGCTGTAATAAAATGAGCACCATGGGAATGAGAAGAATGAGTAGAGCCAATAGAACATTTTTAGAGCTTAATTCTCTCATGTTCAGTGAGCTTATATATTTGGATAGTAGAAGGGCTGTGGATATTTTTGCAAATTCCGCAGGCTGTATCCCCATACTCCCTACCCCAAGCCAGGCGCGGGCGCCATTGATAGGAGGCATGAACAATACAATTACTAGCAAAGACAGTGTTGCAAGATATATTGGAAAGGCAAACTTTTTGTAGATATCAGAATCAATTAAAAACACCATTAATCCTAGGAACAAGGCAATACAAATCCACATTATTTGTTTTCCGTATTTTTCGGAAAAGCTAAAAATATTCGGGTGTTCCTCGTTAAAAGCAACTGAATAAATGGTGATAAGCCCAAATATAATTAGGGAGACGAACCCTATAAACAAAGGCCAGTCTAAATTATTGATGAGTGATTTGCTTTTTCTCATTTTTAGGGGTCTAATAAATTAGCTTCCAATACCCTAATTTCTTTGGCCGGACTTTTACATTCTTTCAGTAAATAATTTTCAATCATTAGACTTGCGATCGGAGCGGCCCAGGTACCACCAAAGCCTGCATTTTCGACAATAACAGCAATGGCAATTTGTGGATTCTCTATAGGTGCAAAAGCAATAAATACGGAATGGTCCTTCCCATGTGGGTTTTGAACGGTACCCGTTTTACCGCATACGTCGATGCCTTCAATCTGAGCCCTTCCGGCTGTACCAGCCTCTTCATTGACAACCCGCCACATACCCTGGATGACAGGCTCAAAATACTTTGCTTCTACCATGGTTTGGTGTTTGGTGAATCTATTCAAGGGAGTATCGCCAATCTTTTTTGCAAAATGAGGATCGTAATACCATCCTCTGTTTGCCATAATTGCTGCTAGATTTGCCATATGAAGCGGAGTCATTTTCACTTCTCCTTGTCCGATCGCAATAGACCTAATTGTTGAGAATGCCCACCTGTGCTTTCCATACCAACGGTCGTAGAAGGCAGTATTAGGTATGATTCCTGAGCGCAATCCAGTTAAGTCACTTTTTAGCTTTTCTCCAAAACCGAAGCTATGCATATATTTATCCCAAAGAGTAAGACCCACTGCTGCATCCTTAAAAATAGAACCCTCTTTTCCCTGCTGTATAATTCTTTTAACGGCATAATAAAAATATGGATTACAAGAATATTGAACTGCCCTTTGAATAGAGTTTGGTGCTGGGTGGTTGTGACACCCTACGAGAGATTTATTGCAAGCAAAGCTAGTGTTTGGCTGTATCACGCCTTCCTGAAGACCGACGAGTGACTGAACCAATTTAAAAATTGACCCTGGAGGATATTCAGCCTGAGTAGGTCTTGGATATAGAGGTTTATCCTCGTCTTTAAGTAGCCTTGGGTAATGTTGGCTTACATTTTTTCTACCCACAAGTAGGTTGGGGTCAAAGGATGGAGCAGAAACCATCGTTAGAATTTCACCGCTCTTTGGCTCAATGGCGACGATACAGCCCTTTTTATTTTGCATTAACCTTTCCCCATAAGCCTGTAGTTTTATATCTAATCCCAATTGAATTGAAGGTGCTTGTTTTGCAACGGTATCATAAATCCCATCCTCATATTTTTTTACATCATTATTGAGTGCAGATCGTACAATGTAATGAACTCCTTTTAGTCCACGAAGCTCTTTTTCGTAATAACGTTCAATTCCTGAACGGCCGATATTGTAGCTTGGTTTGTAAAATTTATCTTCTTTGACCTCACGAGCATTAACCTCAGATAGGTATCCAAGAATATTAGCCCCATTTGGATAAGGGTAGAAGCGCATACTTGTTTCTTCCTCAAAAAAGCCGGGAAAACCATCTAAGTATGGAGCAATCTTTGCCATTTCTTCTTTGGTTAGTTCCTTCATAAAAGGGTATGGTCTAATGCGCTGGTAATTCGATATGCGGGTATTGTTGTGGCGATTATAATAGATTCCTTCTCCTTTTACGATTTCTGCAAAGCGTTCGTGAATTTCTTTTTTGGTCCACCCAATAAGCTTAGCAAATGAGAGTGTATCGAAATTTAGCCCCATTTTATCTTCAATGACCATGAGGTTAAAATAGGTTTTGTTGGCAACGATTTTGGTTTTGTTTCTGTCAAAAATCACAGCCCGCGGAGGGGTTATTTCTCTTCTTTTTTCACTTATTTGATCTGCGCGGTTACTCCACGAGTCATCAATGACTTGCATATAGAAAAGCCGAAATATATACATGACCCCTACAGTTATGATAAAGGCAATGATTACATATCTTCTATTTTCTACATTCAACTATCCGGCACGTTTAATAAAGATTGTTTGTAAGATAACACAAACAACAAATGAAATAACACCGCTTAAAATGGTTTTTTGAAGAATTAACATTGTTTCGTTCAATGAGAAAGCTTCCAAAGTAAAAAACCATAAATGGTGGCTCAATAAGAGAATTGAAAAGGTCGATATAAACCACCTATTTCCCATGTCGAAAATTGAGGGGCTCTTTAGTGAGTCATAACCGTCTCGGGGTGAAAAAACGCGGAAAACAACGGGTCTGAGATAAGCGAATAGTAGTAACGAAGATGTGTGTAGTCCAAAAGTATTTGAGGTCGCATCAATCGACACACCAAGTACAAGCGCAATCAAAAGTAGGCTAATTATGGATCTGTCAAAAGGCAATAAGAAAAGATATAATGGAGCAATTATGACGTGAATCGAAGGGCTAATTTCGAGCTGGTTGAAAATAAATGATTGCAAAAACAGAAATAAAAGGAGTCTCAAAAAGTAAATTTGTAGCTGTGACATTTATTTGTTTTGAACTGTGTTGAATTCGTCAAGAAAAAGGTTCTTTACGACATAAATATTTTCTAGAGCGGCATATTTTTGAGAAAATGCGATATCAATATGCCATGATGCCTCACCTTCAATAGTATTGGTCTTTTTTACCACCCCAACTTCAATGCCTCTTGGAAAAATACCACTACCCCCCCTGGTTACAACCTTGCTACCGGTTGGGATTTTTATATCATTGCTTATACCTGCTATGTATCCGATATTTGGGCTTTCTCCACTCCATTTTAGCATGCCTGAAGTGCCTATTTCGGTCAATAATACGTCAATATTTATGTTTTTCGTGAGCACGCTTTTAACTACACTAAAGTGTTTGCTTGTATTATGAACGATCCCGACAACACCATTACTCGAGAAAACGCCCATTCCTTTTTTCACTCCTTGAATATTTCCAATGTTCAGTGTAAAGAAATTATTTCTTTTCATCGTAGTGGAGTTAATAATTATTCCCGGGATATACTCATACTGCTGAGCGAAAGAGGAATCGATCACCCTTGATGACGACGACTCGTTGTTGTATAAAAAAAGTGAAGAGCTTTTACGCAGCTCAATGTTTTCTTTTTGTAATGCTACATTATTTTCACCTAAAAGAAAGTGCTGAGTAATTGAATGTCTGATTTCGAATAAAGTTCCAGTAATATATGACGCGGTTGTGAAGTAACTACTTTTGGGTGCAGACATGAAGGAAACATACGTAGATAGCGCAAAAAATTGAAACACAAAGAAAACGATGAAGTAACGAATACGTTTGATAAATGCGATCAGATTCTGCATAGTCAAAGATAAGAAAGTACCTTAGATTAGCGTGCTTGAACCTTGAAATTTCAGTAAGATTAGTCCTTGATTAAGAACTGGTATTTGTCAATGTTTTTTAGAGCAATACTCGTTCCCCTTGCAACAGCTCTTAACGGGTCTTCTGCAATATGCACAGGTAGTTTGGTTTTGGAAGAGATTCGGTCATCTAATCCTCTTAACATTGAACCTCCACCGGCAAGATAAATACCTGTTTTGTATATGTCGGCAGATAGTTCAGGCGGTGTCATCTCCAGTGCGCTATGGATAGCTTCTTCTATTTTTGAAATTGTGTTGTCTAGTGCCTGAGCTACTTCCGTATAGGATACTAATATTTCTTTAGGTATTCCTGTCATTAAATCACGTCCCCTTACTGCATATTCTGGAGGAGGATCTGCTAACTCGGTTAGCGCCGCACCAACCTCTATTTTTATTTGTTCAGCTGTTCTTTCCCCAACTAGGATATTATGCTGACGCCTCATATATTCTTCAATATCATCTGTGAAGTCATCTCCGGCAACTCGTATTGATTTATCACAAACAATTCCTCCGAGCGCGATAACTGCGATTTCTGATGTCCCTCCACCTATGTCAATAATCATATTACCCATAGGCTCTTCAACATCAATTCCAATTCCAATCGCGGCGGCCATTGGTTCATGGATAAGATAGACCTCTTTTGCTCCAGCGTGCTCAGCAGAATCACGAACAGCTCTTTTTTCAACTTCGGTTATTCCCGAAGGAATACAAATAACCATCCTTAGCGTAGGGTTAAATAAGCTTCTTCCGGTATTGATCATTTTAATCATTCCGCGAATCATTTGTTCTGCGCTCTGAAAGTCTGCGATTACTCCATCTTTAAGCGGCCGAACTGTTTCGATAAGCTTGTGGGTTTTTCCATGCATTTGTTGCGCTTTTTTTCCAATAGCCACAATCTTACCAGACTGAATGTCTTTTGCTACAATAGAAGGCTCATCAACGACGACTTTGTCATTCCAAATAATCAGCGTGTTGGCTGTCCCTAAATCTATTGCAATCTCTTGCGTTAAAAAACTAAAAATACCCATATTAACTATCCCTTCTGTACTTGTATTCTGAATGCGTTCCTCTTGTAAAAAAGAGCTTCTTCAAATATACTAAAGTTAATGTTTGAAATGACGAATTCCTGTAAAAACCATTTTCATCTTATTTGTATTGCAGTATTCAATTGAGAGTTTATCTTTTATCGATCCACCTGGTTGGATTACTGCATCTACTCCTTCATTATGCGCAATTTCAACACAGTCTGGGAATGGAAAAAATGCATCACTGGCCATTACTGCTCCTTTCAGATCAAATTCGAAAGACTTTGCTTTGTGAATTGCTTGACGAAGAGCATCAACCCTAGAAGTTTGTCCTGTCCCGCTTGCGAGTAGTTGTAAACCTTTTGCTAAAACAATGGTATTTGATTTAGTGTGCTTCGAGATTTTATTTGCAAATAAAAGGTCCTGTATTTCGTCGTCTGAAGGTTCTTGAATCGTCACATTCTGAAGAGAAGAGGCAGTTTCAATGGCAACATCCTTGTCCTGGACAAGAAATCCGTTTAAGACCGATCTCACACTTTTCTTACTAGCTTCAAGTGGTTTAGATTCGAGGAGTATCCGGTTTTTTTTCTGTTTTAAGATTTCTAGACCACTTGCATCAAAAGAAGGAGCTATAAGAACTTCACAGAATAATGTATTAATCATTTCTGCGGTGTTCTTATCAATCTCAGTGTTGGAAATTAAGACACCTCCAAAAGCACTAACCGGGTCGCCTGCCAAAGCACATTCATAAGCTTCTTTTATTGTAGCTCGCGTACTTAAACCACACGCGTTGTTGTGTTTCATTATAGCAAATGTTGGACCATCATCTAAAAACTCTTGCATCAGGTTGGTTGCCGCATCTACATCCAGTAAGTTGTTATACGAAAGCTCTTTTCCATGAAGCTGAGTGAAGACAGCGTTGAAGTCTCCAAAAAACACTCCTTTTTGATGCGGGTTTTCCCCGTAGCGGAGGGGTCTTTCTTGACTATTGCTTATTTTGAGGACCTCATCTGAACCTTCAGCGAAATAATTAAAGATAGACGTATCATAATGCGATGATATTTGAAAAGATGCTCCTGCATAGGACTTTCTTTGCTCAAGGCTAAAAGCTCCATTTTGGGAATTTAAAACGTCTAAAAAACTAGCATATTGATGTGTAGAAGACACAACCAAAACATCAGCATAGTTTTTTGCTGCTGCTCTAATCAATGAGATTCCTCCAATATCAATTTTTTCAATAATATCTGTATGAGGCGCTTTAGAAGCAACTACCTCTTCGAAAGGGTAAAGGTCAACAATAACAAGGTCAAGCGCGGGGATATTATATTCTTCGATGGTTTCTTGGTCCTCTTTTAAGCTTCTTCGGTTAAGAATACCCCCAAATATTTTAGGGTGTAAGGTTTTCACACGGCCGCCAAGGATCGATGGATACTCAGTAAGCGATTCTACAGCTGTAACCGGTATATCAAACGACTCTATAAAGGCCTGTGTGCCACCTGTAGAGTATATTTTTACCCCTTGTGCATTCAATTGTTTAACTATTTTATCTAAGCCATCTTTGTAATAGACGGAAATTAGAGCAGATTTGATTTTTTTCATTTGGTAGCGGGTTAAAAAATGGGGGCTTAAAGCCTTATCCATTTGTAATCAATTATAAGTTTAGTGAATTTAAACGGTTTAAGATTCTGAATCTTTACTGTCTTGTATTTTGTTTTCTGTATCTACTTCTTCTTCAGGAGCTGCTGTTTTTTGCACAACTCTTTGGTCAATATTAAATTTGATTGAGTTCGAAGAGGCTTTTGTTTTTAAATGGTACATACCTGTTTTAAGTCCTTTTTCCCATCCATGAAAATGCATAGCAGTGAGTTTACCAAAATTCGCGTTTTCCATGAAGATATTCAATGATTGACTTTGACATATAAATGCACCGCGGTCAGCGGCTTGATCAATCAATGTTGCTTGTGGAATTTCCCATGCTGTTTTGTATAGGTTTTTAATTCTTTGTGGAATGCCGTCAAGTTTCTGAACAGAACCGTTGTTCGCCATTATTTTTTTTCTCATATCGGAACTCCATAGACCCTCTTTGACTAGGTCTTTTTGTAAGTGCTTATTTACATTGATTAATTCTCCTGAATTTATACTTCGTGTTGAGATATTCGATGTATATGGCTCAAAGCATGGGTTGTTTCCTAGAATTTGCGATGTATAATTTGTTGGCATAGGCGCAATGAGTAAAGAATTGCGAATACCATATTTTGTAACTTCCTCCTTGAGGAGTTTCCACTCCCAACGTTTTGTTGGTGCAACATTCCACATGTCGTATTGGAAGATTCCTTTTGAGACGGGCGAACCGGGGTAGGTTTCGTAATGACCATAATCTTTTGCTAGATCTTTTGATGCTGTCATAGCCGCAAAATAAATTGTCTCGAATATTTCTTGGTTCAACGATTTTGCTTCTTTAGATTCAAAGGGGTATCCCATTAAAATGAAAGCATCAGCCAATCCTTGAACTCCAAGCCCAATTGGTCTATGCCGCATAGTAGATTTCCGTGCCTCTTCCACGGGGTAATAATTACCGTCAATTATCTTGTTGAGATTTAATGTCGCTTCATAGGCGACATTGAATAAGGCTTCAAAATCAAAGGCCTTTTCCTCATTAATGTATTTTGGAAGAGCTAACGAGGCGAGTGTACAGGACGCGACTTCTTCTGGAGAGCTATATGCAAGGATCTCAGCACACAAATTTGAAGACTTGACAACGCCCACATTCTGTTGGTTGGATTTAATATTTGCTGCATCTTTATAAAGCATGTAAGGCATACCTGTTTCAATTTGAGCTTCAAGGATCTTAAACCATAGTTCTTGAGCCTTAATTGTTTCTCTTCCTTTACCTGCTTCCTCATATGCCGTATAACGTATCTCAAACTCCTCTCCATAAACGTCTGATAGACCCGGGCACTCATGAGGGCACATTACGGTCCAATCTCCATTCTCTTGCACACGTTTCATAAAAAGATCAGGAATCCATAATGCGTAGAAAAGATCTCGTGCACGCTGCTCCTCTTTACCGTGGTTCTTTTTTAGGTCAAGAAAGTCAAAAACATCAGCATGCCATGGTTCAAGATAAATGGCAAAAGAGCCTTTCCTTTTTCCTCCTGCCTGATTAACATACTTTGCTGTATTATTGAATACTTTAAGCATTGGGACAATTCCGTTTGAAGCCCCGCTAGATCCTTTTATATATGAACCTTTGGCTCGTACGTTGTGAACAGCTAGGCCTAGACCTCCCGCTAGTTGTGATATTTGAGCACAAGATTTAAGTGTATCGTAAATACCATTTATGCTATCCTCTTTGTTGGTTAGAAGAAATCCTGACGACAATTGTGGTTTCTCAGTTCCTGCATTAAATAAAGTAGGAGAGGCATGTGTAAACCAACCTTCCGACATCAAGTTATATGTTTTTAGCACTGCATTGATATCATTTTTATGTATGCCAATTGCGACGCGCATTAGCATTTGTTGTGGCCTCTCGACAGTGTCGCCATCAAGCCTCATAAGGTAAGATCGCATCAGCGTTTTAAAGCCGAAATAGTCGTATCTAAAGTCTCGATCATAAACAATGCTTGTGTCGAAAAGCTCCTGATTACCCATGATAATAGAATGGACCTCGTCAGATAGCAGTGCTGCATTTTCACCTGTTTTCGGGTCGATGTAATTATATAAATCATTCATGACCTCCGAAAAGTTATTTTTAGTTTCTTTATGCAGGTTGGAAACAATAATCCGAGATGCCAGGAGGGCATAATCAGGGTGCTCTATTGTTTTGGCCACTGCAACTTCTGCGGCAAGATTATCTAATCCTTTTGTGGTGATTCCGTCAAAAATCGATTCAATTACTTTCATCGCGACAGCCTCTGGCGAAACCATGGTGTCCAATCCGTAGCACATCTTGGCAATACGCGCCGTGATTTTATCAAATTTTATAGGATCTTTTCTGCCGTCCCTCTTAACTACATACATTTAAATTTCTCCTTTGTCAGTTACTATATTCAGACTTAAACTCAAGCTTTTTTGTTTCTGAAACCGTTTCGAACTGTGGTATTTCGCCACTGTTATTCAGGTTTTTTCACCAAGCTTACAAGCCAATTTCTTTTTATGTTGATTGATTCCTTCTACAAGGGTGCCCGTTCATCAATCGTTTTAACCTTTTCTTCCAATGAGTTCGGTTGTGAATCGCGCGATACAAAATTTGTCAAAAATCTTGCTAAATCAAACTAAAGAAATGAACAATGAATTAATGTTTTCAACACCTGTGTGCTCAAACCATTTGTTAGTAAACCTTTCAGAGATTATGAACACATAACCGAAAGATATCCACATCTTTTTCTAACAATATTTAAAACTTTTCTTTGCGATTTTACCGATATGTATTGATTTTTTTGCAATCTTTTAATTACAAAAAATATATCTTCTAATCTGCTTTTTACGATGCATAATTTTCTTGGTTTTTTGAAATATTTGCACGCATTTCGTATAGGTCTAGTACACCTGATATATCCTGATTTATGCTTGCATTGTCATAGGTCCCTTGACCGTAATCATCTGTTTTTATGCTATGCTTGTTTGTCAAAAATTGAATTGATTAAATGGCGGGACAAAGAGGTGCACCATTTGCTGCAGCAATCTTTAAATGAGCCTCGCTTGTCTTCCTCAGTTGTTTTGTATGGATTTGAGAAGAAGGGAGCTGTTCAGACAATCCTACATGAATTGAAATATAAAAATAACCGTGAAATTGGCCGTCATTTCGGAAAGCTTTTGGGTCGAGAAGCTCAGCGTAAAGAATCGAGCCAAATCATTGATGCTTTAATCCCAGTACCTATTCATCATCGAAAGAGGTTTGATCGCGGATACAATCAAAGCGAGCTTTTGGCAAGAGGTATTTCGTCGGTAATAGGTGTTCCGGTGAAATCGGGCCTTTTATTAAAAACTAAGCATACTGAGAGTCAAACGAAGGTTTCAAGAGAAGAACGAATTGAAAACACAGCCGGGACCTTTTCTGTTTCTGAGGAGATCAAAGAATATACCTCTATTGCTCTGGTTGATGATGTAATTACGACAGGAGCGACGGTGGGTACAATTTGTAAGGCCCTCAGGAAAAAAAATAAAAACCTACATATCACTATTTTCAGCCTTTCAATTGCCAGCAGTAATTGATGTCCCGTGCAGATAAATAATAGTTTAAATATCTGT
>Ga0115013_10002487_pt1 | contig 10259 bp, 9 predicted proteins | sample SouAtlMetagenome_2_FD_88686 | JGI IMG/M metagenome (GOLD analysis project Ga0115013, IMG submission 88686) | Marine eukaryotic phytoplankton communities from Atlantic Ocean - South Atlantic ANT15 Metagenome | ecosystem: Environmental > Aquatic > Marine > Oceanic | place: South Atlantic Ocean... | reverse complement strand
GTCATCGATCACCGACAAGACCGATGAAAGCGATAGGGATCTGAAAGTTGGAAAACCTCAGCTACCTCCATGGGCACAGCAGATCAAGAAAGGGACCAATATCGAGTATTTTTGGAACGAAGAATGGGGATGGTGTCCAGGGATAGTTGTAGACGATCCAATCACGATCGCTGATGAATTATTGCTCACTATTCGGTTTGAAGACGGGGAAGAACATCGATTACCGCTCACTGCCGAAGACAAACTTCGCTGGCGACCAGGCAAATGAATTATCATAAGACTATGATTACGATCACCTGTAGTAATTAGAAAGTGCCTAGAAATTAAGCCGTTTTCTTGCTTCAATTTATAGATAAATTATCGATTGATATGGATTTTTCGACCAATCTTCTGATACTTTGTTTCTGCAATTAATATAAAGCAAATGGTTCAGCATCTGTGAATGGAATGTATTCTCCTTCCTCGTACACACCGTGGTATACTTTTAGATCCTTCAATTGTACAGATGAGCCACGTTTTCTTCCAAACAAAGTATTGCCTCCTCCAGGAAATCGTTCGAAATAGCTTCCAAGTTTACTCCTCGCAAGCTTGGGGTCAGATTTGTCCATCGGGATCACCAAGCTGTCAGTACCAAAAGAAGGACCGATTTCTATTTCATGTTTTTTGGACAAGAATAAGTGAGATGAAGCTGTCAACATCTTACTTCACTCAAGCAAAATATTACTGTAATTTTTACTTACCCGGTAGATCCTGCTGGGCAAAACTGGGACCACCTACTTTTCGTAACTTTGTTGGCAAATCGGTAGTTCCCGTCTTGAAGACGTACAAAAACGCAGCGATCGATCCTCGAGCTTCCCCATACCCGACCCATCCTTTTGGGTTGTATCCGCCACATACAAGACCATCATTGGTAGTGCACATCACTACCCCACCTCCAAGTTTGTCAACCTTTCTGTGAAAAGCATTCGGGTTCCATCCGTCCCGGTTGGCAGAATACGTCAATTTGAGCCCTCTAAATTCCAGGTTTGTATTCTTGAGCATAGGGCGCAGGATTGCCATATCCTTGTCATCGGTTGCAACTGGCTCCGCCCATTCGTCAATCACTGCCGGGTACTGTTCTGGAAATCGTTCCCTCCCAAACCTCTTCATTCCCATCGGTTCCGCTTCCTTTTTTCCGAAAAAGACCGAAAATATCTTATCAATGGGATCATCTGAAAAGTCGTTTTCATTCTCTTCTTCAGGCTCTTGTGGCACCGATGAAGATGAATCCTGATCGTTATTTTTGAAGAAATCGAACATACACCTAGCGGTCGTTGTTGATGCTGTTTGTTGGCTATAAATGAAGCCTGTGGCATGCTGTGAATTTCCAATCACAGAGAGAACTGTGATGCATCCAACTAGAGTGTGTCTTTTCTTCATCATCATTGTAAACATGGCCATTGATTTCGCGAAATGAGGAAGGCACGAAAAATGCCATTTGGATACCATTTCAAAAGATCAACGTCTCAAATTTGAGAACTGAAATAGTTTTTCCCAGTGACCTCGTTTTATGATTATTACTGGGAAAAAATCAATCATCACAGAGCATGATCCCACCATGGATCATACTCCAACTAGTGCAATGATAATTCGTGCACTACATCTTCTTGTGTGAGCAATTGACACCGATTGGCTGGTTTGATTTGAGATTAGAGACGCTTAGGCATGCCCACCACCAGCATGCACCCAGAGTGCCCCAGCCACACACGCACCCTGGGGCCTGGCCAAATACCCAGCAGCGCGCATGGCCCCCAGAGAGGGCCTGGTTACGATTTGGTCTTTGGAAGCAGCGCAACTATTTCAGAATGACGAATGTGGGTCTTGGTTGAAGCCCAGGCTGATGGGAATGGCCACACAGGTCTCATGTCGCTGAAGGTGGTCTCATCGAAATTTGGCAAGATCGATCTCGCGAGGAGAAGTAACGTGTTTTACAAAAGGGCATTTGTTATTTGTTGAAGTTGAGTCCTGCAAGGTGGAGGCTTAGGTGAAGGCATCGTTCGTGGCGCCAAAATGACCAATCGTTGCGAACACAGGAATCACCCGAGACTCAAACGAATATTCAGAAATTCAACAGGTCCACATCCATTCGGAATGAAAGTACAACATAATCGTACCAATAATTCAAAAATAGCACGACAAGGTTCACTTGGAAACACACATCGCTCACAAATAAACCTTCCGGATGATGGCGCCATCTCATAATGTGTCAGCTTCGCTAGAAGCATTTCCTTTGACAAATCGTTATTCGGTGGAGCAGTCTCGCTGCAGCGATTTCGATCGTATTTATTTGCCAGTAACTGATATGGTCTCTTCGCTAAAGTTGGGAACGGCCGCTTCGCATCCCGATATCTGCTCAAACTCATCTACTCATTCTTTCAGCACCCAATGGTCAATAGATTTGACGCAAGCATCAAATACAATAAACCATCACTCAACGAAGGAACGGTTATATGATGAAATCGATGACAGCGCATCCGTGAGTTCCGCAGACACGTTGGGATCTACGGACACGACACAAGCATCTAATACAACAAAAAGACAATCAGAAAAAGAACGTGAAAAAAAGAAATTCTACCAATTCGTGAAAATACTCCTACGAATCTTAAAAGAAAAGGATGAAGATCGATTCCAAAAAGCCAGAGTCATAATAAGTGCATGCGAAAGGCGAAAACGATGTGGTAAAATTGAAAGTATAACGGAAAGCGTACGCTGCCCTCTCAAGAATGCGGTGGGATTACAGTTTTGGGAAGAAGCAAGAGAGCAATTGACACAAAAATTGATGGATTCGAAAACAGAGATATCATCGATTGATACTTCTATCGAATCAGACATAGCCACTCCATATACTATGATAAATCCGATTCATCGAATGAATAGTAGTAATTCGAGGCCTTCCACGATAGTCAAATCGGAAAAGGTCGAGCATAACAGAGGGACCGGTTCTCAAAGGAAGAGACTTTGGATGATCATTCGAGTTTTTTTGAAATACCTTCGTTGTGAACATTGTCACCTGTATGGCAAAGCCCATTCTTTGGTAACTGAGTGCTGCCACCAACACCAAAAATGTAGACATTTTGAATCTTCTAATAGCTTATCAGGGCGGATTCAGACTTGTTTGAAGAATGAGTTCGGATTGGAACACTGGAGGCGAGCTGAACTTCTCGTCACCAAAGCATTGCGAGCTTAAAAATTAGGATCAAGATTGAGGTGCGAATGAAATCACAAGAGTACAGCAATGATTAGAATAAATAGACAAATCATGGCTGGATGTTCAGTGCAAGCACTGTTTTCAAAATCTCATAAAAATAAAAATATAACCACAATTAGATGATTTACAACAAACTTCAATTTGGACTGCACTCGTTCGTAGTGTTACGGAAAATCTCAGATTTTCTTCCATAATGTATTCATTGTAACACAGAAGAAAGGAGAGAAAATGGTGCTTAGCAATTGTTTGAATATACTGGGTCGTTTTCACTCCATTTTATGGACAGCTCCTGCCCTTCAGTTTACGCCAGCGTCATTATTCAGGGTTTGAACAATTTACAACCTCGCTGTTACATCTTTCATTTCAATGAAAATTTATTTCCAAAGAAATGGGCGCAACGCCATGAAAAAGGTTTGTCGCTGACACAACATCTGTTTCGGCTGAAAGAAGACTCAACTTTGTTCCTTTTTCATCGGTTAGTGTCCCTATTGGTGCTGAATTAGTTATGAAGTAACTCTGATAACGAGGCTAAGCAAGTAGACTGAAGAGGATCAAAATTAACAAAAAAATGCTGTAGTCTAATAGTTGGTGTATTAAGAGCTAGTAGGCACACAAGTTTATGCCATGGAAAGTCCGACAGTGTGGATGACACCATTGGAGGCAGCGACATCAGTAGGGAAGTTTTCGAATCGTCCGAAGGTGACTTCTCCGATGATAGCGTCGTTGACGAAATCCTTTCGGAAGGCACGCTTGTATGCAAGGGGCTTTCCTCCGAGGTTGGTGAGGGAAGCAGTTCCAACTTGGGAAGAAGGAACGTTTCCTGTGACAATGTGGGTTCTGCAGCAGTCGGCATCGAAGGGTCCGAAGTTCTTTTCGTAGGTCTCGATGGCGGTGTTGGTGGGAGCGAAGATGGTGAATGGTCCAGCTCCGGAGATTTCGGCAGCAACACCAGTGGATTGGAGGCGTGCTACGAAGAGATCGAGGTTATCGTATCCCTTGAGGTCAGATTCTTCCTTTCCGACAGCAATACCATCAGCTCCCCATACTTGTCCAGGTCCCTGGAGTCCAGAGAGGACATCAACGACGGATCCTCCGGCGGCAGGGGCAGCAGCGGCAGGTGCAGCAGCAGCAGGGGCGGCGGCAGCAGGGGCGGCGGCGGCAGGAGCGGCGGCAGCAGGGGCACCTCCGTCACGCATCTTCAAGTACTCCTCGAAGGAAGGGGCGGCAGAGATACTCTTGCGAGAATCTTCGTGCTGAAGAGCATCGGGGTTACGGGTATCAGCCATACCTCCGGCTCCGATTTCGGGTCCGTTGAAGAGAGCGGTGGAGACACCAGACTTTTGTGCGGGCGAGAAGGCGGCGGCGCTTCCGACGAGGGCGGCAACAAGGGCAACTTTGCTCTGGAAGTCGTAAAATCACGTTTGGAAAGAATAAAATTTTGTGAGATCAATCGACATCAATGTATCCTCCGTTGGCGAGTGTTAGTTTGCTAATCTTTACTTACAATAGACATCATTTTGAGAGTTAGTTTGATAATGGATACAGTGTTGAATTATGAGAACCGTTTCAACACAGGTTCTCTTTACCTCTACGCTTGTTGTCGTGTCGTGATCTTTCGAAGATCTAAACTCGAACTACGTACTCGTACGTATGTGACAGGATACGTCGGGTGCATTCTCATGAAAATTTCTGTCTTTTTCTTCCTCACGGTGTCACAACTGCAAGCTCCCAGAAGCAAGGTATTTTATTTGGTCGTCAGCGTAGTGCATTCGTACTTGTTCAGAAAATGCCACATGCGCTCAGCACATCCCAGTGCAGAGACTCGCTCAAGAGCCAATCAGAGAGCAGAAAACCAGATGAATTTTCATTTATGCGCGCCCAGAGTGCCACGCATGTTTCCCCCTCAAGCATCCACCCATCTCGCCCCCACCCCCAAAGTCACAACAGAGATGCTATCTGTCTTTATTTCTAATTTATCGCACGAAGCAAAAATAGGCAATCAACTCTAAAGAAAAGGATAGGCAGAGATAAACCAATCTCTATCTAGTGATACGATTACAAATTAAGTTTTTCGGACATGGAGGAAGGGAGACGAACAAAAACCTCGATCGATGATGATAAACGCCTAAGAAGGGAGGAAGATCGAGCGAACAGAAATGATTACGGTGATAGCAATAGCGATGGCGAGGAATATGAACGAAGCAAGGATCGGAAGCGTAAACGGTCAAAGAAACATCGTAGCCGTCGAAAAAGAAGCAGTGCCCGTGACTACTCTAGTGATGACAACTACAGTGACGACGATTCGAGGAGCTATTCAAGTGTTAGCGAGTCCGACCGGAAGAAGAGACGGAAACGAAAAAAAGATAAACGTCGCCGCAATCGAAAAGAGAAAAGGCGTTATCGCGATGATAATTCAATTTCTTCGTCATCAAGTGACGATTCTGATGATTCTTCTTATTATAAAAGGCGAAAGCACAGAAAAGATAAGAAGAAGAAGAAAAAGAAGAAAAGTAATCACCCAGAAGAGCGTCGCAGCGTAATATCAGGAAAACGAATCAAAATGCACATTGAAAAAGACGAAGAGGACATAGCTAGAGAAGAAGCTAGGAAAAACTATTTAGAATTTATGAATTCTTCGGTCCGGTAGAAAGAGTTTCATGCACATACATCGACTTCTCCACAATTCGTTTCCGATTGGTCCACTAAGCAGATGATTTCATATTGAAATGAGAAATGTTCTGATCAACAAACAGATCGACACTTGTATGAACAGGGAGTCGGATTGACTACACGCTACTATCATTTAAGGCAACACAAGTCACAGCACTTTGGTGCCCATGATATTGACGAACAACATCTCCCGTTCTGAGATTCCATAGGCGAGCAGTCGCATCGCTAGAAGCTGTTACTAAATAGCTCGAGTCAGCACAAAAGGCGGCTATAATAAAATGAAGCAAGGTAAATTCATAAGATATAAACGACTAACGCGAACGAATCAAACGAGCCATTTCAAAAATTGTAGTTCGAGTTGTTTGCATTGACAACTCATAGATTGATGGACGACCCGAAAATCGGGTCCATACAGTACTTACCATCCCACACCCATTTTGAATGCGCCTGTAGATTATGTGCGAGTTCCCATGTGGTGGTATCAAAAAGCTTTGCCGCACCGTCAGATCCTGTCGTGCATAAATGCCGGCAATCCGGAGATATCTTTGCATGCAAGCAGTAACTCCCAGAAGGATGGGCTCTGAATTTCGTTATAGGGTGATTCTCCAAGAAATTTCCTGTGTTCTGGCTTATTGGATCCCAGATGTAGACTGTTCCGTGATTACTGACAGCAGCAAATGTTCTAGAATCGTCTGAAATATCTACTGCTTGTATCGATGTCTGTAGCAAACAACCACCTGTTTTTTTCCTACCAGGTTGTACCTGATGAAGATAACCGGTTTCTCCTTTCCCGCTCTTGCTTTTGTTGTTACCTCCCATATAATTCTCGTTCGACCTGCCATTCCCTCCAAGATCCCAAACAGTAACTTTTCCGGCCGCATCGCCCGAAATGATCTCATCTCGGTCATTCCTAAGTGTGACCGAACGCACTGGTGCTTTCACATCAAAACTTCGTGAGTATGTTGGATTTCTCAAGTCCCATAGTTTCACCGTCCCATCTTCGCTCCCGCTGTAAAGGTATCGTCCATCCCTCTGGAATCCCAAAGACGTCACACTAGATGTGTGACCCTCCAGCGTAAGCACTGGTTGCTGGTGTTCCGGATTTGTTATCTCGTACAGTCGAATATGGGGATTGCCACCGGCTTTAGATGCACCAAAAGGTCGAATGAGAAAGATTCGTGTGCAAAGGGTATTAACGAAAATTAATAATGCTTACCTGCCAAAAATTGCTTCGGTACCGATGTTTGGAAAGCAACAGATATTGAGGAGGAAGCGTAATATTCAATATTCAAACACAATATATTTGACAACTTCTCTTTTTTATACATAAACTAGCAGCTCACCTTGTCCGGTGTAATCTCTAATTTATTGACTTGCGAGTCGGGGTGTTTAAGTATCCTCTGACATATTCCACTCGGTGCTTCCCAAAACCGTATCCGATGGTCGAATCCGGCTGAATAATTGTACAGTGTGAGATTGCAATTATTGCTATCAGTTGTCACACTCTCGCAAAGCAATCACGTCTTTCTCTGACACGCACCTGTGGCCAAAATGACACTCATTTTTCTTGTCCTTTTCACTTCTAAAACTGTTAATGAAATTGCTTGTAAAACGATAGTTGTTCTGGTCCAATCGTTGCCACAAGAAAGTATTGTGCTTTCTTCGAATTGTTGATGTAGTGAAGTATGTTCTGAAGCCGAGCAGAAAAAATAAATCTTATCAATCATCAAGCATATTGTATCGTAGGTAGGTATGTTATTGATGATAGACAGGTATGATAGTAAAAGTGAGACTGCAGAAGTGCGTCATAAATTTGCTTGGATGTCACGATGAGTGAGAGCACATCACCACACAAATTCTATTCGAACAATTCCTGACTGTGTGGAAAACTCATTTACCAGCTTTGTCACAAAAGGATTTACTTGTCAACCCTACGGATACAGGTTACCTTTTTGTAACCATTTACTATCCTTTGCCTATGATAATGCAAAACTCAAGAAGGATGCTTTGTTTTGTTTCTTTGACCGGTTATGCTCTAGCATTTCTGTTCAACCCTTCCAACTCAGTCGAAGGGTTCCAGATCAAAAATGGTCCAAATCTCTCAACATTATCAAGGTATAGCGCAGGTACCGGGTCGTTCACATCCACGTCTCTCCAAGAATCGCAATACTACTCGATTGAAAAGGATGATAGCGGACCAGCAGGGGGTGATGTGCATAGATTAACCATTCACAAACTTCCGGGGCAAAAGGAAGGGGATGAAAACGAAAATCCGATTGTGATCGAAACGGGTAAGATTGGTCGTCAGGCTTCTGGTGCTGTTACACTTAAGAGAGGAGATACTGTCCTTTATGCTACTGCCGCTTGCGATGATAAGCCAAAAGAGGGGCTAAATTTCTTACCATTGAGTGTCGAACATCAGGAACGATTTTCTTCTGTGGGAGCGACCTCTGGTGGGTACAACAAGAGAGACGGTCGGCCTGCAGAACATGAAATTTTAACATGCCGATTGATCGATCGGCCACTCCGTCCTTTAGTTGCAGACGGTTGGCGCCACGAAACACAGTTGCTCTCTTGGGTAATGAGTTATGATGAGTTGCGCAGTGCCGATCCTTTGGCCATTGTGGCATCGTCTACAGCGTTGTTCCTGAGCGAGGTTCCACTTACGAAAGCTGTCGCCGCAGCGATGGTTGGATATGATAAAGAAAGTGAGAGCTTTTTATTAAACCCTACTCACGAGGAAATGGAAAAATCTCCGTTGCAATTGATTGTGGCAGGAACAAAAGACGCTGTCCTCATGATCGAGGGTGCCGCCGATTTTTTGTCCGAAGAAACGATGGTACAAGCAGTCACTTTTGGTCACAATGCTATCAAAACCATTTGCGAGGCAGTAGAAGAATTTGGTAAAGTCGCCGGGAAAGAAAAGAACTTTGCGACTCTCGTAAAGTCACCCGAGAACTTACAAGAAATTGTCGACGAGCTCATGACAGAAAAGGTCGATGCTGCTTATGCATTGGGTGGAACGAAAACGACACAAGGCCCCGTCATGGACGAGCTTAAAGCAGAGCTCATCGAAACTCTCACCAGTAAGGATGACGAAGATGCTATTGAATACTCTTCCGAAGACATTAAGTCGGCATTCAAGGATCTCCTGTGTCGCAGGATGTACGAACGAGCAAAAAATACAGGAAAGCGCTGTGACGGAAGAGCATTAGATGAGATTCGTCAATTGACGATGGAATCTGGCTTTTTACCAAGAACTCATGGTTCTGCACTATTCACGAGAGGAGAGACACAAGCGATTGCAACCACCGTATGTAAACCTGAATCACAGTTTTCTGCAAATTTTATTTCCCCCCCGATTTTCAATGCTCGTTCTAACAAATGCTTTTTTAATCTTTTTTTCAATGATGAATCGTTCTTTAAACACAATTAAATTATTTTCTATCTGAAAAGACTTTGGGAGATTCTGGGATGAGGCAAAAGATTGACAAGATTGATGGCACCGAAGAAAAAAGGTTTTATTTACAATATACTTTTCCGCCTTCTTGCGTTGGAGAAACCGGGCGTGTAGGAGCACCTGGACGGCGAGAAGTAGGCCATGGAAACCTGGCAGAACGGTAAGGACATGTAGATTTTTTTCGATACAGTATGAAAAGCTTCTTTGCACTTGCTTATTAAAATGTCGAATATCTCTGCTAATCATGATTCTTTAATTGTTTGAAAAGTGCATTGGTTCCTACTTTGCCATCGGAAGAGGATTTTCCATACTCCATTCGCGTAGAATCCTTGATTACTGAATCCCATGGATCTTCATCAATGGCGAGTGTCTGTGGCGGATGCTTATCACTCATGGATGCCGGTGTTCCGATCAAGAATCCTGTTGCCGGAATCGCTATGGGAATGCTTTTGAATGACAAGGAAGGAGTTTCTGATGAAAACGCGCTAATTCTTTCTGATATTCTTGGTACAGAGGATGCTCTTGGAACAATGGATTTCAAAGTAGCTGGCGATCGTACGGGAATAACAACATTCCAGCTGGATATAAAATGTGAGGGTTTAAGTCTACAAACTATGGAACGTGCCCTTGAACAAGCAAGATTAGGTCGGTTACATATTCTTGACAAAATGGAAGAAGCGCTTCCAAAGTCTAGAGATGTTCTTCCTGATACCGTACCAAAGCTAGCTAGGTTTTCTATCGACCCTGCATCAATTGGCAAGGTAATTGGTCCAGGTGGTAAACAAATTCGAGCCATTATCGAAGACTACGAACTATCGAACATGAATGTTGAAGATGATGGAAGCATCCAAATTTCTTCCTTCAAACAAGATAAATTAGTCG
>Ga0115013_10002486_pt1 | contig 10265 bp, 4 predicted proteins | sample SouAtlMetagenome_2_FD_88686 | JGI IMG/M metagenome (GOLD analysis project Ga0115013, IMG submission 88686) | Marine eukaryotic phytoplankton communities from Atlantic Ocean - South Atlantic ANT15 Metagenome | ecosystem: Environmental > Aquatic > Marine > Oceanic | place: South Atlantic Ocean... | reverse complement strand
GGGCTGTGGGGGGGGGGGGGGGGGGGGGGGGGGGGGGGGGGGGGGGGGGGGGGGGGGGGGGGGGCTTGGGAGCAGGGCGGGCGGGCTGCGCGGCGCGTGCCTGCGCGTGCAGCACCGCCTCCATCTCTCTCTCCGCGCGCTCCGCCGCCTCGAGCTGGCGCGCAGCCTCGACGCCGCTCGCCTCCACCTGGCGCACGTTCTCCTTCTCGTGCGCCACGGCCTCCTGCAGCGCCGCCAGCTCCTGCTTCAGCCTCTTCGGGTCGGGCACGATCTGCGCGCGCAGCTGCTCGAGCTCCTCCTTGGCGTTGAGCACCGCGTACTTGGTCTCCGCCAGCCGGTCCTTGACCTGCTCGAGCTCCTGCTTGAGGCGAAGCGAGTCCTCGTGCACGGCGGTCTGCTGGTTGAACGCCTCCTGCACGGTCGTCGCGAGGCCCTCGTTCTCCGCCTTGAGCCGCGCCTCCTCTGGCGCCTCCTGCTCGCGCACCGCCGTCGCGGCGCGCAGCTCGTTGACGAGCCGCTCGTTCTCGTCCTCGGCCTGCTGCTTCTTCGCGGCGAGGGCGTCGACCTCCTGCGTGAGCTCGACGCCGTGCACCAGCCGCTCCTCGCGGAACTTGGCGAAGTTGATCACCGCGCTGATGTGCCGCCTCAGCCGCTTCGACTCCGGCTTGATCAGGTCGAGCATCGTGAAGTCCTTGACGCCCACGGTGTTCATCAGCTTTTGACTGCGGCAGGGGACGCGCAAGGGAGGGGGGGGGGTCGCAAACGAGGCCGTTCGGCAGTGCGAAGGACCGGCGCACACGCGCCTACCACGATCCCCGCCGCGTGCCCGCGCTGCCCTCCGCCCCCACCGCCCCACCCCCAACACAGCGGCGCCCGGTCTTGCTAGGTGGAGATTCGAGGCGCACCAGGCGGTGATGAAGGCCATCGCCGGGACGGACTCTTCGTGGAGCTCCGGGTACTCCAGCATGTCGATGCCGCTGAACTGCGGCTGCGCCGTGTCCTCCTGCTTCTGGTTGAGCAGGAGCTCGACCAGCTGCGAAAAGACGACGTGCACCTTTTGGGGCGTCGGGTTGATCAGGTCGTCAGAGGTCGCATCGATCGTCAGCTCGCGCAGCACCGTCAGGATCTCGTCGCTCTGCAGCAGCGGGTAGCTGTACTGCGCCATGGGCCCCGCCTGGACCTCGCTCTGCGGGAGCGGTTTGAGCAGGAGCGCGCTCTTCTGGCAAGAGGAAATCGAGCGGAAGAAATCTCCAAAGCGTCTATTTCTTTTCAAAATCATTTATCGCCTTGTCTTTCAAACGGGTTTCGCCCAGAGTAGCGAAAGGGTAATCTCACAGTTCGTAACGGCCTCAGGGAAGTTTGGCTTGGTTCAGTCGCTTGGTTTTCAAGTGCAGGCTGCTGCTGCAAGCGGCTCCACTCCTCCCACTGGGACGGCTGCCGACGAAATGGACGACGCTGCGATGCAGCGCACCACGACCGACCTCCTCGCGAAGCTCGAGGCGTTCGGCGCTCGATCGGAGGCCCTGTACGGTGCCGAGTCGCAGCTCGACGACGAGAGCGGCGACGAGGAGGCGCGGCCGCTCTCGCCTGCCAGCGGGGCCGGGTGCGAGCACACCGATCCATATGCAGCCGAGCTGATGGGGCGACTGGGCGCGGCCGAGCACCGCCCTGCCGTCGACGTCTGCGAGGACCCACGGCGGCGGCCCCAGCGGGCGCCGGAGAAGGAGAACCACAACCGCGCGAGCCGCGAGGCAAAGCCGCCGCCGCCCGGCGCGTGCCTGCAGATCAACGCCCGATCGCGCGAGCTGGAACGCGAGGGCGACGTGGGAGAGCGGCTGTACGAAGAGGCACGCGCCAAGGCGGATCGGCAGGAGTTGGCGCGGGCTGAGGTCGAGCGGCAGCGGCAGGAGTCGGAGGCGGTGGGGCTGCAGCACAGGCCCGAGATCAACGAGGTGTCGGCGCTGCTCATGCGCGAGCGCGAGGGCAACGTGGCCTCACGGCTGTACGCGCACGCCGGCATCGCCGCGAGCCGTGCGGAGGAGGAGCGGCAGCAGCAGGAGCGCTCGCAGCGCGCCCTCGCGAGCCGGCCGAAGGTGTCGGCGGCGTCGAGCCGGATCGTGGCGGAGCTGCCTGGGCGCGAGGGTCGGATTGAGGACCGGCTGGTGGCGCAGGGCGAGGCGCGGCAGGCCATGCTGCGCTCGCAGGTGGCGGAGCAGGAGTCGCTCGAGACCGACGCGCGCCACCCGCAGATCAACCAGCGCTCGCGCCTGCTCGCGGAGAAGGCGCGCGCCGAGCCCGCCGCGACGCGCAGCGCCGCGCCGTCGAGCGAGCTGCTCGAATGCGTGCACCGGCCGACGATCGACCCGCGCTCGAAGCAGCTCGCCGAGCGGCGCGAGGCGCGCGAGGGTGCTGAGGCGTGCCCGGTGGAGCAGCGGCTGCTCTCCGAGGGGCAGCGGGCGGCGGCGGCGGCGGCGGCGCGCGCGGCCGAGGAAGAGCGGCTGCACGCCTTCCGCCCGGCGATCAACCCGACCTCCGAGCGGCTGCTGCAGCGGCGCGGGCCGCCGGTGCCCCTCGAGGTGCGGCTGCAGCAGGGCGTGCGCCACCTCAAGGAGGGGAGCAGCTCGGAGCTCGACGAGTGCTCGCACACGCCGCGCCTCTCGAGCGGCACGCAGCGGCTGCTCGCTGCCAAGCCGCGGCCCCAGGGCGGCGTGGCGGAGCGGCTGCAAGCGTGGGGCGAGAAGCACGCGCGCAAGCCCGCCGCGCGCGACCCCGAGGCAAGCCGCTACTCCTTCGGGCCGGGCTTCGGCGTCGTCGAGCCGGACAAGCCTTCCGCCGCGCTGCCCGCCGCCCGCCGCCCGCCGGCCGCGCCCGCGCCGTTCATCTTCCAAGGAGCCGCCGCCGACGGGGCGGGCCCGGCGGGCCCGGCGGCGCGGCGGCGCGGCGCGGCGGCGCGGCCCAGGCCGGCGCGGAGCGCATCGCCGAGGCCGGGCGCCGCTCGGAAGGCGGCGGAGCCCCGCGCGCTCACGCAGCCGCGCGCCAGGCTGCCCGGGCACGCTGACGAGGCAGACGCCCCAGGAGACGAGCATGCACCGGCGAGGCAGCCCGAGGAGGCGGGCGGCGAGGAGGCGGGCGGCGAGGAGGCGGAGGCGGAGGCGGGGCTGTCACCCGACAGCCCCGCGCCGCCCCCGAGTGCAGAGGCGGCCGTGGCTGCGCGCGGGGTCGCCGCCTCCACCACGGCCCGCCGCGCCGCCCCCGGCAGCCGGCTCGCGCCTCCCGGCAGCCCGCAGCTGCGCGGCCTTGTGGCGCCGCGCGCCGCCGCCGTGCGCGCGGGTGCCAAGCGCGCGCTGCGCTCGGCGTGCTCCGGCGTGACGGCGACGGGAGCCGCGGCCGCTGCGGCATCGCCGGCAGCGGCGACGCCGTCAGCGGCGACGCCGCGTGCGGCGGCGGCGGCGGCGGCGGCGGCGGGCAGCCCGCAGCCCATGCCGCGTGCGTCGAAGATTCCTCGGGTCGGCTCGGCGGCACGGACGCGGGGCGCGCCGGCGGGTGGAGCGCGGCGCGAGGCGGCGGGCGAGGCGGAGGAGGCGGTGGAGGCGGTGGAGGGGGCGCAGGCGGCGCGTCGCGTGCGGTGGCACGATGAGTTGGACTCTGCAGAGGGAGCGCATGCGGCGGCGTGGGGCGAGCTGACCAGGGACGGCGCAGCGTGGAGAGAGGAGGAGGCGGCCGTCTTGCAGGCTGAGGAGCTGGGAGAGGCGGCGGCGGCAGCGGCGGCGGCGGAGGAGGCGGCGGAGGAGGCGGCGGCGGCGGAGCTGCGGGAGCGAGAGGCCAAGTGGGCGCGATGGGAGCAGGGGGCGTCGCCCCTGCAGTGCTCGCCTGCGGGGCTGTCGGAGCCCAGGGGAGGGCGAGGCGGGCGCTGCGAGGGAGGAGCCTCGCCGGCGCGCGCAGTCGAGGAGGCGGGGGCGCGGGCCGCGTGGGCGGCGCAGGCGGTGTGGGGGCAGGCGGGGGCGGGGGCCCCCAGGCCGCGGGGCTTGCTGCAGCTGCTCGCCGAGCCATGCTCGCCCGCCGCCTCGCCCACCGCCTCGCCCGCTGCCTCCGCCTCGCCACGTCATTCCGCTGCGGCCGTGCGCTCCCCCCCCGACCTTGGGCCGCCCGCCGCACGCTCGCACCCCGCCGCCCTCAGCCCCGCCCTCATCCCCGCCCTCAGCCCCGACCTCAGCCCCGACCTCAGCCCCGAGGCCTCGCCGCAGCCGCGACGTGCATCGCCACGCGCCACGCCGCAAGCTGAGCTCGCCCCCGCCCCGCCCCTCTCTCCGGCCGCGACCTCGGTGGCGGCGGAGCAGGCGGGCCTCAGCCCCGAGGCCCGCCCCGAGATGCGCCGCCACTCGCCCCGCCCCCACCCGCACGCGCCCCCTCCGCCGCCTCTCGCGTGCGCGGAGGGGGCGGACGAGGCGGACGACTTCGCGAGAGCCGAGGCGGAGGCGGAGGCGGAGGCGGAGGCCAGCGGCCGAGGGGCGGGCCCGATGCCGTCGGGCGAGGCGGCGCACAGCGCGGGCCTGTGCGAGGGGCTGCTGCGTTACGCCTACGAGACGGAGGGGGAGGTGGGCGGTGACACGGGCGCGGCGGAGCAGGTGGCATGGGCGAAAGCGGAGGCGGAGGAAGCGGAGGCGCGGGCGCAAGCAGAGGCGGAGGCGCAAGCGGCCGCAGAGGCGGAGGCGGAGGCGGAGGCGGAGGCGCAGAGGGTGGAGGCGCAGAGGGTGGCGGCGGCAGCGGCGGTGGCGGCAGCGGCGGCGGCGGAGGAGGAGGAGGCTGCTGCTGCGGCGGCCGCGCTGCTGCTGCACCAGGAGCGTGAGACTGCTGCGGCGGAAGCGTTGCGTCGGCGTCGCGAGGAGGCGGAGGCGGAGGCGGAGGCGCAGGTGGCGGGGCGGAGCGCGCGCGCCGAGCTGCAGATGGCCAAGGCGGAGCGGCGCGCCTCGCTCGAGGCGGCGGCGGCGGAGCGCGTCGAGCGGGCGGAGCTCGACGCGGCGCGCAGGGTGGCGGTCGCGCAGGCGGCCGCGGCCGAGGCGCACCGTTTGCAGCGGGAGGCGGAGGCGGAGGCGGCGGCGGCGGAGGCGCGCGAGAGGGACGCCGTGGAGGCGCGCGTGGCCGCCGAGGCCGAGGCGGCGAGGGAGCGCGCCGCGGCGGCGGAGGCGAAGCGCAGGCTGGCGCAGATGGAGCAGCAGGCCCTCGACGCGTCGGTGGGGGCGGAGGGGGAGCGGGCGGCGGCGCGGGCGGCGAGCGAGGCGGCGGCGGCGCTGCGGGCGGAGGTGGCGAGGCTCGAGGCCGCGCTCGCCTCCGCGCAGGAGGAGGCGGCGGCGCTGCAGGCGACGGTGCGGCGGGAAGAGGAGGCGCGGCGCGGCGCGGAGGCGGCGGGGGAGGCGAGGGCGGAGGCGCAGGAGGCGCAGGCGGAGCGCGCGAGGCTGGCGGTGCAGGAGGCGCGCCGGCTGCACGCGGCGGAGGTGCGCGGCCTGCAGGAGGGGCGTGACGAGGCGGAGCGGCGGCGCGCGCTGGCGGAGCGGCGCGCGGCGGCGGCGGAGGAGGCACAGGCGCGCGCCGAGGAGGAGGCGGCAGCGGCAGCGGGGCGGGGCCGCCGCGCCGCCGCGCCGCCGCCGCCGCCGCCGCCAACGGCTTCGGCTGCGGAGGAGGAGGCGGCGGCCCTGGGCGCGGCGCAGGCGGAGATGCTGCGGCTGCGCGAGGAGCTCAAGCGGTCGCAGGAGGAGCAGCTGGGCGCTGCGCTGCGTGCCCGCCGCCTCGCCCGAGCCGCGCGCGCTACAGGCGCAGCGGCGTAGGACCCGAGGCGCGCCCCGATGCTGCGATGCATGGGAGCGCTGCGCGCACTGCCGCCTGAGCTCTCGACTCAACCTCTGCTCTCAACTTCCACATGTACACGCTCATGCACACAACATACACACCTAGGTCCTAGCGTCCAGTGAGAGAAGAGAAAACGTCTAGTCATCATAAATTACAGGCACTCAGTTACCCCCTCCTCCGCCAACAGCGCGCGCAGCTGGCGCAGGGCCAGGCCACAGCAGCCTGGCGCTCCTGGCAGCTTGCTGGGGAGAAGGCCGACCCTAACCCGGTCGCGGATGAGCGCGGCGCTCACAAACCCGCACGATGAATCGTCGCCATCAGCCTTCGAGGTCCTTGCAGGGCAGCGGCTGATGCCCTCGCTCCGGCTCGCCTTGCACTATGTGCTCGCTGTAGGTGCCCAGCGCTACCCACACCTCCTGCTTCGGCTGCACAGCCACAGAGAGGAGGTGACCCTCGCGCTCACAGCGCTCCTTGAGGCCAACTCCCTTGCGTCACACAACGCATCGTTCGGCGAGCACTTCTACAACCTCTGCCGCCGGCCTGCGGAGACGAGCAGCGCCGGCGCGTCGGACGCTGAGGCCGCCCGCTGGCAAAGGCGCGCAGGTCTGATCCTGCTGCTGCTGCCCATGTACGCGCGCACGCGCTTGGAGTCGATCCTCGAGCCGGAGCCTCCGGAGGAGGAGGGGCCTCGGGAGGAGGGCGCGGCTGGCGGCGGGGCCTCGGCGCAAGTCAGACCGCCGAGGAGCCGGCGGCAGCAAGTGCTGTGGCTGCTCTGGCGTCTCCTGTGGGCGGTCACGGACGGCGCCTGCTTGGTCCAGCTGCTGAGCTTCCTGTACGGCCACTCGCCGTACCCCTCGCTGCAGCACCGCGTGCTCGGCCTCCGGCTGCAGCGGCAGGGCCTCTCGCCGCCCGCCGCGAGCGCGGCGCCGCAGCACGCGAGCAGCTCGAGGGGACAGCGGCTCGCCTCCGTGCTCGCGCTCCCCCTGCGCCACGCGCAGCAGCTGCTGCTCATCTCCGTCTTCGGCTTCCGCCTCCTCGAGCACTGGCATGCTAACCCTCACCCTCACCCTAACCCTAGCCCAATCTTAGCCCTAGCCCTAGCCCTAGCCCTAGCCCTAACCCTAACCCTAACCCTAAAACCCTAACCCTAACCCTAAACACCCAAACCCTTCCCAGGCATGCGCCGCAGCACGCGCCCGCCGCGCAGCGCTCCGCCCCGGTGCCGCCTCCGCCGCGGCCGCCGCCGCCGCCCGCCGGGCGGAGCGCGTGGCCGCACGCGGGCGCGTGCCCCACCTGCCGCATGGCGCCCCAAGACCCCACCGCCTCGCCCTCGGGCTTCGTCTTCTGCGCGAAGTGCATCTACCCGGTGGTGGCGCAAACGGGGCGGTGCCCGGCGACGCAGCAGCCCGTGCTCGTGCCGGAGCTCCGCAGGTTGTATGAGACGTCTCGGCCGGCCGCGCCCGGTTGACCTCGCGTTTCACGCTTGACGCACCACACACAAATCCACCGTCGTTTCGACATTAGCAGTTAGAGTTCGGTAAGCAGAAGAAGGTATTACGTCCCGTCCCTAACTCCCCTCCGTCGCGGACGAAGGCGGCGATGAGCGACGACGAGGCGCCGCGCCTGCCAACGAGCACATCCGGGCACCCTGGTGAGCCCTGTGAGCCACGGCTCGGTGGCCGCCGCACGGCGCCAGCGCAGGGGCTCAGAGGCCAGCGAGCGCGGGGTTTGACGACACACCTGGCGCGCCGGGGCGCGGGAGGCTCCGCTCCCCCACTATCATGCGCTGGGGGCGACTATCTCGGGCTGCAGAGGCGCCCCAAGGCAGCCCCTGTCGGCGCACCACGCGGCTCGAAAGCTGAACGATCGGGGAGGAGCACCGGGCCTGTCACAAACTCCCTCACACCAAGCGCCGCCTCCGCCTCAGCCGACCTCAGCGCCATAGAAGAGACCTTCGCGATCGACGACCTGCTCGAGAGGGTGCATTCAGCGCTACCTCCGGCCGCGCTGATGTGTGCGAAACGCACGTGCTCCCGATGGCGCCTTGTAGCAGCAACGGTCCTGGAGAGCCGCCTCGCTGCTGCGGAGGTGGCCATCCAGAGCCTTCGCGACCCGGCGGAGGCCAGCCAGGCGCACGTGTGGCTCGATATGCTCGGCAAGATGGAGAGGCTGTTCAGCGAGCAGTTCGGCGAAAACCACCGTATGATCATGGAGAAATGGAGAGCTGCACTGCCGGCGTCGTCGGGAGATGCAAGCGTGGAAGAGACCACTCCCACCACCTTCGCCTCCACCGCCGCCGCCACCGAGCCCTCCTCCACCCTCACCGCCAGCACCATCGCCTCCCCCGCCCTCGCCGCCACCGCCTTCGCCTCCGCCACCCTCTCCACCTCCTCCATCGCCGCCACCGCCGTCGCCACCACCGCGCTCACGACGATCCGGCTGCTAGCGAGCTACGAGAACGGCGGCCGGCCGTGCCACGTGCGCGGCGAGCGGAGCGCGCGCGAAGGGCAGGTCATCAGCTGCATCGCCGCCTTCATCAAGCTCACCGTCGAGCGCTTCCACCTGGTCATCGTCCCGAAAGAGTCCATCGCGCACTGGCTCGACGCGTTCAAGCAGCGGGCGCCGGAGCTGGCCGTCCATGTGAGCGACCAGACGAGCACACCCGCCCAGCGCAGGCGGATCATCCGCGAGTGCACGGCGCCCGTGCTGCTCACCACGTACCCGATCGCGCTGAAGGACCTGGCCGAGCTCAAGCGCCAGCTGCCGCAGTCGGTGTGGTTCGACGAGGGCGCGGCCCACCTGCGCATCAACCCGCCGTCCACCTCCACCGACCCCCTCTTCCAACTCACGCACCACGTCGGCGGCTGTCTGCGGCCGCTGTGCGTGTTCATCTTGGGGAGCGCCGCTCCCGCCAAGTGCGACGTCTACCAGCACTACCGCTGGGCCCTCGAGTTCTACTTCGCGAGCTCGAACTGGAGGGGACTTCAACCCAGCTCCAAACACCTGACATGCGAGCGTGAGGCCGTCGAGCTAGCCACCAAGGCGCTTGCTGCCGCGCTGCCGGAGGCCCATCATCAGTCGGGAGGCCGCCTCCAAGAGTTCGTCGAGATGGCGTTCGCGTGGCGGTATCGCAGCCTACTCGTCACGAGCGGCTTCTTGGATCTCGAAGGCCAGCCCGAGATGGCCACATCTCCAGCTGGCGGCGCCGGCGGTGTGAAGTGAGTAGTGAGTGGGCGGGGGGTTTCCGCGGGGGGATACCACACGATTCACATTATAGAGGGCCAGATCGCCGCAAAAAAACAGCAAAGTTCACAATGTGTTCTATATCAAACGACAAAACGCCCGCGTGTGGTGCAGGGTTGGTGGCTGCGTGCAGGCGTCTCGCGGTCGCGCCCCCCGCGCCCCGGCCCCGCCGCGCCCAGAAGCCAGATCGCCCAACCCCATGTGAAACGCTCGGCACACACGGGACGAGAGGAGAGTCTCGCGGCACGCGAGACGCGGAAAGCTTTTAGACGAGAAATTTGTATACAAACCGTATCAAAATGACAATTTATATTTAATATATATATCTTCCTCTGCGTCTTCCCAACTAGATAAGGACACGGATCAGGGATCACGGTACAACCGCCGACCCTTTTCCTGCTCTCTTTGAGCACTAACTAACTTTGCCTCGTGTTGCATGCGAGGCGCGCCAAGCAAAAGCGCAAGCGCGTAGCGCTGAATGCGCATGCCGCCGTCGCGACGAGGCGCCTCCCCCTCCGGGCGTGGACGAGTCAGGCGAAGAAGTAGGTGCTCTTCTTGACCTCCTCCAGGTCGAGGTCGCCCATCCTCGGCAGCGCGAGTGCGGGGTCGGAGTCCCACGCGACCTCCGGGAAGTCTCTTCGGAAGCTCGCGCTCAGCTGCTCGAGGAGATGCTCGGAGTGCAGCTCGACAAACTCGTCGCGCAACAGCACGTTCATCTGGTCGACGTCGCTCGGGTGGGTCCAGAAGGAGTCGTGCACGGCGGCGAAGACGAGGCCGCGCCTGCGGCACGCGACGGCGGTCTGCATCATATGCGCCGAGTCGAGCGAGTGGATGTAGTTGGGCGAGAAGGCGCTCTTCTGCTTGAGCGTGTCGACCACCGCGCTCTCGTCGTCCGCGTCCATCTCGCGCAGCATGCTCAGCTTGCCAAAGATGGTGCGCACGCGCCTCTGCTGCGGCTTGTGGTAGGGCTGCACCGCGGGCAGCCCGAGCGGCATCGTCCAAGCGACCGGCTGGCCGCTCTTCTTGGCGATGGCGGCGGCGGCGTTGCTGAGCCAGCTCATCGCGTCCGTCGCACCAATGAAGACCTGACCGAGGCGAGAGGCGCGACGAGGGGGGTGCGGCGAGGGGTGCGGCAAGGGGTGCGGCGAAAGGTGCGGTGAAGGGCGCGGCGAGGGGTG
>Ga0115013_10002485_pt1 | contig 10267 bp, 9 predicted proteins | sample SouAtlMetagenome_2_FD_88686 | JGI IMG/M metagenome (GOLD analysis project Ga0115013, IMG submission 88686) | Marine eukaryotic phytoplankton communities from Atlantic Ocean - South Atlantic ANT15 Metagenome | ecosystem: Environmental > Aquatic > Marine > Oceanic | place: South Atlantic Ocean... | reverse complement strand
TAGAAAATAACAAGTTACTTGATTTAGGTTTCGGAGACCATGAAATGTTTTCGACCGAAAGTTGAGCTGCTTTCATATAAATTCTTTTTGTTATATTATAACATATCGTAAGTAGATTGGTATTTAGTGAAAGTAAATATTTCTTTTTTGTCTTTTCCCAGCCAAAGCGTTGGATCTAAATCGACAAATTCTAATTTATATTAAAAATTTTTCTGGCTTGCTCTCCACTAATTGGGCGCGTGCAGCAGCAAGAACTAACTCGTAGGAAACTATTTTATATTCCATTTTGTGCTCCAGACCAGGCACCCCGCCTGCGTTATATTAAAAGGACAGCATCAAAAATGCTGTTGATGGCAGGTCTCCTGACTTATGAGTATTCGTTAGCCGTTCCTTCCCAGATAAATAAATCCAGTGGTTTTAACGGATACTTTCTCACCTACAGTTGCGGGGGCAGTTTTGGATTTGAGTAATATTTCTCGCACCAAATTCCCATTTTCAACTCATTGCTAAATTGCGCTGAGTACCATCAAATATCTCGAAACTAAAAAAATTAGATTCTGTCAAACTTTAAATTAATAAAAATAGTTTTTTTAAAGGTAGTACTTAGTTGAAGGCTCGTATCCAATGAGCATAGTAGGATCAAATATTTAAAAAAGTTACCAGAAAAATGTAACCCGCTGTTTCAGTGATTAATTGTGCTGCCCCACAGGTATCACCGGTCTGCCCTCCAATTTGAGATTTTACATGCCACCCAAATATACCAGCAATTAGCATCATAATGGCAATGCAAGTAATCATATATAGGCCACATAGAGCCACAATAGGAATACAAATCACTGCTGCAGCTACTAATGATATGATCGAAGGCTCACCAGCATCTCTACCTAATCCTTCAATTCGAGCTGGCGCTAGGAAAGCTAAATAACAAACCATAACAAGTCGACTGATCATGGCCAATGCAATAATAGCAAACAGCACTTCTTGGTTGGGTGGTAGATTTGATAGGGACACTATTCTTGTAAAGATTAAAAAAATTAATGCTAAAACTCCAAAGCTCCCTATTCGACTATCCCTCATAATCTCAAGTTTTGTTTTCTTGTTTTGGCCACCACCAAATCCGTCGGCACAATCAGCAAGCCCATCTTCGTGCATTGCTCCTGTAACGAGAGTGCCTATAGAAAATGCCAAAATTGAAGCTAAAATCGGCAAAACTCCCAAATTGTAAGTTCCAATGTATGTAAGGCCAACGAGCAAACCAATGGGAATACCTACAATTGGAAAACACCAAACGGCAGATGCTAATTTTGGGACATTTAAGCCTAAATTTCCAGCTGGTAGGCGAGTAAGAAGCATCAACGCTAACTGCCCTTCTTGCAGACGGTGACGTACCCAATTCATTTACTTGAAACTCCTGCAGAATCGAAAGTTGCCATATTATTATGGCAAGCAACAGCTCCACGAATTATTGACAAAGCTAAAGCCGCTCCTGTGCCCTCTCCCAGTCTCATATTCAAATCAAGTATTGCAGATTTTCCCATTGCTTCCAAAAGAAGTTTGTGTCCTGGCTCTACAGATAAATGCCCAATTAAACAGTGATCAAGACTACCGCGTGATGTACCAAATAAAGGAGCCGCAGCTGCAGCACAAATAAAACCATCAAGTAGAACAGGGATACGTGCATTTCTTGCAGCCAAAATAGCCCCACAAATGGCGGCTTGCTCTCTCCCACCGAATGCTTGTAGGGCTCTTAAATCCCTTATTGAGCCATGTTTTTTGATCCCTAATTCAATTACCGCAGTTTTATGGGCTTGGCCTTTTTGATCTGAACCTGTTCCCGCTCCTACCCAACGCTCCACACTACCACCAAAAACTGAAGCGGCTAGTGCGGATGAAATTGTGGAGTTACCAATTCCCATTTCCCCCAATAATATTAAATTAGAATCTAAATTTACTGATTTAGCACCAATTGCCATTGCCTCACAAAGTTCTAATTCGCTCATTGCCTCTTCTTTAGTAAAATCAGCCGTAGGCTTCTCTAGGGAAAGAGGTACAATATTTAAATTGGCTCCACTTACTTCACAAAGTTGGTTTATAGCCGCTCCTCCAGTTTTAAAGTTTTCGACCATTTGAATTGTTACATCTTGAGGGAATGGGTTCACTCCTTGAGAGCAAATACCATGATTTCCGGCAAAAACTATTGCTTGTACCGAATTTAATGAAGGCTTCGTTTTTCTCTGCCAGCTTGCCAAAAATACAGCTAATTCTTCCAGAATTCCAAGTGCTCCGGGTGGTTTTGTAAGTTGGTTTTGGTGGGCAATCGCCTTGGCCTCTGCTTCAATGTCTTTAACAGGCATTTCTTTTATTGTATCGTAGATAGTTGCCAAGTTTTCAAAGTTATTCATATTTTAGTTTGCCCTTTTTATATTTTTAGGTTTGGTTTTATTTGCAGTGGAATTCCTGAAATACTCACATAAACTTCGTCAGCAATTTGAGAAATGGTTTGGTTCATGCGACCGGCTTCATCACGAAACTGCCTTGCCAATGCATTTTCTGGAACAATACCGCTACCAACTTCGTTAGTAACTAAAACAACAGGGTCAGAACGCTGCTTTAAAGCTGTGATAAGTCCCTTAGTAGCAGCAACAATATCCTCATTGTGAAACATGAGGTTATTCAGCCAGAATGTTAAACAATCCACTAAACAGGGCCCTTTCCCGTCTGTTTCATTAAGCGCCCCTGATAAATTCATTGGAGCATGTAAGGTCTGCCACTCTGAACCTCGCCTTGCTTGATGTTCTGCCACGCGTTCTTTCATTTCTGAATCAATAATTTCAGAAGTAGCAATATAGACTAATGACGAACCAAGTTGTTTGGTTCTTTTTTCTGCGAAACTACTCTTTCCTGATCGAGCGCCGCCTGTCACCAATATTGTTAAGCACATAAAATTGGTGTTACTCCATATTATAAACGAGAAAAAGAGACTGTTTTGATTCCAAGCCAACAAAATTTAAAAATCTTGCTGGTGCGTCATGCCCCGGTAGATCCGCCCGGCTACTTATATGGCAGTACAGATGCCGATATAGAAAAAGTTTCTTCACAAATTTCAAAAAGTATTTATGCGAGGTTATCTGATTGCCAGGCTTTTTACTGTAGCCCAGCACTGAGATGTATTAAAACTTATCAGGCCGTATTTCCAGAGAGACCACTACCCGTTAAAATTCATGAATTCTGGGAACAAGATTTTGGTGACTGGGAAAGTCTTCCGTATGAAGAAATTCCTGATCATGGCAATATATCAGGAAAAAATTTGGTCCAGTTTTCACCCCCAAATGGAGAAAGTTTTGCAGAGCTATGCCAAAGGACCCAGCCACTACTTTTGAAAATAATTTCAGAAAGAAAAGTAGGAGAAATAGCTATTTTTACGCATGCTGGAGTAATTCGCTCTTTTCTCGCTCTTGCATTAGGTAGTAAGGAAGTGGCATTGAAGTTTTCCGTAGACAACTTATCGATCACTGGTATTCAGGCCTTATCAGACGGTCAATTTTCTATTTCGTTTGTAAATCAGGCTGGCTAATTAAAGTGTGTATTTTGAGATGAGTTTTTGCCTATCGATGTTAATTGCCCTTTGCATTGATCGATTAATTGGTTGGCCCGACTTTTTGTTCCGTCGGTTTTCGCATCCGGTAGTAGGCATTGGTCATCTTATAAGTTTCTTTGAGAGACATCTAAATAAAACAACGTGGTCGACTAGCCTACGCAGGACAACAGGTTTTTTAACTCTACTTTTTCTAATGGTAGGCTTCGCAATCCTGGGTTTTTTTATTTTGCTTTTAATTCCTGAGGGGCCTTTAGGTGTATTGGTTACTTCACTTTTAGTTTGGCCTTTTATTGCTGCTAAATCTTTAGCAAACCATGTTGAAGCAGTTGCCGAACCACTTGTAACTCATGATTTAAAAGCAGCTAGACATGCTGTTTCGATGATTGTTGGCCGGAACTCAAATAATTTAGATTCTAATGATATTGCACGGGCGGCATTAGAAAGCTTGGCTGAAAATACATCTGACGGAGTTACCGCCCCTCTTTTTTGGGGTGTATTGTTAGGTTTTCCCGGTGTGTTAATTTACAAATTTGTTAACACTGCTGACTCTATGATTGGTTATAAAAGTGAAAGGTATAGAGATTTTGGTTGGGCCTCAGCAAGATTTGATGATTTTGTTAATTATATACCAGCGCGATTAACATCACTGATGTATGCTATAATTTCGCGTAAAACACGTGAAGTTTTGCAAATAACTTTACGAGATGCCTCACAACATCGTTCACCCAATGCCGGATGGCCTGAAACGAGTGTTGCTGCTTCAATTGGAGTCAAATTATCTGGGCCTCGTATTTATGACGGCGTCAAAACAAACGATCCCTGGTTGAATAGAGATGGTCGAAATCCAACAGGCGATGATCTATTTTCTGGGCTTAAGTTATTTGATCGTTTTCTTTGGTCTGTGACTTCTTTACTTTTACTCTGTTCGGTAATTAGTTTTTTTTAAAACGAGTGCTCTATTTTCATTGAGCAACTTTAAGTAGAGCGTCAACATCTAATTGGTCTTCAATATGTTTAGCAAGTTCGTCAAGAACATCATCTAAGCTTTTTTCATATTTTAGATCACCACTGGGAGGAGCTCCAAGACTTTCTAAAAATGCACTTCTGAAGTCATCTGAACAAAATAAGCCATGCAAGTAACTCCCAGAAATACGACCATCTTTCGAGCAGGCCCCTTCGGGCTCTTTATCCAAGTAAGTAAAAGGTCTATTACAGTCTTCTCCCGTTGTCCTTCCAAGGTGTATTTCGTATCCATTAACAGCTAACTTTGACTCTCTATGTATGGCGGTGACCTTTTTCAATGTTTTTTCAGGTAGCATTTCTGTATTTACATTTAAAAGCCCCAACCCTTTCGTGCTCCCAGCAGGCCCGTCCAGTCCACTCGGATCGTCGATTTGCTTTCCTAGCATTTGATATCCACCACAAAGCCCAAGAATATGTCCTCCCCGTCGGTAGTGCGCATATAAATCGATATCCCAACCTTGCTCCCTCAAGAATTTTAAATCGCCTCTGGTAGACTTGCTTCCCGGTATCAAAACCAATTTTGCATCTCCTGGAATGGCTTGACCCGCTTTAAGCATTATGAGTTCAATATTATTTTCCTGAGCAAGTGGATCTAGATCATCAAAATTAGCCATTCTGGAAAGGCAAAGACAAACAATTTTGAGCTGACCTGAAGTTGAGTTTTTTTGCATGTCTAGCGCGTCTTCTGCCGGTAGTTTCCAGGCATCAGGAAAATAGCTCAGGACACCGAAACCGGGCCAGCCACTTTGATCTTCAATTATTTTGTAGCCATCGTCAAAGAGCGATTTATCGCCTCTGAATTTGTTGACAATAAACCCATGAATTTTTCCCTTATCACCCTCTGACAGTACATTACTTGTGCCAACTATTTGGGGTATGATGCCACCTCTATCAATATCACCAATAAGGATAACGGGTACATTTCCCGCTCTTGCAAAACCCATGTTGGCAATATCGTTTTGACGCAAGTTGATCTCTGCAGGACTTCCAGCACCCTCTACCAGTACCATATCATATTTAGCTGATAACCTTTCAAAGCTTTCCAGTACAGGCTTCATAAGTTGCGGTTTTAATTTATTGTATTCGCGAGCTTTTAAAGTGCTGTGTCGATGGCCCTGAACGATGACTTGTGATCCTGTTTCAGTTTCTGGTTTTAGTAAAATTGGATTCATATCGGTATGAAACGGCAAATTACATGCTCTTGCTTGGAGTGCTTGTGCGCGGCCTATCTCGCCACCATCTTCTGTTACGGCAGCATTATTAGACATATTCTGAGGCTTAAACGGTACTACTTTAATGCCACGGTTAAAAGCAGCACGACAAAGACCAGCAACGAGCATCGACTTTCCAACATTTGAACCTGTCCCTTGGAACATTATTGCAGGCATTTAACTAACCCCTAAAATTCAATACCCTTTTGCGCTTTGATGCCGTCACGAAAAGGGTGTTTAATCAGTGACATCTCGGTTACTAAATCTGCCGCTGTAATTAATTCCTCCTTAGCGTTACGGCCTGTTAAAACTACATGGGTCATTGGAGGTTTTTTGGTCAAGAGAAACTCAACCACTTCGTCTATATCTAAATAATCATAACGCAAGGCAATATTAATTTCATCGAGTAAGATAAATCCAATTTCTGGGTTGAGTATAAACTTTTTAGCCTCTTCCCAGCCCGCTTTTGCTGCGGCAATGTCCCGAGCCCTATCCTGCGTCTCCCAAGTAAAACCTTCACCTGAAACTACGAAAGCACATTCTTTGGAAAATTTTTTTTCTAAAAAATCGCGTTCTCCGGTTTTCCAGGTTCCCTTGATAAATTGAACGACAGCACACGGTATATTATGAGCTATGCATCGCATGATCATGCCAAAACCAGATGATGATTTACCTTTGCCGGCTCCAGTATGAACAATAATAAGGCCTTTTTCCTCTGTTTTACTGTCCATCATTTTGTCTCTAGCCTCCTTAATTTTTTGCATTTTTTTATTATGTGCTTCATTAAGTTCAGCTTCGTCCGAAATCTTGGGTTTTGATTTTTTCATACTAAAATCTCTTATTTTTAATGTTCTTAAATTTACTATTACGCAAATGAGACTTTTGTAAACGGGTTGAGCAGTTTTCTTATTTCTCAACTTTCTAATTTAGGCTCATTATGTCTTATATTTTTTATGGGATAATGTTAGTAAACGGTTTCATTCTTTGAATTTTGTTGAAAGTTTAATTTATATGTCGAGTGTAAAAAGATTGGGTATCGACCTTTTAGTTTGCCGAACCTGTCGCCGGTCAGATGTACAAAATCAAGATATACGCCCAGGTGAACAACTTTTGGCTTTATTAAAAAATTCAAGTTTATCAGAAAAAGTGACTGTTACTGGTGTCGAGTGTTTAGCAAATTGTAAAAATGGCTGCACGATTGTACTTCAAGCCGAAGAGAAATGGACCTATGTGTACGGAAATATCCATCCAGAGTCGGATTTCGAACAGTTGTGTGAGGGAATCTCTGGTTATGTCGATACAGACGATGGAAAAGTTCCGTGGAAACAAAGAGTGCAGCTATTCAAAAAAAACTGTGTTGCACGAATTCCCCCTCCGGTAAACTTGACTAAAAACGATTGAAAAAAGGTATAGTTATGAGTGACGTTTTAAAGGTTCCAGTGACTGTTATAACCGGATTTTTAGGTTCAGGTAAAACAACGCTTATTAGTCAGTTAATGCGTAATACGAGCGGTAAAAAGCTCGCCGTAATTGTGAATGAGTTTGGCGATGTGGGTGTGGACGGTGAAATATTAAAAAGTTGTGCAATTCCAGATTGTCCGGCCGAAAACATCATGGAACTAGCAAATGGTTGTATTTGTTGTACGGTTGCCGATGATTTTATACCTACAATTGAAGCTCTGATGGCTATCAATCCAAGGCCAGAGCATATTCTGATCGAAACTTCAGGGTTGGCGCTTCCAAAGCCTCTTCTTAAAGCTTTTGATTGGCCTGATATTCGTTCACGAATTACAGTTGATGGTGTAATCGCTCTGGCTGATATTGAAGCTGTAGCATCTGGGCAATTTGCACCCAATTTGGCCGGGGTAGAGGCACAACGTGAAGCGGATGAGTCATTAGACCATGACACACCCTTGTCAGAGGTTTTTGAGGACCAGATTTCCTGTGCTGACCTTATTTTATTAACAAAGTCTGACCTTGCTAACTCTGCGGCAAAAGAGGTAGCTAAAAATAAAATTTCAAAGATTGCTCCGCGGCCGCTTCCAATGATTGAAATTTCTGAAGGTCAAGTTGATCCCCGTGTTGTTTTAGGTTTAGAGGCTGCGGCTGAAGATGATCTTTCCAGTCGACCATCCCATCATGATGGCGTTCCCGATCATGATCATGAAGATTTCGATAGTGCTGTATTTTCAATAGATGATTTATTATCACCGGATTTGCTAATCGATCGTGTAAAGCGGTTGGCTGATGAGGAACATATACTTCGAGTGAAGGGCTATGCAGTTGTGTCAGGAAAACCTATGCGACTTTTAGTGCAAGCTGTAGGAAGTCGGGTAAGAACTCAGTATGATCGAATGTGGCTACCTCACGAACCAAAGCAGGGTCAGCTTGTAGTTATAGCGGAACACGATCATTTAAACCCTTCTGCGATTGAGAAGATCCTAGCTAGTTAAAAGGCGCTTATGCACGTTTTATTTGTTGAAAGACATGGTTTAGAGGAAACAGAACTCCCAACTGATCTGGATCAAACTGGTGCAGATTTGGTGGTCTTATCTTTTTCTGACAGTGATCTTGGGGCGTTTGCAGAGGGCTGGAAGCGAGGGAACAGTCTACAGGGAGATGATTTTCCAACACTTCGCTTAGCTAATTTATCAGCGCTAAAGCATCCAGTTTCAGTTGATACGTATGTAGAAAAAACCCTGTCACAGGCAAGGGGTATCCTCATTCGACTTATTGGTGGCGTTCCTTATTGGTCGTATGGACTTCAAGAAGTCGTAAAACTGGCTAAACAAAATAAAATAGCTTGCGCTGTGTTACCAGCAGACGGGCGTGAGGATCCTCAATTAGATGAATACTCCACATTGCCGTCTTCGACACTGCGAAGATTAAAAGAACTTTGTGATACGGGAGGTGAGATCGCGGCACATGCAGCTCTGGCTCAGTTGGCGCTAGCAGCGGGTCTTTATGCAGCACCGGTTCACGGAACTAAAACTTTAGAAACATTTGGTGCGTGGTCCCCAGAGCAAAACGTATGTTCTCCTTCTGACATCGCCAAGGCAATAAACCCTGATAAGCCACTAATAATTTTAACTTTTTATCGCGCTTTCATAACTGCAGCAGATTTAAAACCAATCAAAGCAATTTTTGAAGCTTTGCGTATTAGAGGATTTGAAGTACTTGGACTTTTTTCACCATCGTTAAAAATTCCAGATGCTGCAGAGTGGATTATCTCTCAAATTAAGAAATTTAAGCCTGTTTGTATTGTTAACGCTACTTCATTTTCTGGAAGAGGCGCATCCGGGGAATCCCCCTTAGATATAGGAGATGTTCCAGTTTTTCAGGTTGCTTTATCAACATCAAATCGGGCCGCTTGGAAGGAAGCTGGTCGTGGCTTATCTCCGGCTGATATGGCTATGCATGTAGTTCTTCCAGAGGTGGATGGAAGAATTTTTGCCGGTGTCGCTTCGTTCAAAGAACCGGGAATACAAGATAAAAACCTTGAATTTTCGAGAATAGAGCATCAACCTGATAAAGAAAGAATTGTGGCTATAACTGACAAAGTTTGTCGTTGGTATAAGCTTCAAACGAAACCGCTTGAGTCTCAAAAAGCAGCTCTTATCCTATCCACATATCCTGGAAGACCTTGGCAAATGGCGCATGCTGTTGGCTTGGATGTTTTAGCGTCAGCTCAATCTATTCTCCAAGATTTGGGGCATATAGACGGCTCCCTTCAAAAGCCTCTAGAATTCAGTCTAAGGGAAAACAAAATTAAGTGGCCCGTAGAGAAATATAAAGATGCACTAAGCCAAATTCCCAAAAAGTTGCAGTCAGATTTATTTGAAGCTTGGGGTGATATACGACATGACTCTTTAGTAAGCCAGAACACTTTTAATTTTAGTGCGCTTCACTGTGGTGAAGCAGTTATTGCTTTGCAGCCGGAGCGAAGTGATCCAGCTCACCGCGATAACGACTATCATGATATTTCACGAGTTCCATGCCATGGTTATGTTGCTTTTTACCTTTGGCTGCAGGATGCTTTCAAAGCGGATGCAATTATTCATATTGGTGCTCATGGTACTTTAGAATGGCTACCGGGAAAATCTGTAGCGCTATCTAAAAACTGCTGGCCGGAAGTATTATCTGGTAATATACCGATAATTTACCCATTTATTCTCAATGATCCGGGAGAAGCAGCACAGGCAAAACGCAGAACTGGTGCTGTTACAATTGGTCATATTCCTCCCGCTCTCCGAGTGTCTGAAGCGCCATCTCAATTTAGCTATCTAGAATCCTTGTTAGATGAATTCTCTAATGCTGATGGGTTAGATCCAAATAGACGTGAACGTTTAAAGGAAAGTATTAGAGTAGAAGCTGAAGCTTTGGGCATTGAAGCTGATTTGGGCATAAATGACCAGTGCAGCCATTCAGAGGCTTT
>Ga0115013_10002483_pt1 | contig 10268 bp, 7 predicted proteins | sample SouAtlMetagenome_2_FD_88686 | JGI IMG/M metagenome (GOLD analysis project Ga0115013, IMG submission 88686) | Marine eukaryotic phytoplankton communities from Atlantic Ocean - South Atlantic ANT15 Metagenome | ecosystem: Environmental > Aquatic > Marine > Oceanic | place: South Atlantic Ocean... | reverse complement strand
TGACGCCGGCGCCAGAGGAAGTGATCACGTGGGTCGAGAGGACGGAGGCGGAGACGGCGGCGGCGGCGGCGGCGCCCACGCCGGCGGCGGAGGCGCCCACACCGGCGGCGGTCGAACCCGCCGCTGCCAGCGCGGCCACGCCCGGTGAGGGCGAGGAGGCGGCCAAGCGCGCGTGGCTCGCCAGGCAGGCGCCGCCGACGTGGGGCGGCGGGGCCGCGGCGGCGGCGCCCCCTAGTGACGCGGCTGCCGTGACGATGGATGCGACGGCGGCGTGGGGCCCAGCAGAGGAGGCGGCGGCGGAGGAGAAGGAGGGCACGCCGAAGGTATGGCTGGCGCACCAGCTGGAGCTGCCGCCGGGCTTTGCCGAGGCTGCGTTGGAGGAGGCCAACCGCGCGGCGGCCGCGGCTCCCGAGCCCAGCGCTGCGGCGGCACCGGCGGCGGCGGCGGCACCGGCGGCGGCGGCGGCACCGGCGGCGGCGGCCCCGCCGGCGGCGGCGGCACCGGCGGCGGCGGCGGCCGTGTCGATGACGGCGTCTTCGCCGAGCGAGGACGCGGCGGAGGAGGCGGCGGCGGCGGCGGCGGCTGCGGAGGAGGCGGCGAAGGCGGCGTGGATGGCGAGGCAGATGGCGCCGGCATGGGGGGGCAAGGTGACGGTGACCGTGCGCCCGCCCGAGCGCCTCACCGAGGAGGAGGCGCGCGCCAAGTGGCTCGCCAACCAGGCGACGCCCTCGTGGGGGCCGGGGGCCGCCGACGTCACCGACGAGTCCACGATGGGCGCGCTCATCGACAGTCTGGCGGGCATGTCCTCCGCAGAGTCGGAGCAGGTGTGGGGCGGCATGTCGGGCGAGCCTCGCACAGCGGAGGAGGCGGCGGCTGTGGCGGCGGCTGTGGCGGCGGCGCAGGCGGCGCAGGAGGCCGTGGAGGCGCAGGCGGCACGGGCTGAGCAGGAGGCGCGGGAGGCGCAAGCGGCGCAGGAGGCGGCGCGGGCGGCGGCGGCGGCGCAGGCGCAGGAGGCGGCGGCGCGGGAGGCGGCGGCGCGGGAGGCGGCGGCGCAGGCGCAGGCGCAGCAGGAGCTTGAGGAGCTGGAGGCGGCGCAGGCGGCGCAGAAGGCGCGCGCCGCGGCGGAGGCGGAGGCGGCCGAGAAGGCGGCGGCGGCGGCGGCGGCGGCGGCCGAGGAGCGTGCGCGCATCGCGGAGGCGAAGCTGGTCGAGCTGCAAGCCGCCGCCGCCGCCGCCGAGGCGGCCGCCCTCGCCGCCGCCGCGGTGCCGCGCGCGCCGGTGCTCGCGCAGGATGCGAGCGCGCTGGCGGCGGGCGCCTCCCGGCAGGAGATATTCGAGGACGCACGCGCGGCGTGGAAGGCCAGCCAGCCCCCCCACCCCTTCGTCGTCGTGCCGGACACGAGCGCGCCGCTCCCTGCGGCGGTCCGCCCCGCCCCCGCCCCCGCCGCCCCCGCCGCTGCGGGGGGGGCGAAGCGGAGCATCGCGCTGGCGGAGGGGCTCAACTTCGTGCCCGAGGGCCAGAAGCTCTCGTCGGGGCTCAAGCTCGACGACTCCGAGACCGACGTCATCCGCAAGGCCATGGAGATGATGGAGCGCATGAAGGAGCAATGAGCGCCACGGCCCCCACGCCCCACACGCCGCGCGCCGCGCGCCTGGCACGCTGCCCGCGGCCCTCGGCCGGCGATGCCAGGGAGCAGCAGGCGCCGTGCGGCGGTGCGACTCGTCGAGGCGGCCGTGGCCTCAATATTGGGGGAGGCGAGCTCCTGAGGTGATGTACATTGTAACACACACGTGTGCGTGCGAGGGTTGACGTTCTGAGGCTGTGTTTGTTTGGGCCTAGTCTGTCCCATGTACTGTACTGTACAGTATGCGCGCCCATCGTCGTGCGTTCGAGCTAGTTTGCCTTTCGTTTTTATTCTCATGTTCTTGTCATGGTCGCACGATGGCACGGGCACCGCACGCCCGCACGCGACGCCCCCCACGCCCCACCCCCCACCCCCAGGCCCAGCCCCGCGACTCGCACGCGCCGCAGGCGCAGCCTGTGTGTGTGGTGCCTGCACGCTGCGCAGGCTGCACCTGCGCAGCCAGGCGCAGGCCCCCACGCCGGACAGGGACACGCCCGCTCCGGCTCGCGGAGGGTCGCGCCGGACGGTGAGATATCGCGAGGACATTCGCGGAGAATTTTCCCCAAGCCAGTTAGTACATGAATATTCCCGTCGACCCCGGTCCCCGGACCCCCTCAGAGCTCAGACACGGCAGGGCCAGACGAGGGGATATTCATAGAATCATACATCATACGAACTACGATGAGCCAACACACACGCTGCCTCAACCTCAATCAAATCAGTATACCGTACCGCCACTGCACAAGTGCACATGCCATGCTCATCTCACTTCTCACATCTGCATCTCTTGTCTGCATCTCGCTAAGGGGTAGTAGTAGTAGATAGAGAGAGAGATCTCGCGCCCGCAACCGCGCAAACGCCAAAGCTGTACGCATTCAATCGCCTTCTCGCTTCGCGGCCGTGTATCGCGACCCCACCTCCTCTCAGTAGGTGCTGTTGCCCAGCAAGGCGGAGGTGGCGTTGTACGCCTGCACCGCGGCGTCGAAGGCGGCGTCGCAGTAAACCCAACTCGACTCGTGGTGGCCGGGGAGCCGGCAGAGCAGGCGGGGCAGCGTGGTCTGCACGCAGTAGCCCGACGCGAAGAAGGTGAGCATGCCCGTGGCGAAGGGCCAGCCGGCGAAGCGAGAGTTGGCGTACGCTAGGTACGGCTCGCCCTGGGAGCGAGTGAGCGAGCGAGCGAGTAAGTGATGAGAGCGAGTGAGTGAAGTGAGTGAGTGTGAGTGAGTGTGACAGAGTGAGAAGGGCATGTCCGCGACGCGTACTTACTTACGCCCGTGCTTGCGTCACCCAATTGACTTACTTGGTGCGTGCTCGCTCACCTGGAGCACGGTGAGGTGGAGGATGACGACGAGGTCGACAAGCATCTCGATGGCGTGCTGCACGACGCCGTTGGAGATGACGGTCGCCGTGTTGAGAGCATGGCCGTCGGCCGAGACGTTGTACCAGAGGACGAGGACCACGCCGGTCCAGGTGAAGACGATCTCGAGCGAGGTCTCCATCACGGCGCTGTGCACGCGGAGCTCGGTGTTGCGCTCGTGCTTCATCTGTGCCGTCGGATCGACGGTGTCCGCCAGGCCGCAGCACGCGCGGCCGAGCCTAGAAGTAGAAGGGCACGCCCTATTCATACCTCGGCAGGCACTCGGCCGGCCCTAGTTGCCGCGGCCCGAGAGGCTGATTGGCTGTAGATTGGCTGAGGCTGGCCGCAGCTAGAGTATAGGTGGCGCCCCGGGTAACTCCTCCGGCGCTGTGGCCAGCCCCGCTCGGCGCCACTCTGGCCGAACCCTGGCGAGGCCCAGCACCTCAACACAGGGTCGCTCCTGCCCGCCCGCCTGTAGAAGAAGCGGTCACGCTTGGGCACGGAGATGACGGAGAGGTACCTGGTTAGGGGTAGGTGGCTGGGATAGGGCTAGCGAGCCGGCGTTGGGACTAGGGTTGGAGATGACGGTGACGTACTCCATGAGGCCGAGGAAGACCGAGCACATGGTCACGTAGCTCGTCTCCGTGATCGTCGCCGCCACGTACCTTGGTTAGGGTTAGGGGTCGGCGAGGATCGGGGCCAGGGTTAGGGTCATAGGCTCAAGGTGGGGTCGGGGTTGGGGTCAAGGTCAAGACGGTGAGGGTGAGGGTGAGGGTGAGGGTGAGGGTGAGGGTGAGGGTGAGGCTATAGGGCCAGGCTAGGGTTACGCTCAAGATCAGGGCTTGGCTAGAGTTAGGGTAAGAGTGAGGGTGAGGGTGAATGCGAGGGAAAGGCTGAGGGTGAGGGGAGGGGAGAGGGCGAGGGAGAGGGCAATTGCGAGGGCCAGGGCGAGGGCGAGGTGGGGGCGAGGGTGAGGGTGAGGGTGCGAGCGCGATGGTGAGTGTATGCGGGTAAGTACCGGCCGTAGAGCTTCTTGAGCGTCATCGCGACGGCCACGGTCATCACACTCGTGAGTGGGTGGTTGTGCCGGTGCGAGCGGGCGAGGACGCGGCACCAGACGACGATGATCTCGAAGGCGACGGGGTTGACGAGGCTGACGAAGATCGCCTTGTGGTGTGAGGAGGTGCTGTGGTGAGCGGGTGACTAGGGGCGTGACCAGGGGATGACTAGGCGGTTACTAGGGGGGAGTAGTTGAGGGGGAGGGGGGTAGTGGTGGCGGCAAGGGGGCGGAAGGAAAGCACGCCTTGGTCCAGTTGGGCGCGGTCAGCAGCCGTGTGAAGATGATATTGTACCTGGTAGGATGGCCGAAAGAAGCGCGTGCAATCAACGACTTTGGAGGCGGCTTGCTCGCTTGAGCATCCGAGGCACGATGGGCGGCCGGCGGGCCGGCACCCTTCGGGAGTGTGTTGCACGCCGCGGAGCCACCAGGCGCGTGCTGAGGAGGCACATGGGGCGAGCTCTCTCTCTGTATCTCTCTGGGCCCCTGCAAAAGGTGGAGCACTTTTGACCGTGCTGCAGTGCCCGGCGACCATGCACATGCACATGAGCAACGCGGGCATCGCCAGCCAGCCGAAGAGAGGATTCTTGGTGACATTGCCGGCGCGCACGAGCGCTGGGGCGAGGAAGAAGGCGAGGAGGAAGATCTGGAAATAAAGGCTGTAGTTCTCGAGCGTCGCGTCTCCGTCGTAGAGAAGCGACACGTTTACCAGGCCAAAGGCCAGCGAAACCAGGAAGCCCGGCAGCATCAGCTTCAAGAGCACGGGCTTGAGCAGGGTCCTCCACGACCACAGCGTGCAGGAGAGCGCTGCGGGCATGCCATACAGTCCGACCGGCGTCACCACCGCCTGCAGGTATGCCAAGGACTTGACGTGCGCTGTGTGCTCAGCGGTGAGTTCTTCGAAGCCGTCATATGCGCCGGCATGCGTCGGCATGGCGGTGATGAGCTCGTTGGCAAGCGCACCGCCCGCGAGCACCGGCACGAGCGCCATGAGCAGCGGGACCACAGTGTAGAGGTTTTCGAGGAAAAAGTACATCCAGAACCGCCTCAGGACGACGGCAGTGTTGTGCCACACGGACTTGGACGCGACCTGCGCCTTGCACTCGACCAGCTTAGCGTCGCGCTGATCGTCGGGCCGGAGACCCATCAGGTCTGTCCGGTCCGGCGCTCTGGAAATGCCTGAGACGATCTCCATCAGCATCTGGCTCGAGCGTCGCGTCTGCCTTGATGTGCGCAGGCCCTCAATGGCCCCTGCAAAGGACATGCTTCGTCCTCGGGTCGTGCTTGATCGCGATGAGCCCACGGGCCCAGCCACTCCAGCGCCGGTTGCCACCACGGTGGCCTCGGGCGCCACCTTGGCACTCATTTTTTGGTTGCAGGAAAGGGTGGCCAATGGGACGCTGCGCGACTTTCTGCCAATCACGACTTCACACGTGACTTGCGCGGGGGAGATAATATGCAACACGTTGCCATTTTAGCGGGAAAATACAAACGAAACTATAAACTAAACTCCGAGTGAAACTAAGCTCTGGCGGGCGCACTCGATGTGTTGCCGCGCTGTACTAGGGCTTTTGCCGGTACCGGTGGCTCCTTGCAGCCGGCGTCGCTCCTGACCTCCCCTCTAGGCCCAAGCACGCAATCGCTCGTCGCTTTCGGCATGTGCCATTTCGTGCCATTGCGCTTCATCTCCCTCCGCTCCCGCTTCTGCTCCGCCTCCTGCTGCTGCTGCCAGTCCTGTAGGCTCATGGGGTCCGGGACTCCCCCTTCAGGCTCCGGGATCTTCCTCCGTCCCTCCTCATATCTCCTCGCGCTCCTTTCCCTCTCGGCCGTAGTGCGACTTTCCCTCTCAGCACGGACTTCAGCAGGGGGGTATGCCGCGCCAGGCCGGAACCTGCGCTGCGTCGTCCACTGGGTCGGCGGTTCCCTGGGTTGATTCTTCGCAATGAACTCGTGTAGACCGCTGGACACGTCGGTGAAAACGTGGCCAGGCTTGGCAGATGCGTCGCCCCGCAGGAGGAGGGGGCGATTTCGCACGTTCTCCAGACCATAGGCGCGCAGGAACGTATCGTATGCCCAGTGCGCCCACCCGGCATGTTCCTTCCATTTCTTGTCTGCGTCACTGTCGCCACCTTCGGTGATTCCGAGACCGAAGACAAAACCCGCGACGGCGGAAGACTGGTTGGCTATGTAGCTGGGGGAGTCGATCAGCACCTCGTTGTACGCGCTGGGTAAGGCCACCCTCATCATCTCGTCGAGCTCGTCGGGCGCGTACCGGTCGCCTTCGATTCCGCATCCCGCGGTCATCGTTCCCTTGTCCCATGGGAAGGCGCACAGCAGCCGGATGCGCTCCGGGTGCAGGATGATGCACGCGCCGCCAAAGGTGGTTGGCAGCTTACGGCTGATGATGGACGCCGACCACCAGCCAGAGGAAAACTGAGAGCAGACTCCGGTTTCGCATGGCAACCATGGCTGGCCCGGACGTTCTGTGGCATCGGCACAATGAACGACGAGGCCAACCTCGGACAGATCGTTGCTTGGCTTCCCGTTCTCAAACAGCTCGTTCAGCCGCTCCACAGTCGGCCAGGTTTCCTCGGGCACTCTAGGAGCCTTCTCGAAATGTTCCGGCAAATGATGTATCTTGGCAACCGCGTAAATGCCTTCCCCGCCGTCCAGGCAGTACGGGGTCGAGCTGGCCAAGTCGCCACAATTGTCCTCGGTGATCGCCATGCGCACCGGTCGACCAGCGAATGATCCACCATTCGAATGAATGGTGTCGTTGAGGGTGAATGTGATGCACTCACGGTCCCCATTCTCCTTCCGCTTGCACCAGTCCAAGCCGCAGGTTAAGCAGTCCTTGATCGCAGCCATGTTGAAGGCCTTCACGGGGCATTGGAGGCCTTCGCAGGGCGGCTCGTCCCCGTCATCCGCCGTAGGCACAACATGATCGTGGCCATCGTCGAGGGTGTGACCATGCCCATGACCGTCGTCCATGTGGTGCCCTTCGCAAAGAGCGCCGTTGCAGCCAGTGCTCTCCGCGACCTCCGGGCTGGCTCCTCCTCCTGACCAGAACGGCATCAGCGCGGAGCGGGGCGCTGCGTGAGCGCCGGCGGCGCCCATCGCGCTCAGCGCAAGCATGGCCGGGGGCAGAGGGCCAAAACGGGCCGGAGAGGGCCCAAGGCAGAGCCGCGCGGGCCCTCTTGGGCGCGGTCCCAATAAAGGCAGCCCGAACTTCGTGGGCAATAAACTGCTAACGCCCAAAATTCTCGTGCACTTTGCGCACACACGATCAACCCCACCTCAGGCAGCCGGCTGACGCATCTCGGATTTGCTGCGGGCGCGTCCGCGCGTCAGCTCGCGTCGGCGACAACCTTGAGCGTCATGGAGAGGCCCACCTCCTTGTGCAGCTGCAGCTTGGCGGTGGCCGAGCCGACGCCCTTGATCGCAGGCACGGTGATCTGCTTGCGGTCCACGACCACGCCTGGATGGCTCGGTGGTCGGGCTCAGGGCCAGGGCCAGGCTTAGATGAGATTCGTTTGTACTGGTAGGATTCGGGTTAGGGTCAGGTGGGCAATCCTGCTTTCTCCTTGATGTGCTGCGCCAGGTCGGCGCTCGTGACCTTGCCAAAGATGTCGCCGGAGGGGCCCACCTGGTGAGGGGCAGCGCTCGGGCTCGGGCTCGGGCTCGGGCTCGGGCTAGGGTCGGGGTGGAGGGTGAAGGTGAGGTGGCGTCGCGCACTTCTCCTTGATCACGGCGCCCGCCTGACCCTACCCCTGACCCGAACCCTGCCCCCTACCCCTGACCCTGAACCTGACCCCACCTTCTTCTTGATCACTGCGCCCGTCGCGCCGAAGACCTGGCGAGGGTGCGGGTGAGGGTGAGGGTGCGGGTGCGGGTGCGGGTGCGGGCTAGAGTAAGGGTGAGGGTTCGCGTCTGGGCTTGGGCGAGGGTCAGGCCGAAGAGCCGCCCTAGGATCAGGGCTCGGCTTCGGGTTCGGCTTCGGGCGCGACGACCCCCTCCAGCTTGGCCTTGAGCGCCTCCGCCGCCTCCTTGGCCGCAATGGCCGCCGCGAGGGCCTCGGCCTTGTCGGCCTCCACCTGCGCCAGAGCAGAGGGAGAAGCGGGTGCCCGTGTGCTCGGGCGCGACTCCTCGCATGGAGCGCATGGTCAGGCTCCGTGCTAGGCGCGTGCGCGTGCGGCCATGACGGACGGGCGGGCCGGCCTGCTTCAGCACGTCGGGCGTCGCCATCTTGCCGAGGCCCTTGGCGATGACGAAGTTCTGCGCGTACGCGGGCTTGACGCCGATCACCTGGAGGCGGTGGTGGCGGCGATCCGGAGACTAACCCTGGTGGGAGAGCTGGAGGAGGAGGAGGATCGGAGGGCGAGGTGGAGGATCGGAGGAGGAGGTGGAGGTGGTAACCTCGCCCTTGTTGCCGACGCCCTTGATCGTCTCGGTGAGCAGCACCTTCACTGCGACGGCGGTGAGGGCGACGCCGATGAGGGAGAGGGTGTGGTGACGAGAGGGAAGCGGGGACGAGGCGGTGGAGGCGCATGCGGCCATGTGAGTGCAGTGCAGGGGCAGCGGTGGTGGCACCGTCCTTCTTCACAGCGGCCTTCTTGGCCATCATGACGGCTGTGCCTCTGGGCAGCAGTAGCGCTCCGCCACGCGCCAACGGCGGCAGGCGCAGCGCGCCGCACGCACAGGCGAGCAGGAAGAAGCTCACGCGCATGGATGAGCGCGCTCGGAGAGCTCCGCGCAGGACTTGCACCGGGGGTTGCTCCGGAACAACTCTCGACAGCAGCTAACTAGTATGCTCAGACGAACAAGTATTACATCGTCCGCTGGAATAGCACCCTGCTGCAGAGCGACGCGTGTTCGGCGGGCTCTGCGGCGCCTCGCGAACGCCCGTCGTCGTCGTCGTCGTCGTCGTCCAGGCATGCACTTGCTCGCAGGCCTGGGCCTGATGCTCGCCCAGGTGCCGCCGACCAAGGCGGCGCCGGCGACCTCGACCTCCAAGGACATGTACGGCTTCTGGTGCACGCCAGCGCGCATGTCGTCCGTCCTCTGCCAGCATCATGATCTGATTGCCAAGATGGGTGCGGCCAAGGTGAGACCAAGCCGCCGGCCGTAGCACCGCACACGTGAGCATAGTGGGCATGGCAGCGTGGTGTGCACGGTGGTGGGCATGGCGTGCACGCTGTGCAGAGTGGGCGTGGTGAGCACCCGCGGGTGCACACTGTGCGCCAACGCTGATGATTCGTGTGACACTACGCAGTCCGACGACGAGAAGAAAGGCATCTCGGAGAAGATCAAGAGCCTGCTCAAGTCGGCCACGCCCACGCCCGCGCCCGGCATGCCCCGGCCGCCCTCACCCTTCTCCAAGGAGTACGCGCAGATGAAGATGGCCTACTGCGCTACCAACCCTGCCGGCCTGCAGTCCTGTCGAAAGCGCACTAGCCGGCCAGCGCGGCAGCGCGGCAGCGCGGCCCAAGCCGCTGATGGGCCGAGGCTGGCCGGAGCTCCGGGCCGCCCGAGGCCTGGCCTGTCGCTGAGAGAGGCCTCCAGAGAGCTCCGAGTTGGGCAGTTGGCTAAGACAGCTGGCTAAAGACAGCTGGCTAAGACAGCTGGCTGAGACAGTTGGCTAAGACAGCTGGCTAAGACAGCTGGCTGAGACAGTTGGCTAACCGTCGCCCCGCCTCCGTGGCAGGCGCGAAGCTCATGTGCTCGACGGCGGCGTCGCAGTTCAAGACGGCGGGCGCCTCGAGCACCAAGCCGGGCAGCGCCTCCTCCTCCGTCACCCTCTCCAACAACGAGGTGTGGAGCTGGTACTGCGCCCGGCCCAAGAAGACGCCAGACGTCGAGCAGCTCTGCAGCAACAACAGCAAGCGAACGGCCATCCTCGACCAGTTGCGCGCCGGAGGCCAGAACCCGGAGGCACGCAAGGCGCTGCTCGAGCAACTCAAGCTCGCACCGCCGCCCGCGTACGCCACCACGCAGGCGCTGTACACGGACTTCTGCAAGGTGCCCGAGCACGGCGAGAAGCCCACGTGCGTGCGCATCAAGGCGAACCAGGCGAGCACCAACATGCGCAACTGGTACTGCTCGAGCCCGGCGGGGAGCGCGGGCGACTGGTGCAAGCGGCAGGAGATCCTCGCGCGCATGCAGAAGATCCCGATGATCAGCACGCCCACCACGGATGCGGACAAGGCGAGCTTGGCCCGTGCACGGCCATG
>Ga0115013_10002477_pt1 | contig 10281 bp, 8 predicted proteins | sample SouAtlMetagenome_2_FD_88686 | JGI IMG/M metagenome (GOLD analysis project Ga0115013, IMG submission 88686) | Marine eukaryotic phytoplankton communities from Atlantic Ocean - South Atlantic ANT15 Metagenome | ecosystem: Environmental > Aquatic > Marine > Oceanic | place: South Atlantic Ocean... | reverse complement strand
TCATCTTTTAACCAACTATTAAGTGATTTCTTTACAAATTCCTGCCAAATGGTGTTTCCTGAACCTACGCCACCTGGTGTGTGATATGGCGGGTTACCAATCACAAGATCAACAGTTTCAATCCCAAATTCATCTTGTAATGATAATTTTAAACTATCCCCTACAAATGAATTAAATTTATATGTTGTTTCTTTCTTACAATACATGTACGCATGACATTTCAATAATTCTTGTGTAATAAATACGTTAATTGGTGTTATATCACCAAAATATAAACAGTCTTCAATAACTATCCTACATTTTTCATCAAGTCCCATCGTAGCAGGTAGTTCCTTCATAAATTTATCGAAAAGCGCTAAAACAAAGTTGCCTTTACCACAACAAGATTCTAAACATTTTTTGGGTTGAGTCCAAAACTTACTGGTTATATTAAATTTTCCCCAAATTTGATTTGCCATCATTTCATTTATCAACTCCTGCGGGGTTGGAACTTCCGCATTTGATAAGTGTTCTTGTCTGCTTGGAATAAAATGATTCTCTACTAGTTCTCGAATTCTATCTGGCTCACTAGATAAATATAACTCTCTAATTTGCTGAATAATACTGTTATTATTCATTATATCTTTATGAAGAATTTTAATTATATAATCTGAACTCAGAATAGCTGAATCCTTTACTTCATTTACAATTACATTTTCTAAAAGTGGTTTATAACATGACTTACACACGTCTTCTAATGTGATAATTGATCGATCTACACGATGAAGCAATCCCAACAGTGGAACCACTCTTTTCAACAATTGTTTTGTTTTATTTTGCTTAATAAAACTCTCTACCTCATTTCTTACAAGCTCCCGCTCTTCTTCCGTGATATTTTCCTTTTCAACAATATCGAGTAAAATTTTGTTTTGTCCAACCTGTGGACAATTTTTCTGCTTTCCTTCTAAATCTTTATTAATAATATAAATCGACTGCATTTCTTTTGTCTTTAAGATTGATTCTAAATCATCGTCACATTCAAGAGAATCTAGGAGAAAGGCATCGTCTGTAATAAATTTTCTCAATGAATCAGACATTTTTTCGCAATATTTATTTATTTCTGACTTATGAATAATACCAAAGTTGATTTCTTGTGGATTTACAAGGAAAATTTTATTTTCTACAAAATATCGAAGAATTTCTGATGTAGTTTGGTCACGACCAGATAAGGTTTTAAAATTATTAATTTTATCATTGATCATCATCATTGTACGTTGTAAGTTCAAATCGACATTAATTGATACTGTTTTACCATCCGCTGGATTCAAAGAACGACTATCCGCCTGTTTTTTTCTATCTAATGATGAACAGTTATCCAATGAAATCGTGACATCACAACAAGGATAAGTAATACCAGTATTACCCTTATTACCTAGAAGAAGAATACAGCCTTTTTTATTATTTGTTTGAGTTCTCAACATACACGATGAAATAAATTCATTATATTTTTGCTTACATGGTGAAGAGTCTGTAGTACCACAATTGTACTCGATTTGATAGTCCTTCCATAGATTATGTTTCTCTAAAAATTTTACCAATGTTTCCATCAAAAGACCAATAGATCCCTGTGTTTTTATTGGCAAATACATCAAGAAAAGCTGCGGATTTTCTCTTGTTGATTTACGAGAATTATAACCACTTTGAGTTCTTTCGACTGTCTTCATAATTGAATTGCTCATTGGATTACTAGATATAATCAGTTCTAAACATTTTTTTAACATTTCTTCACCAGCTGTTGTTGCGCAGATCGCAAACTGTTTTTTAAAACCCTTTGTCTTTTTTTTCTGCAGATCGAATAAACGATGAAATTCAAAACCATAACCATTTACAAACTTTTCTTGCTCAATATTATACGTATTCATCATATAAACTAACGTTTCATCCAACGTTGGGCGTATCTGTATTTGTACTGGACATTTACTGTAATCTCTATCAAGTGTCTCATCATTATTTACAATCTCGAAATCTGGTCCATGTCTTTTTATCATAAGATCAGTGTCAACAGAAGTATTTTTCATCTGTGCTTCATCAAATATCGACCACCTGTAAACACAGCATTCCGGAATAGAGTAAAAGCACTTTGTACGACGACCGGTGGCGCTGGCATATATTACTAATTTCGAATCCGTTTTAATTTGTGAAATAATGTTTTCATGTGTTTTAAGGGTAGAACCCCCTTGGTGTGACTCATCAAATACCATGACATCAAAATTCATTTTATTCAACTGTGCAGTCTTATCGAATGTTGTTGAAGAAACCTTTAAATATTGATTAGAAGTAAACAAAATGAAAGGTTTGTCATCTTCAATGCTTTCAAAATCTCCTTGGCGATAATAATCAAGATCTTTAAATGTATGAAATTTGTTAATTGTATCAATATAATCTTCAATTGTGGCTCCTACTCCAGTCGTGATTAAAATTCGTTTCTTTTGACGGGTTTTCATTAGATGGAGAACCACCAGTAAAATAGAGATAGATTTTCCCGCGCGACATTTATGATGAAGTAGGTGGAGAAGATGTCCAGCTTTTCGATTCCTCTCAAATTGTAGCTCAAACAAACTTTGATGAAGACGTTTCACCAAATGCTGACGACGCGAATTTAAATAAGTTTCATTAATCAAATCTATTGCAGATTGAACATCACAATCGCCGAGGATTTTTTTCATTTGAAGATATTTGGCGGATATATCATCAAAACCAAATATCATATTGTTAGTAACTACAGAATCACGTAATGTTTTGTGAATATTTCCTTCGTGTTGGAATTTATGGTCGATGAATTCTTCTTTGTTTTTTACTATAACACCCAAAATGCTACTATCACCTCGTTTCAAGAGGCTAGCAAGTTGGTCCATTTCACAATCTTTGGGTGAGATTCCATCACGATATTTAATTGTGAATGGGACCCAACTATCTCCTATCAGCAAAGTAACATCAGAAGGTCCGTCGTGATTTTGAATTGGTTTATTCATAAAATCATTAATACTTTTTGCTGCTTTTATGTTTGGATATGAGTTAAAATTATCTAATGAAATTTTAGTATTACCAAGTAACCCAAACGCACCTATTAAAATACATACTGCTTCATAAATAAATCCTCGTTCACTCATACTGGCCGTGTCATGAGCTGTCATGAATGACTGTAAAGTGCCTTGAACAGCGACCATTGAAAGAATATAATTCCCATTCATTTTAATCTTGCTTGCTTTTATTATTTTTTTGAGTAAACTCATTTTGACTGTAGGCCCTTTTACTTTTTTTTCCTTTATCTCTGTTGTACGTTGGACAGTGTTCATATTTGCGTGTTCTTATATGACTGTTTTTAATAAAAATCAATTTTTTCTAAAAGAAAAATTATTTCCTATTTTTAAATCTTTCTGATAATGCCTTAATATCTTCATAGACTGTATCCAAACATTCATTCGCATTCTTTATAAACATAGGTACTAATGTAGCAAATGTAGCATCACCGGAATCCACAAAATCAACGATTTCCTTTAATTTCGCATCCGTTTCAGCATCTCTAGCAGGAGAACCCAATTGTTTACATTTTTCAAATACATAACGTATTAACGTATAAAAATCCTCTGGACTAAATACATTATTACTAATCAACTGCTTAAAAAAATCACAATCCATCGATTCTTCTATCTCAACTCTCAATGGTGAACCTACCCTCAAAAGTGAAATTAATTTTGTTCTAATCTCTCCATAAAGTCTTGTCAACCATTCAAAATCTGGTGGATTAGCTCCTACTTTCTCTTGTAATAGGTCGAAAAACGCACGCTTATATGTTTCTCTTACTTGCGTCGTTAATCTATTTACATTCCTGTCAAATCCAGCTTTCGCCTTCTTTTCTTCTTCTGTCATCGTTTCTGTTTTTGAACCTTCCATTTAGATTATCTATGCCATTTTTGTTTAAATAATTAAAAGATATATAAATAAAGACGTTAGAATATACATCTTATATGAGTGAAATTGTTAAACATGAAACCGCTCTTTCTATCGGTCAAAATAAAATAGCAAACAATGATTTTTTTAAAGAACTAACAGAACTTCTAGAAGACGACAAATTTAAAAATTTTTATGATAAATATATGTCAAATTGGCTTGATATTAAGTGTTCTATAACCTATATGCACTTATACAAGCAATTTAAAATTAAGTATAAAGAATTAAATAACGAAGAACTAGATAAAAATTTAGCAGTATACTTATTATCGAAAATAATGAGCGATAAAAACCTACGCCCTTGGTCTATTAAAACCGTCGATAAAATGTTAAATAATAAAAAAGTAAATTTTTTTGAAGAATTCGAAAATATTATGTTAGCTAATCAACAATTAAAATTACCCGCCTTAAATAATTAAATATAGTAAATATAATGGATATCTTAAAACAAATACCCTTCAATCCAAAACAAGCTATTATTTTTGATATAGATGATACTTTAATTGACTCAAGAACCCATACTATTATAAAACCAGTATATCAACTATACAAATATTGCCAAAACAAAGGATACAATATTTATATTATTACTGCTAGACCACGAATACCATATGGCGTTCAACTAACATTAAATCAACTATACTCATTGGGAATTACCGGATTTAAAAATATCGCATTTAGACCACCTTTAGAAATAGATGTACCAGGTTATAAATTAAAAGCTAGAAAAGCAATAGCAGATGATGTAATTATGTCTGTTGGTGATAAAAAATGGGATATTGGTGAAGCAGGCGGATATGGAATATTAGTCACTAAAAATTAACTATAAATTTGTTGTATAATCTAAATATTGTTCTACTATTTCATCTACTAAACTTTTATCCGGAATCTTTGCTGCCAAACCATAAATTGCTACCAAATTATCTTTTTTACTTTCTTTTGTTGTTTTTATATTCTTTAAAATATCAACAAATTCATTTAAACTATCTATATTTTTTGGCGTTATACAAATATGAAGGCAAATTGGATTTTGTAATATATTTAAATTCCACTTTTGTTTTTCAAAAGCATCTACAATTGTCGATATTGAATACTTATTACTTTTAAACGCCACTACATTTACCATTGGGTCGCCTATTACATCAAAAGAATCAATAGCTTTTATATCCGTTTTTAATTTAATTGTAGCCTCAATTAACTTTGTTGCCATCGATTCATAATAATCCAGACCATTATGAATTAATATACCCCAAGTTGTGGCTATTTGACTCCCAACTCTACTACCCGGCAATGAACAACTAGCATAAATTCCACCACACCAATCACTAGCTATAAAATACTGGTAGTGTTTAATTTCTTTTGATTTCCATAAGATAACTGAAGAACCTTTGGGCGCATAACCGAATTTGTGTGGGTCAACACTTATCGAATCAATGTTTTTTGAGAAAGATAATTTTAAAATTGGAGAGAATTGTGTAATAAATCCTCCCAAACAAGCGTCTACATGAAAACAAACATTATTATTTTTACAAATCTCTCCAATATCATTTATAGGGTCCATGATTCCATAAGGAAAACAAGGAGCAGAAGCAATAACAACACACGTATTTCTAGATATTTTTCGTTGTAAATCATCTAAATCCATAGTAAAATTATCATTTAAATCTACATATACCAATCGTAAATCTAATAATTCACATGCTTTATTTATTGCCGCATGACCAGTTTTCGTCGTTAATACCTCTAATTTTCCAAATCTAAAATATGAGTTTTTCTCCTTATATTTCTTATAAGCTTTTATAGCACATATAGTGCTTTCTGTCCCACCAGTTGTTAAATTTCCACCACCTTCTTTTGGTAAGTCAAATAAATCTCCTACCATTTTAATTATTTCTGACTCCATCTTATTTAATTCTGGAAATAAATCACTGTGAAGGGGATTGCTATATAAATACTGGTTGTAAATAAATGAAGCTATAGTTCTATTAGATTCTTTGTTATTGTAAATTGTACCTGAAATTTTATTGTTTGTTTCTTTTTTCCTATGTAAAACTAAATTTTTTATATCTTCTTCGTTAAATCCTTTACTTGTTAGAGTATTGAAATTGTTCTTCCATTTGGTTTTAAAAACAGACTTCTTTATTGTTGTAATTGCTTTGCTTTTCTTATCTTCAATGTACTTTTTACCAGAGTTAGTTTTTGAAAATATAAAGTACAATAAATATTTGTGTTTTTTATATAAAAAATACAATAATCCTACAAATATTAAATATCTATTTATTCTGTTCATTTAAATAAAATTAAAATATATTTTTAAATTTATTTTTCAATTAAGCAAACTTTGGTGCCTCGTCACTTGGCTTTCTTCCAGTAGAACGCTGTCCATGAACAACCATCCACTTACCATCTACCCTCTGCAAAACACTACTAATTACAGCAATATCGTCGTTCTCTGTTCCCTTATAAGAAAACTTACCATGCGTTGTATAACAAACAAAAGCCATGTCTCCAACAATTTTGATCTTATTAATCGTAACCAAATCATTTGACTCCACAACTACATCCTTGTTATTCATCATACTATCCCACCCGTCCTTATTGAGCGGATTACCAGTAGGACGCACAAATACACAATCATCGTGCATATGCTTCATACCTACATTATGGTCCTTATTACACATGTCCCTAATAACTGCTTCCACCTGGTCTTTATCTGTCTCAAATACAACAGGGTTCAAACTAGCAATATCAGGAGGAACAGCAATCAACTCTCTCAAGAAATCAAAAGAACCGTCGTCGTGACGGAACTTCACATAACTTTCTTGATTCTCCTTACTTGCCCACTTCTGCCAAATAATTACAGCATTGGGATTATCCTGCTTCTCATAACACTCAATAGATTCACAGCCCTCCCAACCACGAGCCACATTTAGACCATTATCCCCGTTACAAAAATCAATGAATTTTTGCTTGGACTCACGGTCCTTAAAAGTAAAGGTTGCGCTTACTGTGTGTGAAGTATTCGATGCCATTTGTAAGTTACTTAACAATCTTTTTTTTAAATATATATTTTTTATTTATTAATCAAACAAAACACCTTCTTTCTCCAAGTCTTTTCTCAAATTTTTCCAATTATTTTCTACTTCATCTATCAAGATCCTTTTAAATTTATATCTTTCCATTTGTTCCAAACTCATAATAATTTTTGTGTGGTCATATGTCAGCTCATTAAGGATTTCATTTATAATCGTCTTATCTTTATTCAACGCTTTAATTAGCCATGTTTCTCTTTTTCCAATTATATCTAATCGTTTTCCAATATCTCCCTCATCTATACTTACAAAATAATCCGCAAGATAACTTTTTTCACATCCCACTAACACATTTCTACAATTAAAATCACTACATCTAAAAATCCCACGAAATACTCCAATCTTAGCAAATTCCTTCAAATGTCTTCTGCATTCTCCATTTTGAAATGAATGTTTTATAACACTAATTTCCATAGGAACTTTCCAATTACAATGCGTGATTTTATTCATAACACAATAAACAACTTTTTCCTCATCTTCTCTAATAATCACTTTATGCCAATTATCTTTCCAACTTTTTTTATTTTTATCTATTTTTTCTATTCTAAAATTACTCAAAATCCTCTCCATTCCTATTTTTCTTAATCCAAAATATTCTTTACACGCATCTAGCACACAATAATCTCTATTATAAAACATACTTTTTCTACTTTCTTTCCAAATTTTTCCCTTATATTCAAAACACATAACTTTATTTCCGCAAGTTTGGTCACTACATAATATAAGTTTTTCTTTTTGAATATTTAATCCATCTACAAATTTTAATTTTTTTTCCAACTCATTAAAATCTGGTTTTCCTCTCATTTTTTTTATCAGTTTATACTTTGCCGCCCTTATCTTTTCCCTTTCTGTTTTTTTACTTTTCTTTTCTTCTTTCTTTTCTTCTTTCTTTTCTTCTACAACAACTTTTACTTTTACATTTTTTTTAGCTTTCTTTTCTTCCTTTTTCTTTCTTAACGCCACAGCCGCCGCAAAACTTGCCTTTTTGGCATTATTATAACAATCCCTCCATTCTTTTACGAAATATTCCTTATCTTCATCTACAATCACAGCACCACTCGCTATAAAATCCACTTTATTTTTACCCATTCTCCTACCAGCGCTAGTATGCATATCAATAGCATAATCATCTATTTCCATTTTTCCCCATTTTTCATATACACTTTCTATAATATTTACATCAGCAAACTTTTCATCTTCTTCTTTTACCAAACTATTTATATCAAATTTCACCTTTTTACTACAATCAAACCAATCTTTCTTTACATTCTTACCTTTATACATAGCAATATCTATAGCCGCAGTCAAGAATATAAACCTTTCTGTCCTATTTTTCTTATAAAATTCCTTTAATCTATACTCTAAACAACACCTCAATACTTCATTATTTTTAATATTTTCCCTATTAAACAAATATTCCCAAATCATATAAATATTCTCTTTTCTTCTATATCTCACCACTTCCCCTTCTGCTCCTCTATAAAATATCTTAAACATCCAAATAAAACATTCACTGTCATTTTCTTCAAATTTTTCTTTAAATTTTTCAAAATAATATTCATCTGTGCTATCTCCATTATCTATTTTTAAAGCTTTATTTCTAGACGACCAATATCCTCTAATATCACTATTTCTTCTTATCATTCTCGCACCACACATTACATCACAAATCTTAAATAAACATTCAAAATTTCCTCTATCACTCTTTTCAAAATCTTCCATATATCGCCTTACCAATACATATTTTTCACATTCAGCAAACAACATTTCTTCATCTAACATAATAATTAATCTATTTATCAAATTACTTATTATACCTTTAGTAGCGCGTTTCTCTGTATCACTTTTAGCATACACTTGAAACAAATAAATCTCTCCAACACACCATACCATCTTGTGAAATTCCCGCCTTCTCAAATATTTTTGAACCGCACTCTTTAAAATATCCAACTTATATCCATTAAAACTTCTACTACTAAAACAAGTGCGAAAAGCCATTTTAGAGGCAGCTGGTTTCATCATTTTACGAATGATTTCTGTTTTTATCATACTATAATACCAATATATATCCCAACATTTAATTCAATTTTATTTATTTTTTAATCCATTTAAGTATAATTTATATATAATTGTTATATCATGATTTGGTTTAATCCGATATTTCAGCATTTTTTAAAATTTAATATTTATGAATGGATTGCTTATTCATTTGTAAAAGATAGAAAATTAGCTAGAAATTTATCTGCTGGTACTCACGCCTGCGGTGCTGTATGTTTAAATGCGTTACATATTTTGTATCCATCCTCTAGTTTATTTGCTATGTGTAGACATTGGTCTACTGGCTACTTTCTATATGATACGTACTTTATGTTAATGTACGAAAAAATAAATTTATTAAGAATAGCTTATATTTATCATCATTTATCTAGTAGTTATTTTATTACGTTTCCCCCGAAACAATATTTCTCAGACCAAGTTTTATTTTGGGGTGAATTATCGAATATACCTTCCTATTTTGTATACCATTATCTCCGTACGAAACCAAATTCAAGAGAGCTTGCTAATTGGAAAAATATTCAAAAATTAATTTATGCTGCGGTTAGAGTTCCAGTTTTAACTGGTCTTATCTTGAAAGGTTTACTTAAGTCTCCAACTAAAACGCCAATATTGGCAGTTACACCAATATATTTTATGGGTTTGGTATGGACGATGAAACTATTGAAAAAATAAATTATTTATTATATTAATTTATTTATTCTTCCTTTTCGACAACTGGGGTTTCTTTTACATCAGCAGTTGAAGCATCATCCTCAGCACCATTCATATCATTATATTCACCTTTCCAAAATGTACCCCATGCGTTAGTAGCATTTGTAACTACCTTAGCTACTTCTTCTTTAGCTTGAGTTTGTAAATCTTTTTCTTCTTTCTCGTTTTTGTTATTATTGTTAATGTCGTTATACAATTCTCCTACCTGTACATCCTCTGTTTTTCCTCCCAAATTTTGATAGCCATAGTAAGCTAAAACTCCTAAAGCACCAACGCCAATAGTGGCTGCGACTGTTGTTGAATTATTCATTTTATATAGATTAATACTAAATTTTCTTTAATTTACTTTATTTTCTTCTTGTTTTTCTTCCCTTTTTTCTACGACGTTTAATTGTTTTCTTTTTTCTATTTTTCTTCTTTCTTCTAGTTT
>Ga0115013_10002476_pt1 | contig 10284 bp, 5 predicted proteins | sample SouAtlMetagenome_2_FD_88686 | JGI IMG/M metagenome (GOLD analysis project Ga0115013, IMG submission 88686) | Marine eukaryotic phytoplankton communities from Atlantic Ocean - South Atlantic ANT15 Metagenome | ecosystem: Environmental > Aquatic > Marine > Oceanic | place: South Atlantic Ocean... | reverse complement strand
GGAATACAAGTGTATGCGGAAATGAGTCCTCATGTGGGGAGCAATCTGGTTGATGTGGTTGCCCCAAATGAAGATCTTCTCCAAATGCAGCTTGGGGAGCTCTGCTTGGGTTGGCGCGCACTCTTTGGCTGCGGCTATCTTCTGGCCCCTTCTTGTTGCTTCGGCTGTTGTCTACAAAATTTGAAATTGCCGCGCCAAAGTTTTTTCTCTTCAAACGAGGGCAAACTTGCATCCCGAATGAAGTAGGAATTCGTCCACACACACACACACCTTCTGAATTGGTAAAGGAGGTCGTTCTAGATAGTCATAAGCCTCGAGACGCGATTCTATTCACGACAAACATTGGAATGCCGCATATACTGGATCTCAATCTGACAACATAGAAGACAACACCAGCGGTATGCCGAAGCGACAAAGAGTTCCTCGGTATGCCGTCGTCGCTGCCGAAGACAAAGTGCCAGAGAACCCAAGAGGTCACCAGAACAACAATAGTGGCAAAGAAAATAGTGACAATGCGTCATTTCGACAGAGAGCAATGCCAGATGTCCCATCTCCGGGAGCGACCACGCCATCGCCAAATGCATCCAGGAAACGGAAGAAGAATAGGGGCCATCAGCGCCAATCAGTGCGGTCGCCATCATCGCGACAAAAACAATCACAGCAGCCAAAGCGACAACAGCAAAATACAGCGGAGGAGCACTTATTGCAATTGTTGAAAGCCTGCGAAAAACACAAAGCGACTTACCACCCCGACTACCACCCAACGAACGCAAACCCCGATTCCGATAACATCCCTCCCGCTTGTGAGAGCGCAATCACATCTCTCAGAATTCTGATTCCAAGAATCGAAGCAGCTATTGCCTCCCCTGCAAATTCCGAAGAAAAAATCAATCCCGAAGATATTTTACAGCTCTGTCGATTTTATGACAACGTGATCAGCGGAACTTATTGTCCTCATCTACCACATCTTTTTGGATTTGGGACAGACCCAAGAATAATGCTTGAAAAGATCATAAACTTGCTGAAATTGTCATTACGTGCTGACCTCAATTACAATAAAGGAAGAACCAGTGACGAAAAAAACGTCGGGGTCAATAACAAAAATGGATCACCCAATCACACCACTTCTGCAACCATCGCCAGTGAGCACCTTTGTGCCATAAGTCGGACTATCTCAGTCCTGCTGGCTTTTATTATAGATGATTGTAGTGATTTTATCCGACATAAACTATTTGCTGATTGGATTGACTTCTCGGAAGATCTAGCAGTCATCTCGATGATGAAACGACAAAATTTCGCCCGGCCAAGGAACACCAATTGTTTGCCGGTACGGCTGATTCTATTTGAAGAATCATCGTTAGTCATACACCATCGGTTTGAACAAAAAGAACAACGAAATAGTGAGGAACATTCAAGTGAAGCAAGCAATAATTATGAAAGTTACTCTTTGAATATTTGTCAGTGGGAAGAGGTACAGATCTTACAGGAAATTGCCTTTAATGTTCTTAGAAATTTGACCTCAAATGAATCCGCCATGGAACGGCTTGAAATATCACCGGAGCAGCAAGGAGAAGAATCATCGTTACTCTTGGGAGGGGATATGGACTTATTTTTCCCTTCTGGTGTTGTGGCAGATATTGATCTAACTTCATCATTAGTTGCAAGTTTCAAATCGGTTATGTTGAAGCCGTCTGGTGGCAATGATTTCAATTCTATCAGTCATGTTGGTGTCATTAATCGTCACATCTCTGTAACAATTGTTGACATTCTACTTCGATTATGTCTTGATTGGCACCGTTTGGGGACAGCAACAACAGTACTTCCCTTGTTACCTTGCATTGTTGACGCTGCGGTTTTGACAAGCAGAACCGTATTCCATATGTTGTCAGAGCAACAACAACAACAACAGCGACAATATTACGCGTACGAAGAACGGCTTGCATTTCTTTTAGATCGAATAGTTTGCCATCCACCTGGAGATACTGCCAGCAAATCCGATCATGAGCATTCAATTGCGAGGACGGTCCATTCAGCAGTTTGGACGGTCTTATTAGATTGTCTTGAGGGAATAGCATATCGGCTACGTCAGCGAAGACAGAGAAATATACAAGACTACCAAGAACGAGCTTCCAAGAGCAATGACAAATATTCCCAGTCCTCAACATCGGCGCCGTGTATCTTACTAGACCTCGCAGTTGTCGATACAATCAACTTCATTGCGGAGACATCGCCATCTTTGGCGCTCGATGGATCACATTATTGCACAGCACGAAGAATTTTCCCTCATTTGTTTCTTCTGTCTTCTACGACATCACTACCCACTCACCAGAATAGCCGCGATTGGAATGATGATAATCGCTTGTTGAATGCGGCCAATCAAAGTCTCGCAGTGTTTATTCACGCACTATCTTCCAGTGATGCGACCTATGAAAATCTCTTGGAAGATGCTTGTCTTGCAGTATTGGAGTGCCGTACGAGATCATCCAATGCAGGGCAAGAAGCAGGTCAGACATCGGTATCTGATCAAGTATCACCTGAAACGGGAAACGATTGTTATGAAATAAACAATGGGAAGGACAATGATGGTGGTGATTTACAAGATTCACGACGTAACTTCAAACGAAAGCACGAAACCACAATGTTAGAGCAACAAAGCACACCAGTTTCTACCAAACGGAGAAAATTGTTTCTCACGGAGGAATCAGATGTAGCAGTATTTTCAGTGGTTTGGCACGATGCACTTCATTCATTTTTTGAGTTAGTCTTTGAAGTAGGGGAAAGTCTTCGAGATTCTTTTCCAAAAGCAATCACACAAGCTAGGATGCTTGATAATTTCGTAACGGGGCGCATCATTGAGCAGATTCGTTGCCTATCAGGGGGGTTACGATTCGCTTTATCTTTGATTCGAAAGCAATCCAATACGGTCAATGATAAAAATGAAGACAAATTTTCATCAGGAATTTCGCAGGTGGCACATAAATTATCTGTGCAGGTATTATCTGCTTGCAATCTGTTCATAAATACAATCATTTCCACAGAGAATTTGGAGACCGCATTGGGATATGCATTAGCGGATGAAATTCTAAATTGCGGGTATTCCATGCTTTTCTCAGATTTGAAAGGTTGGAAAGGGTTGAACGGCTCAATTATTGAACACAGAAGTCATTTTCTCGACTCAGTATCTTCTTTATGTGGAAGACTGCTTGAGCTTGGACTACGACAACAACGTGGCCCCCTTCATCTAGAGAAGTACATGGGTATTCCGACTTACTTTATGGGAGTAAGTTGCGAGGACAATTTTCGCCCACAATCCAACTTACATTTTACAAAGCAACTATACATGTGCCACGAACATTCCAACGAATACTTATATCATCAATCGGTAAAAACCTTGGATTCTTTCTCCCTTTTTGTTCGGGCCGCTTTGTTTTCATCCATGAATCCCTTATACCTCAGTATTTTTACTTCGCAATCGAACAGAAAATCAAATTGTACATTTGATTCCTATTCACTGGATTTGTTTGCGAGTTTTTTCGATCGTTACGTGGAATCTGTGAAGATGGAATCGGTGCAGCTCAATTCATCGAGATATATTGCTGTGTTATTGCATCTACTACCGCTCATGTTTGTGTCGCTACGTGGCAGACAGAGGGAGAATGGGTCCATGACGAAGGTTCTCAATAAAAATCAGAAGCACTCAGGAGCATCGAATGATCAAGATTTGACTAATAGTCAGGTGAACTTCCTTCGAAAGGTACTCGTTCCTTTGATACAGACACTGAAGAATGAGGACACTGAGTTATTCCAGAGTTTAGTTTTTGCCATTGGTCTTATTCATTCATCATTTACCGATACGGCACTTGCGCTTTCAACCCGAAATCCTACTAGCGTGTTCGACTTCATTGTGATGAAGCATCAACGACTCTATCCTACCGAGAAGAAGAAAGATCCGAAGTCTTTAATTTTACAAAAAATGATGATCGACATTGCAAAGGCAGGGGCTAGGCAAAAGGAGAATCCTACATCAAGATACTTTTTGTGGATGTGTATTGCAAAGTATTGTATGAGCGTATCACCATCGGAAATCCGACAATATTCGCAAAGGAACAAAACCAATGCATCTGTGAAAGCATCAGAAGAAATTTTACTGCCGCAAGATGACGTGCTGTCCTGGCTCGTAGCCGCCCCCTTTTCAGATCCTAATAGCCTCCTCAGAAAATTCCTTTCTCGAGAACTTTCCACTGTGTTGATGTCAAATGAATATGGATTTCTTCTCTCCCGTTATGCATCAAACGAAGACTTCAAAGAATACTACGCATATTCTCGTACGAAAAGGGAGGATAGGAGCAATGACACCATGAACAGCTTAGTTCGAATGTCTGATGATGTTGTAAATGGACTTTTCCAAGACATTGATGGGCTATTGAGTGAAGATTCTGATCATTTTGAAACACAGAAACTGTTGTCTCTGGGAAAAGAAACGATGGGCAGAGAAGAACCATTCGACCGTTATCAAAATAACAATCTATTGAGTAAACTACATGCCGGAGCTACAACTTTGGCGTCATTATCTTATAACTCTGGATTAGACCATCCTATTGCAAAGACTTTGTTCGAGAAATGCACTCTACGATTGATTCGTTTGTGGGCAGCTGGGTCAAGTAAATCTGGGGATACTCGTTCTTTTCCGAAGCTTAAGAGCACACCGGTCGCTAGAGCATCCGCTTTTGGAATATTCACATGCTTGTCTGGAAGACGGAACCTAACTTTGTGTTTATCTGGGGAGATATCATGGACTCATTTTCCCTCTGCTATGTATGGCGAAGTGCATGCTTTCAATAAGAATTATACTCGGGCGGAGCAATACGAGCTGCTGGAGAGAATGATATGTTCATTTTTCACAATATCCGAAGACTCTTTACACTGCAGGAAATCTTTAAGAGAGGCTCGCAATGTTGTTACTGAATCCATCCCATCAACCATTGCCCAGCTTGTAAAGGAGAGAGATGAAGAAACAATAAAATCAGTGATTGGCATGAATATTTTTTTGACAGAGAAAAATGAGAACTACAAGGTTGTGCCTCAGGCTGGTGGTATGAATGTAATAGGCGTTCCTACATCACCAATGGAAACGAAAAAATCGCTAGCTCTTTCGATGAGTGTTCATCGGCTGCAGAAGGAGATCAAGCAGATCTGTCTGGAAAAAATTGATAAAATGCTTCCTCTTGTTCTTTTTTACTGTGATCAAGAAGAAGCCCAATCTTTGAAGTTTTTTACAAAATTGACGGCACCCGCGACTTTGGATGATATGATGTCCAGTCGAGAGCAACTCATATTGAAGGGTATAGCATGGGAGTTAGGTCGCGATCCATTTCGAGTGGGACCTGCCTCTCGAGCTCTCAGAATCGCTGCTGTTGCTTGTGAACAAGATGATTTAGAATCAAGTCAATCAACGCCGGAACTTATGCCCGGCACAAATGCAGCCAAGTCCTGGGTAACAAAAAATTTCATGTATCTAATAGTCAATATGGTACAGCTAAACTGGGGATCTCGCACAGTGGCCCAACAGGCACAGGCTCTGAGATGTCTTTTTGTACTTTTGGATTTCCTAAAATCTTCAGAGGCACCTCAATACTTTCCGCAAGTTTTATCTACTGTAAATGCCGCTATAATTGTGAACAGAGAAATCGATGACAATGGCTCTGGTGGTTGCTCTCTACGTTTGCATGCTTTGCAATGCCTTTCAAAATTTATTCGCCTGTCAGCCAAAGATAACATAGAATCAGTGATCGACAACCTTACAACGATTGTAGTATCGCTGCTTCCTATACTTGAGGAGGACGAGTTCAACGGCAAAGGACCAATGTATCCAGAGGCACAGACTGAAGCTGTTTCTGTTCTTGAATTTCTTACTCGTGCAGAGTTTGTTCGCAAATTCCCAAAAGCATTTTCGCAAATTCCCTTTCTCCCGACGTCAGGATCACTTGAAATGGTACACAAATCTTTGAGGGATAATGGTATCAATTTTGACAATCTCTTCATTTTATCAGTAAATACTTCGCATTCTCAAGCAGGTACAAATTCCCGGCGAGGAAGTTTGACCAGCGACAATTTCAGCAATTCAAGTAATTCGGCGGCTTCAAGCAGTGGGGATATTGTTTCGGCTTTGCAAAATCGAGTAAGTCTGATTTCTTCTCTTCTTGACGATGAAAATGCCAGTGTCAGAAAAGTTGCGCTTCAGCACCTGGTGGATCTACTTCGAGCAAATAGGAATTTATTTCATGTTCTTGTTGAGAGTGAGGGAGGATCGCTGATTAAAAACTATCTTACGTTAGTCTACGAACGTGCCCAAACCGATAGTGACAATAAAAATCCAACTCATTCAAAGGGTGTGACGAGTGTTACTGTTTCAAATATCATCGAAAAATTAATGCGAAGGTGCGTGCACGAATCAGACCAAGAAGTTCGTCTCAAGTTGGCAACATGTCTGGGGGAAATGGGCGCTATCAGTGAAAATAGGCTTGACGACACATCTCTTTTCAGATCTGAAGGGAGTGGATCAGTGTCAATGTATGATTGGAGGCTGGATCAGCCTCCATGGCAGTCTCGCGCCGCGAAATATGAGCTACAGCTTGTCACAAAATACCTAGTTGTGGCACTGAAAGCAGCCCCATCACAAGAAGAACAATTAAAAATTGCCTTCACGATTCAGCAATTACTTTTGTTGCTAGATGATTCCGCGAGGGAAACTAGCACTTTAGAACAAGACAAGCGATCTAATTCACAGAAACGTGAAATGAGCAAGTGGCTGTCTGATAGATTAGTAGAAGCCAACGTCTACGAATCAGTTGAACCATTTTGGTTATCAGAGTTTAGTACGAAGGTGAGGTTTGTTTTCTTCTCTTGTTTTTGATTTTCTTCATCGTGTCCTCTTCTCTCATTTATTTAAAATATATTTTCGATTTGTGATGACAGGATGAAAGATACAGTACAAGGCAGCCTCCATTTTTCAATGCGTCGAAATCGTATCATCTCTGGATTTCTGAATTCTGTCGTTGGATGATCTTGAAGACAAAAGACTGCCCATTGAGTCGATGGAAAGACTTTTTCTTTGCTTGTCGCATAGTAGTTCGATCATTAGCTGGACTAGAAACCGCGGAATTTATTCTCCCCCTCCTAGTATTGGATCGTATTTGTTTTGGATCTACCGAAGAATTCGAGTCGATTTGTAAAGAATTTCTTCGAATTTTGGATTTCGATTCGAACTCTGCATTAATGGACGACAGCGAACGCCAGAAGGCAGTCGGTGGTTTTTTTGCAATGAAAGATACGTTGGAATACTGGGCTGAAATCGAGGCCGAGCAGCGCTATAGGTCAAAAAATAGTTCCAATTCAAAACGATCTAGTAGGGGAAGTACTAGAAAGAATCCTGGTAGCAGCAAAAACGAAAATTCTTTATCAAATTGGCCTGCAGATGATACGATATCGCAGATAGAGGAATTGATGTCTCGAATTCCTTTGATTGATCAAGCAAGAGCCGCTATAAAAGTTGGAATGAATGCAAAGGGACTGAGACTTCTTGAGTTGGTGGCTAGAAAGAATATTGTTGACGAATTTTTTGAATCATCAAGCGATGATAAAAGTGTCGAGATCCCCAGTAAAGGCAACCTTTTCCAGCAATCTTTGTTAGAGAGGGCCAACATTGAATTGATGAAGACTGTTCTCTCGAATCTGAATGATTGCGAGACTTTGAATGTAATTGCAGCGACATCCTATCTTGCAAATCCATCGCTCCAAGTTGCTGATAGCATCCAATGGAATGAGGCATCTGGAAACTACGAGCGCGCCCTCAGGGATTATGAGCGTGCCATTCAGGTGAAACGAATTGGCAATTTATGTTCAGAATCAGACATGTTTTTAGAGAAAGGAATACTCGACTGTATGCTTAAGCTAGGTCGCTTTGAGAATGTACTGAGTCGCGTACTGACTCAGGATAAAACTACCGATAAAGTAACGACGAAAGCGTTTGCAATAGAAGCTGCTTCTCATCTGGGTCAATGGGAAACAATTTCGTCCCTCGTTTCAGAAAATGAGTCAAGTTGCAAGAACGCTAGTCCGGATGATATCTTTCGGCAAGCAACTGGCGAAGCGATTCTTTGTGTACGAAATCGCAATTGGGGTTCGATAGATGACTCCTTTCGAACTGCTAGAACTGCTGTGATGGACAAATTGTCTAGTGTGGCTCGGGAGAGCTACTCGAGAGCATATACAGATATTGCAAAATTGCAATGTATTAGAGAATTAGAAGATGCTGCTGCGTTATTTCGCACTGAAGATGCGTATTCTTTGAAGGAGATAGTAGAGTCCACACTTCCCGAGGGTTGGGCTTGGGACGGTCGTTTGAAGTTGACAACACCGCGTGCAGCTTGGACAATAATGAACACTAGGGCAACAATAGCTAGGCTCGGTGGCGATCCAGTGATGGAAAGTTCTCTCTTACTCGATATTGGGAAACAAGCTTTTAATGATGGCATGCCTTCAGTTGCTGAGAAATTCTATTCGCAGGCCGAGGCGACTCTTTCATCGATACCTATTTGTCAAAATAACAGGAGTCGAAATCTTGATGTTCTTATGGATGACGTGAGGGTTCAATATGCCAAGCTAAAGAAGGAATCTGGGGAGAATCTTCTTGCACTCAAGATTCTTGGACAAGAAATGGTTCAGGATGCACTGATTGAAATGAATCGCAATTATGAGGATACGGAGTATTTGAGGAATGTTGCCGTGAAATACGAACGATTACGAGCCACAAATACTTTTGAATACGACATATCCATCGAAAACGATAGAGGGCTAATCGATCGTTTTGCAAATCGACTCCTTCGCCTCACACAATGGACTGTTGAAGGAGGAATGCAGAGCGGTAATGAAGTAATGGAAAGATTTCAAACTGCAATACGGCTTTCGCCAGAATGGGAAAAGGGTGAGTAAGAATGTATTTGGTCTAGCATCGTGAAGTGCTATTGATTTCTAAGTGTCCATGCTTATATTCTTGCATTTATAACAAGGTCATTTTCAATTTGCGAAATATCTGAATGATTTAGTGACTCGATTTTTTGAAAGAGATTCTCCTCATGGAATAGAAGATGATGTAGTACGTTTTAATGCACTGTACCGAGATACCATATGTCACCAATACATTTTACTCGCAATCGAGCACTACGCTACTACCCTAAAACTTGAAATGAAACACGTCTATCAAGCTTTACCTCGCTTGCTTTCTCTTTGGTTTGATTTTGTTTCAGTGCAACCACCTAGTTCGAAAGACACTGCACTGCCTGGAGCTTTGAAACCCGAATATCTCGGTAAGTGCGATGACTGCATTTGGCAATTCGCCGATTTCAACTCGCTCACTTATGTCTTTTGCTGTTTTATCAGACTTTCTTGCTGAGAACCAAAACAAAGCAAACCTACTGATGGCAGATAACACAAAAGCGATCCCAGCGGCTGCTTACTATACAGCCATGCCCCAATTGATTTCTCGTGTGATCCACAATAACGAGGATACTGCAAAAGTAGTGAAAAGGATTTTAGAACGGGTTCTTACTAAATTTCCTCCTCAAGCAATGTGGCACCTTGCATGGTTAAAAGGATCGAAGAATGATGAGCGCTCGAGGATTGGGGCAGAAATTTTCAAGGGCGCCCAAAGAGTTTTGATAAAAAATCGACAAATGCAAGTAGCGAATCTATTGAAAGCATCAGACTCTCTCTTTAAGTTTTTGCAAGACCTTGCAAGGTAAGATCGTGATTTAGAGGGAGATTGATTATGATCAACAATTAGTTGCTAATTTTTTCACTTCTCTCTTCTCATTGGCGATTCCATGATATTGGTTTATAATTTTGTTCAGGTATAATCCAAAAGGCAAATCACAAGCAAGTGTCGTATCAGTAAAGTCGTGGAAAGGAATAGCCGATCTAAGTGAATTCGTCCCTCCTGTACAAGCTGCTTTGTCTATCTCTCCTTTTAGACCAATCAAAAGTAGTTCAAAGGAATTTTTTCCCCGCGTGATTCCTCGAATGAGGGCTTTCTCTTCAAAAGTATCGATAATGCATTCAAAAGCGAAACCGAAAAAGCTCAAAGCATTCGCTGTACCAGGAACGTGGAAATACGCCAATACATCGGGACAAAGCAATAGTACTGGAAGGATTTCATCGTCAACTCCTTTGGATTGTGACATTGGTGAGATTCACTTTCTCGTGAAACAAGAAGCAAAGGGTGACCTT
>Ga0115013_10002474_pt1 | contig 10287 bp, 11 predicted proteins | sample SouAtlMetagenome_2_FD_88686 | JGI IMG/M metagenome (GOLD analysis project Ga0115013, IMG submission 88686) | Marine eukaryotic phytoplankton communities from Atlantic Ocean - South Atlantic ANT15 Metagenome | ecosystem: Environmental > Aquatic > Marine > Oceanic | place: South Atlantic Ocean... | reverse complement strand
TAAATCGGATATTATCGATGGGCTTGAGGTTGGCGACTCTGGACTCGGCCCGTATGTTTTGGAAATAAGCGTCATAGCAGAAACAGGCGGTTCGGCTGGATGCTCTCACACGGATGATGGCGAAGAGGTAGAGTATCTGGTTGAGCTCATCACACTGGATTATACGATTGAATCGGCATAAGCTATTTCACAACCTCATCTACCGATAATCTATGGTCGACCCATCTAATTATCCGGTTACAACCTAATACTGGTTGCATGCTGTCAATTCGATTGTCAATTTCTTTAACTAGAATATTCTTAACAAACATCTCTCCATCAGTATATAATTCGCCATCAACAATACGGATCTTCCCGTTTTCTGTTAATCTAACATTACCTGCATGAATATCATCAATATACAAACCACAACGTTCTAGATCATTATTCAACTGCATAAATTGCTCAACAATGTCTCTAGGAATATTATCTGAAGTCAAAGGATATCTAACATATTCCTGGATATACCTGTATGTTTTTGAAGTAATATACGTTCGTGGAATTGCCTGTATTTCATGCTCGTAAATCATTCGACGATGAACTCCTATCATTTGATAAATCAACATTATATTGTGCATCAAGACAAGAGCAAGAGGATTCCACTTTCCACAAATTTTCTTTCCAATAACTGGTGCCCTGTGATCTCTGTAATCATTATGGCCCCAGCCACAATGAAATAATTGCTTCACAACTAAACTATCTGTGTTCTCGAATATCTGGGTCCACATACCAGTATTTATCATATTTAGATGAAGTAGATCTAAAGCAGGATCGGTTCTGACTCTGGGAATCCGAATGTTGACTAAAATTAGAACAAATAAGATCATTGAAATTATACTTGCTAAGATCCTGAAAGATGTTGAAAGATCGTCAAAATAACAATATATAGTAGAGAAAATAACCATATTAGCAGATATTAAAATGATTAAAAATGCAAGAAAGGGGATCAGGGTCCCCGCCCAAGACGCATGTTGAGGACACGGTTTGACCCCATAATCATCTATCAATATACGGCGAACTTCTATTGGCTGATATATTCCCGACAGAATATATTTTTCGACACCATGATGTAAGATGATATCTCCAAAACCAAAAAAGCCTCCTGCTATTTTTACCCTAACCTCAACCGCCATGTCCTTGTTTAGAAATGAGTCTCCATCAATTGAAATCTCATTATTCGAGACTAGTATTGGAGAACGACGGTAATACGAAAATCCGACTACTATCTGGCATATAACGAGTATCAATATAATCCAATACTTCGGGAAATCATATGATCCAAATGAAAGTATGAATTCTGAAATGGCTGCCATCAATATCAAAGAAGACTGGATGGGAGTTATTGGAGAAAAGTCTAGAATAAAGTAAACTAAAGAAAAAACTGCAAATACTGAGCCGCTCAAAAAAGACACTTCATTAATACCAAATTGGAACACGAGAATCATATTGATGAAGATAATTTCAAAACTTAGAAAAATGGGGTTAACAAAAAACCATCTTAAACAAGTACGAATCAAGAAATTATGTGGCTTTGACACGCTCACATCAAACCCCTGGAGGAAGGAAAGAAATTAGTATCCAAATGAGCCAGATAGATATCAAGCCTATAAAAATTGGAATCAAGATAGATAAATATAGACCGGTCCATACTATGGCCTTTCCCGCCGGATAGGGCTGTCTTGTCGATTGGAAAGAATCCGAAGTAGATCCCTTCGTCGATTTTCGAGTATATTCCTTGCTGCTGAATGCAGGTCGGCCTCGTCGTTCATCTGCCATTTGGTTTTTTTAAATAATCATTAAGTGTTAATTTTATCCCGGCATCTATCTTATTTACGATTCATAGGGTAGGAATCTGGTACATACGAAACATTCCCTGCTCCTTTCCTTGAATACGAATCAAAGAGTATGGATTAGGATATAATTCACGATCATTCAAGATTATTCTCACAGGTATATCCATTATCCGTTGAATTAGTTCCATCAGGACAAGTTGTAGAGAACCAAATAACACCACCTAGTTCGGTATTACCATCCAAATAGGCACCAGTCAGGTCGGCACCAGTCAGGTCGGCACCAGTCAGGTCGGCACCATACAGGTAGGCATATGTCATATTTGCACCGTTAAGGTTGGCGCCAATCAAGTCGGCACCAATAAGGTAGGTGCTGACCAGTGATGCATACCACAGGTTGGCGTTGCTCAGGTCAGCATTCATCAGTGTGGTATACCACAGGTCGGCGTAGCTGAGGTCAGCGTGGCTAATATTGGTATCATCAAGGTAAGAAGCATAAAAGTTGGCACCGCTCAACTCGGCATACCGCAGGTCAGCACCAGTTAGGTCGGCATTATCTACTCTGGCACCCCTCAGGTCGATGCCCCTCAGGTCGGCATCTCTCAGGTCGGCACCATTGAGATCCCTTGTTTGATTATCCCAGGCGTGATTATGAATTTGAACGAACCACGTGTGATACATTTCTATCGAATCATCAACCGCATCCAGCTGTTCTTCCATGTCAGAGATGTTTTCCAGCAGAATTGCAATGGTCGCATCTTTGGATGCTAGCTCTACCTCTAATTCAGCTATACGCGATTCGTTAGCATCCATCTCTACCTCTAATTCAGCTATACGCGATTCGTTAGCATCCATCCCATCAATGCCAGCAGGACCTGTTTCACCTTGAATTCCCTGAGGCCCTTGTTCACCAGTTTCCCCTTGTGGTCCAGGGATTCCTTCTGCTCCATCAGCACCTGTACATCCAGCAAGAGCAGAAGTTAACATTAGCAATACAATAATCATCGGTTTCTGATTGTTCATGCCTGTCGACTATGGTGCCACCTCTTGACGTATTCGTCATAGATGGGCCATTTTACAGCGATCTCCCCCGGTCATACTCGGGAGGGAAAGCAATCCATCTGATTAATAGGAAATTGAAGAATCCAAAAACACAGGTATTGACCAACCAAGCAATTCTATGATGCACGAGAAGAACTTCAACCATCAAATAATGAGATGTTGTTGTGACCACTAGTTGGCCCGTATATGTCCAAAAGGCCCGATTCAGACTTCTAAAATAAGGAAACGTGGATTTGAAGGTGAATTTGTAATGCATGAAATGAGCTTCTACATTCCCTATTGCACATGAGACCGCCCAAGCGGCCACTGCTGTGTGGGCTGACCAGAGATCGACCCAATACAGAAATTCGTAGAGGACTAAAGCGAAAATGAAATTGAAAGTTCCAGCAATGTTGAATTTTAGAAATTCATAGAGCATGACTCTGCTGGTCCACCCCGTATCATCAATTCTCTCCTGCATTCGCCACATTACTTACCAACCACTCTCATGATGACTGCATAAAGTAGTGTACGGAATATGATAAACTTCAGAGATTATTCACACAAGTATATCCGTTATTATCTGAATTAGTTCCATCAGGACAAGTTGTATCATGCCAATAAACACCGGCCAGATCCGCACCATTTAGCGTGGCACCAGCCAGGACGGCACTACTTAGGTCGGCATCGACCAGATTGGCATTACTCAAGTCGGCATAATGCAAATAGGCATAATGAAGATTGGCATTACTCAGGTTGGCATTACTCAAGTCGGCATATTCCAGGTGGGCACCAGTCAGATCCATATATGCCCAATCAACTGTATTATTCACCCAGTTTATTTCATGCATCAAATTTGATTCTAAATCATTCATATCATTTTGAATTTGAACGAACATCATGTAATACATTTCTATCACATTATCAACGGCCTCTAACTCTTCTTCCATATCGGAGATATTTCCTAGCAATATCGCAATTGTCGCATCTTTAGATGCTATTTCTGCTTCTAAATCAGCAATACGTGATTCGTTAACATCTATTCCATCTTGTCCATCCATTCCATCTTGTCCATCCATTCCATCTTGTCCATCCATTCCATCTTGTCCATCCATTCCATTAGGACCAACAGGCCCTGTTTCACCTTGGATACCAGGAGGACCTTGTTCACCAGTTTCTCCTTGTGGGCCGGGGACACCTTCTGCTTCATCAGTTCCAGCACATCCGGCAAGAGCAGATGTTAACATTAGCAATAGAATAATCATCGGTTTTAGTTGACTCATACCTTTTGTCTGTATCCTAACCATTTAGTTATTTTACTAACAGTGTCAACATGGGTACCTGTCTGCTCAATCTGTGAAGGGAATCATTGAGGAGGCTAGAACCAACGTCACCAGAATTGATGGCAACTTCCTCATACATTCACATCTCTGTTAGGGGGGCAAATTTTGCCTCATTCATTCTGGATCGTGGATGCTTCTAATTGTACCTTTCAATGCATTGAAGGCAGTATTGACATGAATGGCGGTTCCCAGGGACAGAGCACCTTCATCAACCTTGAACTTAGGGTGGTGCACCCCATATGCCTCTATCTCTGGATTCCCTACGCCAATAAAAGAAAAGCAGCCGGGTATCACTTGGGTGTAATAGGAAAAATCTTCACCCCCCATTATCGGCCCCATTTCTGCGACCCTCCCTTGTCCGAGGATTTCTTCTGCTGCAGATTTGCTCAACTGCCAGCATTCGGCATCATTTACAGTAGGGGGGAAATCGTTACCCGGAAAGGTCACTTCAGCCTCGCATCGATTGGCCGAAGATATTGATTCAGCTACCTCCTTGACTCTATTCTTCAATTGAGAAATGCCCTCGCTGGTCAGTGATCTTATTGTGCCTTGTAATTCCATTGTCGGGGGTATCACATTCGTTGCAGTACCCGCATTTGCCATGGTGATACTGATTACACCAGATTCCAAGGGATCTAGTTCACGGGAGATTAGGGTTTGAAGTTCGACCACTATCTTCGACCCAGTAACAATCGGATCTACAGTAAGGTGAGGCATGGCTGCGTGACCTCCATTTCCTTTAACTAAAATATTTATTGACGACGTCGCTGCTAATAGCGTACCTTCTCTAGATGCCAATGCTCCCACGGGTAATTTGTCAGTGACATGTAACCCAAAGATTTGCCTCACCTCGGGATCTTCCAAAACACCCTGCTCTCTCATCATTTTCCCTCCTGCCCCTCCTTCTTCTGCAGGTTGAAAGATTAGTTTGATTGTACCATCTATTGCCTGTTCGTTTTGTTTCAGGACTTTTGCTGCCCCTAGAAGCATTGCAGTGTGGCAATCATGGCCGCAGGCATGCATTTTCCCATCAATTTCACTTCTAAAATCTACATCTGCTTCTTCATGTATCGGTAAAGCGTCCATATCCGCCCTTAATGCGATACAGGGAGCGGTGCCATTCCCAATGAACCCAACAACACCTGTTATCGCTATGTCTTTTTCATATGGAATATCTAACTCTTTCAAAGTATTTTGAACAAGCCTGCTTGTTTCGAACTCCTCGTACATCAATTCGGGATTGCGATGGATAGTCCTTCTTTTTTCTACTATCCATTGATGAATATCTTTGGATTGTGAAAGTATCTCGCTGATCTGCATATATCATAAGATGATGTACTAATATTAGAATTCTGTCAACCGCTCGCACGCTAGGGAATATGATGCTAGTACAACAAGGCAGAGAAAATGAAACTTCTATGTGATGTCATTTTCTGACAATGACCATGGCACGGAAAAGGGGGACGTGCCGAATATGCAAGGAAAGCAGGGTGTTAGACCCCCACCACATAATCAGCCAACACCATGCTAAAAAAACCAATCAACCTGATTTAATTACAAATCTAGGAAACATAGTTTATATCTGTAGGAAATGCCATAATCAAACTACTGCATCTAAATCTCGATATAAAATAATGCGCCAGGGGAGGGAGGCGAAAGTCGATGCAATCGAAATCGAGAAGGTACGCGCAGTGATATCGAGAATGAGGAAAGAGCATAGAGAAGAAGTCAGAAATATGCGCGAACTTGCAAACAAGGAAATTCATAATAAAAATACGTTGAAAGACGTTGAAATATCCATTTTTGAATTGGAGAATTCAATACTCAGAGAGGAAAATGAGAATCTCAGAGAGAAAAAAGAAGATCTTCAGAATGATGTTGATATCCTAAATGCCCTGTCCTTCGAGCATCACATTTCAAATGAAGTTCAAAGGATTTCCAAGAATTTGAATAAAATTCTAAACCCTGTAAAAAAGAAGGCGGTTAAGACCAAGAAAGTCGTAGAGAAAAGAGTTGGGAAGGGAATCAGGACAGTGAGGAAGACTGTTAAAGACACAAGAAGAGATATCAGAAAACGAACTGGAATATGACATACATATCAGAATCCGTAGGACAAATGATGCCGGCATAAGGTTGACATCATGCTGGGTACATTGAGAGCTAGTAATGTCCAATTCACAGAAGCCGCCTGCTATCCTTCATCCTGCCTGGCCACTGGCCTTAGTTGCAGGAATTATTCTCCAAGGCGGAGCTTACTATATCGGAGTAGACATCTTTGGATCCCCCGAGGCATATGCCATCTTTCTCTGGGCAGTAATCTTACCATTAGCCATTGCAGGGATCATTTGGCTTAAATTAAGCAAAAAAGGCATTTTCGCAGTTGATGAAGAAGAATAGCTAGAGAATCTTCTTCCCTACTCATTATGACGCAGATGTCATAGAGGGGTCCGTGCTATAGATATACAGCAAAACATCCTAGAATTAGCCATTTGCTATTCATTCAGATCCGTGCACGAACATAATCATCGCTATCTATAGGGACCCAAACATTGGATTTCTCCTCGTCCTGGATCTCTACACGGTAAGGATTGCCATCATCCCAGCACTTCAAGATCTTTCCCTCGGCGAACTCCCCGATATTTGCGTAGACGGTGTCTCCGACATTGAAGCGCAAATCCTCCGCTCTGCATTCCATCAATCCTGACTGGAGCGCTTGATGATCGAGGTTCCGACCAATAAATACGAAACGACACTCACGGGCTTCTCCCTCCTTCCAAGGCGCTACCTCCGAGCTGAAACCCCCACCAAACAGCATATGTACGCCTTGGAAAACAAACTTCTGATCCATCCCCTCTACGGCCAATACTCCCTTGTAGCGAAACAGATCCTCGCCTTTGTTCTGCATGAGGTCTCCAATCCACCTCTCCAGTTTGTTAACGTTGAGTGCACCCTCAAACTTGGAACTTGTCGAGGTTACACGCTCATCGTGCTCATGCTCAGATTCAGTATCGAGGAATTCTGGGTCCATCTCCAAAGTTCGCTCTAGATCGAATGACCCTATATTGATCAATTCCTTTGGATCAATGATGCTGTTTTCAGTATGATAGATCGGGGCGAATCTGTTGATTGACTTGATCCTTTTTTCGACTTCTCCCAGTTCTTCTTCGGAAACGAGATCTATCTTGTTCAGCATAATCCTATCAGCAAATGCAAGCTGTTCCACGGACTCGTTCTCGACTCCTTCGGGCTTCTCCTCATCGATGTGCTGTGTGATGTGTTTGGCATCCACAACGGTAATTATTCCGTCCAGCTTATACCTCTCAACAATATTATCGTCTACGAAAAAGGTCTGTGCTACTGGTGCCGGATCTGCTAAACCTGTAGTCTCGATAATTACTCCATCGAAGTCCTTTACTCTCTCGTACATTTGATCAAGTAATTCTGTTAGATCCCCTCTCACTGTGCAACAAATGCACCCATTCATCACCTCTATGATGCTCTCCTCGGAACTCTCTACCAGGATGTTTTCGTCAATTCCGATATCCCCGAATTCGTTCTCAATAACGGCGAACTTCATTTTATGTTCCGTGCTGGTTAGAATGTGATTCAGAAGCGTCGTCTTACCCGAACCGAGAAAACCCGTCAGAACTGTCACCGGTATTTTTCTCTTATTAGCCTCAACTTCACTTATTTCCATAATTCTCAAGCCAATCTAGAGATATTAATTATTTAATGGAAACTAATAATTGAACTTATTTGATTTATTATTGAGTAATATTCCTAGCGTATCTAATGGGGCTCAGTGATTGGGAAGGAATCCACCAGGATGGATCGACAGGGAGGCCCACCAAACCGTGTCAATCACGCATCATTAGATCGGGTCTCTATGCTATGCCCAAGGAATTGGTGGTATTCTAAACGCTACCCAATAGTTCATACTCCGCCGTCTGTAATTAAGGAATCCATGCCAGAAGTCACCATAAGATCCGCAGATCCTGTTCAAATGTACTGGAGGATGGTTTTCTATGGGGCCGCTGATGCTGATAACGAATTAATCATCACTTCAAAGGATGAAGAAACGGGAATCTTCACTGTTTCTCTAAAAACAGATGCCAGGCGCTGACTCGCCAACTACTCAGAAGGAGTACTAGTTATTGCCAATTTCACCATAAGCCCAATGTTCACCGTTTGTTGACTCCATGGCTGCTACCGTCCCAAGAAGTGCTCGAACTCCACTGGGTACTGTATTTGATTCCCGGTGCGTTCTGATATTCCTCCAGAATTTCTTCAATTTGAGTTGTATCCCCGCCTAAGCAATCGGTAATCTCGATTTTAGCGCTGTATAGCGAAATCACCTCTGATTTGACATTAGTGTGAGACTCAGAGTACCTCAATCTTTGGATTTCGCTATCTATGTCTCTGATTCTATCATAATGCTCATCAGAATCGCCTCCAACCCCACAAGTACAATCACTCATGAAAATATAGAGAAATATATTTTTTATTAATATGATGTTGGATTTAGATTTGTCATATTCCCTAGAGTTCTTTACGATGGAGTTCGAAGGTAGGAAGATAGTGTTCGATATTAACCTCATCTGACCATTCAAAGTCGACCATTATGCCTCCCCATTCGATATTGGCTACAGCGCTCCCCACTACTCCACAAATGGAACATTTTAGATTCACAAGTGCATAATTTGGGTCACCATCTGCACAAAATTCCGTTATATTTTCCCATTTAGGTCTCTCAAAAACATGCTTACAACTATCCATGATCGTTTACTATTTGTTTGGGGTTCATAATAATCCCCCCTTCTTTATTCTAGCATCACATTCCGTAGCGAATATACTGGGATTCAGTGGACCGGTTACTATGCGCCCTACTAGGCAGAAAGGGCAGTCCAACAAACCTAGTCTACGAGGTTTAGTTAGATTGGGTTCCTATATCGAACCATGTGAAATTGCTGCAATAAATTGGTCACCCTGTTCGGAACTCGATGCCAATTGCTTCCGCTATCTCTCTCGCCTTTTTTTGGTAGGGTGGGTTGTATGGATTCTCGGATTCCGCCAATTCGCAAACCAAGACTTCGATATTAAGTTCCCACTCCGCCCCCTCGCTTGAGCGGCCGTGGATCATTGCATCGTCCCCATCTTTGTCGGTCTCGAGGTAAATTGCTTCTGAGAGGCGCCTCTTCTCTGAGAGGAGCCCGAGCCCCCTAAGCGGAGGGGGTCCGCGCCCGAGCAACGTAGCCTGGTATACCAGTCGATCCCTGCTGTGCTGCACGCGCAGGCGTTCTTTGATTACGCCGGCCCACCATAATAAGAAGCAAAGCAATCCAACTAATGTAAGGGGAATTCCCATACATACAAACCCCACTAGTCCCCCGTCTTCGTGATATGGATTCATTATCGAGAAGAACAGTAACCAGACCCCTACCCCTCCGAAAATAATTGCTCCTGGTACTACAAAAATGGAAAAAGCAATCACGCCTATTACTAAGGGGGGTTCTGCTGTGAAATCCTTGTCGGGGGGAGAACGGAGGGATTCGTCGTTCATATCCGAACCGGAATCGTCGGCAGTTGAATGGTCTGTTTCCTCGGAGTTCCACCACTCTTCTTCCATTGGGATGAGTACTCTTTTCTGATGCCTATTATCTTTATTTGAGGACCGAAAAAATATGGCCTCGTATTCGCTAATTTGAGTCTTACCCACATCATGGAGGGGCCCATTATTACGCATACGTCATGGAGGGCTAGTGGGATACCCATGTGTATGCGGGCGTCATCTAGGGTAGCGAACCTACCGCCTCGGAGTACGTCGGCTAGAATGCAATTACCGCGATATCTTCGGTTTATCCCGTAGACCCATACAACTAGCGGCTAGTAGGTTGGGCCCATGGACCATACCCATCTTATTCTAGAGGCTGAAATGGGTTGCTCACATCTGCTATCTACCACGGAAACTGCTTCCGCTACCACACCGAGTAAATTCACTCTACTACGATAGGCAGATTCAATTCAAAATCACGGTCTTTGATTTCAATCAGCAAAGGCATTTCTCCAAATCCAAC
>Ga0115013_10002473_pt1 | contig 10288 bp, 5 predicted proteins | sample SouAtlMetagenome_2_FD_88686 | JGI IMG/M metagenome (GOLD analysis project Ga0115013, IMG submission 88686) | Marine eukaryotic phytoplankton communities from Atlantic Ocean - South Atlantic ANT15 Metagenome | ecosystem: Environmental > Aquatic > Marine > Oceanic | place: South Atlantic Ocean... | reverse complement strand
CTACTCCAAACATTCAGGATTACCAATACTTTTTACTTACTATTTTGGTTATCACCAACTTTTATGGATACTCATTAGTGGATTGCCAACATTTTTTCTTTGTTGAAACATGCAAAAGGGAAAGATCAAGGAAAAGCTCAATCGCTCATGGCTGCAGAACAAACAGAGATTACGCTGGTGGTTTTGGACCTGGCTGAGAAATCAAGAAGCGTAGCTGGTCGTTGCTCAGATGGAGAGGTTCATGAAGTATTATTTCAAGTTGCACCAGCATTTTTCAAAAAAATCATGCTACCAAACGCTGGAAAAATGTGGCGACGTACTTGCAACTTCTCTAGTAGAGTGATCTTTATTTTACGTTCGGTTAACTTTTATCAGCAAACCATGCTGATCCAAATCCAAATCGTGTGTTCTTTTGATCTATTACTTCCCTCCTCAAATTAACAAAGAAACTTGGTCCTACTACTTTAATTTTTTAACTGTTTTGATTCTTTATAATCCATTTGAAACCGTCACCGCTTTCGGTTCAACCCCAATCCAGCGCTTGATGATGGGCTTGAATAAATCGTACGTCCATTTAAGGTTGAGGACACAGAGGACGGCATGCACAGGAATGAAAAGAAGTTCCCAAAAAAAGTATTTCTTTTCAATCTCGATTTCTTCTTTCCACATTTGAAAAAATAGGACTAGTACGTGTGGGTAGAGGTAACACCGGATTGCTACCCAAGTGATGTAAAAGAGAGTAGAGACGGATGTGCATATCACCGGGGAAACTTTTGAGTAGCCACTCGGGCAGTAATTGCTTCGGTATACTAAGCGGCGACAAATCAAAAACCACGTATTTAGCTCAACCGACAATACAGCTCCCATTACCCATCGGTACCGTGGGAAGATGATTGGTGCCGACAAGTATATCATGGCGACAATATGATGCTGTTTGTAATGAGTCAAAACCATCATATTTATTTGATCAAAGCCGATAAGAATAACTCTATGTTGAGAATTTGAATCTTTTGACAGTTAAGAATCCATTTCCTGTATCTTTTACTTTTGACAACATACCTTTACGATTACTCCCGGGCTCTTAACACAAATTGGTACCAAGGAGACCCAAGTCAGGTCAAGGAAAAAGTATATCAAAGTGGCCTATATGCGTATACGTATATTGAAAATCATAATAAAAGGAAGCAAGGACGAAATATATAAGGATTTCCTCATTCAACGGTGACAATTTGCGACAAAAAGATATTTTCCCATCTACACTTTTTAAGAACGGCGTGAAAGGTCGAAAGTTATACAAACAAACTTACCGCCCACATCGTATAGAAAGAATCTCCTTTATATGTGAGCGATGGGTATTCGTAGTTGAGAGCAACCGTGTAAACAACGATCGCAAGTGCCACAATATTGAAGTAATCGTGGTTGTCTCTGGCAATGTCGGCTTCTGTAATTGATTTTATTGACGTTGGCTTTGTTTTCAATGTTTTCGTCGTCGATCGCGCTTTGTTTTCTTGTATCAACGATGTGGCAGAGCCATCATCCGAATAACTTTCTTCCCCCGATGCGGCAGGCGAGGAAGATGCAGACACATTCCTTTGTCTCGGCGCCATGGTCTGCTGTAAGATAGAAAATTATATCCGAATTCTGTTATGTAGGGGCTGTCCAACAGTTATCGAGTAAGTTCGGAGTTCGTGAGTTTGTTGTAACTAAAAATTCTTTGATTTACTTGAGATTCATTCGTCAACGAAACCAAGCGAATTGGTATGCTTGGAGTAAGGATTGCTATTTCACACCCGAGAACTCGTAGTCGTGTGTTAAAAATGCTGCTCTGAATTGAACAACGGTTTGAAAGGAATGCACGTGTTGCTGGTGACGTGTGTTTCATATTCCTTGATCATATGCTGAATAGCCATGGAAATTATGAACACAGTCCGTCGCACGCGGAGAGCATGATCCTCCTTGACGAACGGACGACGGAAGGTCTGTTCGCTGGTGGTTAGTGGGGACGCATCATCCCTGTGAGCTGCTGCTGGGGCCATCCTTGGCAACCATCGGATTGGAATGCAAGAAATGGGTTTGTGTCTGAACCAGTCATGTTGAAACTTTTACTACTACCTAAAGAAAATCTATGAAGGAATCTTTACATATTCTAGTTGAGTTTTGCTGGCTGGCTGGTGTTGAGCCCTGCCTAGGGAAATTGCTCTCACCAATCCATATTTTTGGGATACCGTTTCTCTGTCGCCTCCTGCTTTTTTGAATTCCTTTCTCTTGGAATATAGATATCGCCGAAGACGTTTATACTATCTTGAGTGCGACATTCTCTACGTGTCTGTACCTCTGGCAAAAGCATGAGTTATGCGAAGTTTTGCTTCGTAATGCTTTGTTCGTTGCTTGGTAACATTTTTATGGTACTAGCTAGCTAGTTCAATTCACCAAACCATTGTGAGCATAAGTTGTTAGCATTAAAACCACTGTGAATGCTAGCTGGCAACATCAAACATATTCAGGAAATTTCTGTTCCAGGTGCCTCGCAAGAATATCACCGCTAGCACAAGGATGAAGCGTCATCCAGTTTTCCTGCTCTTCCATAATGTCCCGAAATACCGGCCCACGAGGAATGTTGGGCAAAACTTTTTTGACCTCATCCCCATCCATCAATGGTTTTTGCCCCCATATGCCAACCAACCCTATCTGTTGCATGGCAGTAGCGAAGCTATCAAAGCGTTCGATTTCTCTTTGTCTCATCTGCTCCTGGAAGGAATATATATCACCTTCGATAACATAATCTAATTCATCCTGAAGTACGTCTTTAATTTTCTCTGACATTGCCAAGAAGAGCGATGCTCTCCACAGAGGCCCTACCTTTCGGATCACTTTAGAGCATGAAAGTCGGAACTCCATCGCATGCTCCCATACAGGATCGTTCTCTGTAGCAGTGAATACTTGCTCACCATTCATGGAACATGCCATCTTACAATCTTGATCACCAGTATCCTCGCCAACTTTTCTCTTGTGGACTCGAATATCACTCAAAAGTATAGAAACAGCCGAAAAGTCGGAACCACTATCCATCAATGCTTTAAACTCGTTGGCACCCTTCAAAATCTTTTCTACTGCTTCCGCCTCTCGACTCGGTCGTTTTAACTCATCAACCAAAAGTTTGCAAATCACAGAACGATTTGCCTTCCGCGTTTTCTTTACATCTTTCTGTGCAGAGCCTGATTTTAATGAGTGATCGTAAAACGGTTTCAGGAAGGATGCATACCACATATATCGTATCGTGTCGTCGTCATCAAAGAGGTACATGTCATCCATTCCATGTGTCGTGTATGATCCTTGAAAAGACTTATTGCACCAAACGGGTGGATATACCCTGCTGTCTTCCAACTGGTCGTAATTTGTCGATAGCAGATCTAAACCTCGTTCAAGTAAGTCTGTTTTGTCACTTTTAGAAGCTGCAACTAATTTGTCGATGGGGAATACAGTTTTAGCGAGCTTTAAGTTGATCAACAGGCGCATCGCCCCGACGGGATCGGGGGATCGTAACATCAGATCGACTTCGCAACCAATACGTTCTCGCGAAACCTTCTCTGCCAATGCTTTGCGGACTCGATCGTCCATGGCCGCTTCAACCAAAGCTTCGTCCATCGTGAAGCGTAAACGTGCAGCGAAACGAATAGACCGTAAAGTTCTCAGGGGATCATCCAAAAGTGTTGTTAGTGGAGCCAGGGGAGTTGCGATGACGCACCTTCTCAGGTCATCGAAACCACGTCCTGTCCAATCTTCGACTTGCCCGTTGTTTACATTGTAAAAAAGACTATTGATTGTGAGGTCTCTTCGGAAAGCGTCTTCAGCGGGAGTGCCGATCCTCATCAAATCGGGAATTCTACTATCTTCAGTGTATTCTTCGGCTCGTAAGTTAACGAAGTCAATCCAAAACGTTCCCACCTTCATGGTGGCCGTTTCAAGGTGTTTGCTTTTCTCCGGATTTTTCAAGACAACACCAACACCATGGGTCGTTTCACCCATCTCGCTCAAATACTGATTCAGATGTTCAGCGAATTCTCTTCCGAGCATATCGTCAAGTGCGATATCTATGTCAACAGGTGTCTGTTGTTGGAACCGTAGATTTGAAATGGGGTGTCTAGCAGGATCGCTCTTACCACCATTCTTCTTCGTTTTCCCACTAACAATGACTTTCGAACCCTGCCGACCAGCCGAAGCCGATGTAGATGATTTTGGAGACATCGAAGATGTCGAAGATGATGACTTATATTTTGACGTTAATCTCTGGGGCGTTCCTGTAGCACCATTGCGATGCGTACGACCTTCGCCAATTGCGCGTCTCCTGGAATCGAAAGCATCTTCATATCTACCACGGGTGAATTCTGGGGTCGCCAATAGCTTGTCACGAACCCAGCCTCCTGCTACCCGCAGGGTTGTAGAAAGGTTTCCATCATCTTTAGCTTTTCGAAGCAACCGGAAAAATTCTCGTTCTTCTGGCGAAAGGTTTATGTAGGGTCCATAACCTCGTTTCGGAGATTTTTTCTGCTGTTCATAGAGATATGGTGGAGGCAGGCTATCTGATTCGTTCGAGCCTTTATTTTGATCCTCCTGGTTACATGCATTGATACTACTACCATCGCTACTACTGAGGTTGTTACTTTTGTTGCTACTGCCGTCATTGTCACCGACGACATCCTCAAAGGCGGCTCCAGCAAGTGATAAGACAGGTTCTTGTGACGCAGCTCTTGCTGTTGCGGTTGCCACGACCCATTCCTGATCAAAATACGATCCAATGCCGTTAGCACTATCATTCCTATCCGCCCCGCCGTAAAATCTAAGTTCTCGAGAGTCCAACGCCAACTGTAAGGCTGAAACCGGGGATAATCTTCTTCCGGTTGAAGGCAATGATGATATCGAAAGTCCTCTAGCGACAGACATTCTTTTGCAAATAAAAGTTGAAAATACCAGCATCATCACTGTAGGAAACATTCCAATCGTTGACGGTCGAAATTTGAATATTCTTGTTGCTGATGATGCCGTTCTTCGTTTCTTCGACGAGATTGAGATATCACTATCTATCCTCGGAGATGAGATTGATGTTACTTTCAAACAAATCTCTTGTCTGTGGTTCCCTCTTGCTTCTCTAATTTTCGACATTTCAAGTTTAGCAAAGAACGGCGATAATGGAAGCCGTCTCTCGTCAATTTGTTGATCGTTTGATGTAAGTCGAGATTAATTGTTACAGACACTTCGAATTCGGCTCAAACTGCGCGGACTTGACATCAATCTACTTGCACGGAGTGGTTAATTGCTAAATGCTATAACTGAAATAGTGCTCAAGACGTGGGAGATGAATTGATTTGAATGCCGAATATCTCTTTAACGATTATCTAAGGCTATGCACAGGTGGTGAGTTCAACTCCTTTTGATGTGTTCCAAGCGCTTGTTTCACTGTAACAATACTGCTCTCGGTCAGAGTGTTTATTTATCGCAGTGAGTTGACACAAGTGCGTGTGAAAGAACTCGTTCAACATTCCGTCTGGATGTCGTTTCGCGGACGAATTAGAATTAAGTCAGCAGTGAAGAAGAACTGGTAGAAAATTCTAAAATTCTTGTCATCTGCTGTGGTTTGCGTGGTTTGGTTCTCTCTGTGCCCTTGGTGGTTGCGCCGCCCACTGCTGGTTGCGCCCTCGGCTCATCCCAAACTACTTGGTCATACAGGCAGCAGATTGCATCCAAATGAATCTGGTGACATCATGTTGTGCAGCCCAAGAGTGGGCCAGGAGCAGCAAGCGTGTGCAGCCCTGGGGGCCCCCAACACACCACCCACCACCCAGGGCTTGCTTTGGCTTGGCTTGGGCACGTGGGCTGGGATAGGGCTTGGGCCCCCAACACTGCTAAGTGCCACTGCCTATGAGTGGGTTGCACACTGGTTGTGGCCACAGTGCCATTGTTGCAGGTTGAGCCGCGTGTGGTCAAAATCTCTGTCAGCAAACGCGCTGTCTTTTCGAATTTTTGCGATGCATTAAACGGCATATTTATTTTCAAATTTTTTAAAGCATTGGTGCGTCTTCGTTGCACGAAGAGATTTGTGCGATCGGACAGCCGACACAATCGGACGAAACTTTATCTTTCTTGCACAAGATACTTTATCGTCACTGTCCACAACCCTGCTATTCCTCGCATAAATCCCCAATACATACCAGCATGCCAAGAGAGATCATAACCCTACAAGTTGGGCAATGCGGAAACCAAATTGGTGGTGAATTTTGGAAACAACTTTGCGCAGAACACGGGATCGCTCGAGATGGGACACTGAAGAATTCATGGGATAATCCCGAAAGCATCAATAATATTGTTGGCAATAATATTAGCACCCACAACCATTACAACCAAAAGGCTAACCCCTACACCTCTTCGACGTTGGGAAGTCAAAACAGCCAAAACAACAGTAATGGCGGCAATACCATACAAGCAGATGATCGGAAAGACGTGTTTTTTTATCAGGGCGATGAAGATCGATACATCCCCCGTGCATTGTTGATGGACCTCGAACCACGTGTAATTAATAAAGTTGCAATGGGCTGGGGTCGGCGGCTCTTTAATCCTGAGAACTTGTTCGTGGCCCAAGACGGTGGAGGTGCGGGAAATAATTGGGCGTCGGGTTATCGACAGGGGGCCGAACACTATGAGACGATATTGGATATGATCGACCGCGAGAGTGATAATTCTGACTCACTAGAGGGATTCGTCTTGACACATTCTATAGGCGGAGGAACAGGAAGTGGTATGGGATCCTACTTGTTGGAACGATTGAACGATCACTTTCCGAAAAAGCTGGTCCAAACATATTCTGTTTTTCCAAGTTGGAAGGACCAGAGTGATGTCGTTGTTGAACCTTACAACTCATTGCTTACCATGAAGCGTCTCACACTCAACGCGGATGCCGTCGTAGTTCTAGACAACTCAGCCCTGAATCGAATAGCTGTGGACAGACTAAGAATTGAAAATCCTTCCGTGGATCATATCAACAGCCTGGTAGCAACCATTATGGCAGCCTCAACAACTACACTAAGATATCCGGGATACATGAATAATGACTGGATAGGATTGCTGGCATCCTTGATTCCAACACCTAGGTGCCACTTTCTGATGACAGGATACACCCCTCTTGTCTTGCCTGAGACAGGTGATACATCTGCATCTGGCGATCACATTCCCGGAACAGTTTCGTCATCTAATGCCAGCGATGCGTCTTCAAAAGATACGCGAATGAGACAAACTCCTGACTTTAGTCAGAATGGGATTCGAAAAACAACAGTATTAGACGTCATGAGAAGACTAACGCAACCCAAAAACATTATGGTGTCTGCCAATATGAGGGGGAAAGGAAACAGCTGTTACATTTCAATTCTCAACATTATTCAAGGGAACGACATTGATCCTACTCAAATACATAAGGCTCTTCAAAGGATACGTGAAAAGCGTCATTACAGTCATGCTCACGGCGATATTCCTTTCATTCCATGGGGACCCGCAAGCATCCAGGTGGCCTTGGCACGCAAATCTCCGTATCTGCAGCATCGCCATAAAGTAAGCGGGTTCATGCTGGCCAACCACACATCCATGGCAGAACTATTTGAGCGATTACTCAAGCAGTACGATCGCATTAAGTCCCGAAATGCCTTTTTGGATAACTTCCGACGAGAAGAATGTTTTCAGGGTTCCATGATGGAAGAATTTGATCACTCGAGGGAAGTTGTTCAATCACTGGTAGACGAGTACCGTGCCTGCGAACGACCAGATTACGTCAACTTTGGAATGGGAGAAATGGGAATTGGTGTTGGTAATGGGAACAATGAAAGACCGGATTTCGCATCCCCTCAAAAAGCATAGCCTTTGATACAAGTACACTTTTAAAAGCATTTTTATTACATTGCTAAATTTTACTTCCATATGACCTACCACTGCCACAGAGGATATACGTGAACTCGATTATGCATGTGAACTATTTTTCTGCTTCCTTTGACGCCATTTTTTTGGAGTAGGTTGTTTCTTTTTAGTGTCATTATTGTTCCTTTGTTTGTTGTGCTTGTCCTTCATTGAGATAGATACAACTGTCTTCCCTGGACGTATTCCTTCTACAAGTGATTCTTCTTTTGGTTTTCGAACTCGACTAGTGACCGACGAAGATGATGGTTGTTCATGTTTCATAGATCCTGCAGTTGAAACTGACCGTGTACGGTAACTAGATCCATGGTCAAACTTCAGGGGCTCACTATAATTATACGATATTGATGGACAACTGTTTATGTCACTTTCCAGGGAGGTGTCAGAATCATCATCTTCGTGTTCTTCGACGCCATTCCATACATCTTGTGAAAAAATTAATGTGGTATCAATCTTGTAGAAAGATCGTAGATCCGAAAGGAAACGATCAATCGCCAAATTTTCGTAATAATCGACATACTCTATCCTTCTTACGTCATTCCTACCAGCGGAAACAAAATTATTCGCGATAGCCTCTTTCACTTTCGCTTTGTGATCCACAATTTCATGATGAATTTCTTTCGAAACGCGATTTTCGAAAATAGAATCTTCCTCTTCTGATATTTTATTCAGTATTCGGAGGGCTTCGTCAACTTGAAGTTTGGAATTCTCGAGAGAGTCTCCTCCAGCGCAAGCACCAACGCACTGTAGAAAGGAGAGCAAGAAGTCCTCAAATGCGGCGATGTTGTCATCATTTGACAACGGGGCATTATTCTCTTGCTTTCTGTGTACCTCATCTGAAATTTCTTGACGGTATTTCAGCAAATACTGTTCAGCTAATTGACGTGCAACATACACATATGTATGTGCTTGCCTGATCATTTCTTTCGATCCTCTTGAATCGTTTGTTTTCTTCAGCTCAGCCCCATCCAACAATAGTTTTTTCCCAGTATTCAGATACTGATTTGCCTTCAACATCTCAGTCTTACCTTTGCTTTCATTTACAATTTGTTCTGCCAATTTTACATCAAACAAGTCATCAGACACGACACAATTATGTTGGTGCGAACTCCCATCGATAACCTTGATAATGGACTGTCTCGGTGATTTCGTTTTGATAGTATTTTTCATAATATCTTTCAAACTTCTCACAGACTTCCCCATTCCTTTCTTTGCCTTTTTAAGCATCATTCCCATTCCACCACTTTTCACTTTTGTCGGTGATTTGACCGATTTTGATGAGACGGATTTCGTCATTTTCAGTTTACCGGTACTATCGATTGAATCATCATCACTTTCGGATGGACAAATGTAAAGATTATTCTTGATTGGTTCCGAACGTGATCTGTGCAAATTCTCGGCCAATACATTATAGTCATCCACGGTGAGACTATTTGGGGCGGCAATCGATTGGCCTGGGTTGCTTTCGTTTTTAATCTTGTCTTGGGAGATGCTATTGTCCTTATTATTATTTTCGGCTGTATTTGGTTGATCATTCAAACGAGGAGCTGCGAATAAGTTTTTCGATGAGGATAGCTTTGCCGATGCTTGTTGAAATTCTGTTATCATTTCATCAATGTCAACGTTTCCCTCATGGATTTGAGTAGATGTTTCATCGTTTTCACCACTTTTTGGTGGCTTTTGATCTGTGGCACTTGTTCTGGTGGCCTCGATTTGTGCAACTCGTTCGTCATTGGTTTCGCCCATCTGCATACTGGTTGTAGTTCCATTACTTTCTACGTGCTCTTGTCTGGCATCATTTTTACTCTGCTCTAAAGTGCGTCCAGTGCTTGTTAATCGAGATTCTTCCACGCATTTCTGCTCTTTCTTTTCCTTGAATTCAGGGCTATCGAGGTTTGGTGAGGAAAGGACCTTGTTGTCGAGACTTTCGACTTTTTCCACATATCGGCTACTATTGGTTCTCCCAACGGCGAGACCAGTGCTGCGCAATTTAAGTGTTCGGAAATCATTTCTTGTCGAAATTCCGTTCTCTTTAGACGAATAATAAGGGGGCTTGATCTCTGATGTCTTTGAAGGGTTAGTATCAGATCCTGGCTTCGATGTCTCAGATGATCGTTTATGATCAATCTCGTCACGTTTCTCATGCAATAAACTCTCGCAATCTCTTCTTTCAGACTCAAACAGAGCACTCTTGCTGTCAATCAAACTTGTGGACTCCGATCTTTCTTCGTTGATCAAGGGTCTATCCTCATCTTCGGGATTAGCTTGATCCGTGGCTGGTAATTTGGTTTTTGACACCATAGGTGAAACCAACGCATTTTCTTTTTTATGTTGT
>Ga0115013_10002472_pt1 | contig 10289 bp, 12 predicted proteins | sample SouAtlMetagenome_2_FD_88686 | JGI IMG/M metagenome (GOLD analysis project Ga0115013, IMG submission 88686) | Marine eukaryotic phytoplankton communities from Atlantic Ocean - South Atlantic ANT15 Metagenome | ecosystem: Environmental > Aquatic > Marine > Oceanic | place: South Atlantic Ocean... | reverse complement strand
TGAGTTTAAAAAAGAAATACCTGGTATGTTGAGTCAAAGTATGGGATATAACAAGAGAAGTACGGGATACAACCAGATGAGTTATGATGGAGCTTATTAACTATTTTTTTAATATATATACAGGAGCAACTGGTTTTTGTAAAAAGAATATTAATTCTAATAGTCTTTCTACTAGTTTACTAGAAACTATTATGAAACTTTTCTGAAGATACTGTATTTCTCTTTGTTTAAGATTATGTATAAACATAGCCATCTTGATGCAGTATTTTGGATTAACGAAACCTACATTTGTAGTATCAAAAATAAATATAAAATTTTGTTTTTGATTGTACAAATCTATCCAACCAGCTAGGAAACTGTCAAAATCTTCGTTGTTTTCTATTGTATTACTGAATTTTACTCTAACGTAAGGAAATTCATCATAATTATATTCAGCAAACATTATTAGTGACGTACATTATTTTTTTTTCAAAATATACATGCATCTATGTATGTCTTTTGTAAAATCATCTTTTCTTTTAATGTTATATTGTTTTATTAATTTTAAATTATAAAATTTAAACAAAGTTTTCCATTCTTCGTCACTTCTGAACATTCCTCCTGGCTGATGTTCGAAATTTCTTGTATGCCATCTCATATCATAATTTAGTTCTGATAAATCTTCACCTATTATTACATATTTACTTGTAATATTTGCTATTTGATTCAATAAATATAAAGTATTATGAGCAGCATGATGTAATACAAAATTTACGATAACTAGATCAAACTCATTTTTCTTGTAAGGTAGATTTCTTCCATCATAACTTGCACAATAGTCTGCTTTATTGTATCCACCTGTTCCTGTTTGTTGTGATTGATGTAAATCAATACAATAATACTTGTAATTATTTTTATCGCAAAAATCATTAAATTGTTTTCCTCCTATATCTAATATTTTACTTCCCTTTTTTAGTTTTAAGTCTAATATCAATTCTTTTGTTTTTTCTATTCTATCTTTATAATTAACAGAATTAAAAGTTATAATGTTGTTTGGATCTATTTCGTTTGAAAAACTTTCTCTTTTTGATAAATATAAAATAATAAGTAAAACAATTAATAATATTTTTATCATTATTTATTAACAATATTTTTTTTATCCTTTATCAATAAGTGTATATTCTTTATCTTCTATTTCTTCCAAGACAATTACTTTGTCTGGAGGGGTTTGTCCTCTAGACCATTCATACCAACTATATGTATACTTGGCAGCAGCAGCAGTGTTTGATACGACTTGGTATCCTTGTACAGCTGTTTTCACGTACCCATATAAAGCGATTGCTCCAACAGCAGCGCTATAGTATTCCATTAATAGTGACGTACATAAAAAAATGGATATTTAATAAATAATAATGAGTTGTTTAATTTCATTATGTTGTTTTAGAAATGCTGATATGAAAACTCCCTTGTTTAGTCTTAAAGGAACATCTAGACGTGCTAAAATAGTAAAAGTTTATGATGGAGACACAGTACATGCTGTTTTTTATTTTGGTTCAAAATTATATCGTTGGAAATGTCGTCTTACAGGTATAGATACCCCAGAAATAAAAACTAAGTGTCAGGGAGAGTACCAAGCAGCTATTATGGCTAGAGATAAACTAAGGGAATTAGTATTGAACAAATTAGTAACAATTAAATGTGACAAATTTGATAAATACGGTAGATTATTAATAACGATTCATAAATCTGGTGTTAATATCAATAAATTTATGGTACGTCAAAATTACGCTTATGAATATGATGGAGGGACTAAAAAGAAATTTGAATTAAATATTTAACATTTTTTACCACTTACGAAATAATATATTAAATAAGCAGGAGCAACTAAAAGTCTTAAAAATACTTCCCTAGTTTGTTTAGTTATATCTGAAGTATTCTTTGTACATTTTAAAGCAATTTTTAATGCATAATATATAATTATTAAATCAATAATAATAATTACAACTTTAAAAAGAATGTCTTCTGTTTCCACATATTTTTCTTTGTCACCAGAAAATTTTTCTTGTTTTCCAAACAGATAACTTAAATACATAATACTTTAACAAAATATTTTTATTTTTTCCTTTTTCTATACTTTGCAGTTTTCTTTGCTATTTTTTTAGGTTGACGTACGAATTGTTTTCCCTTTTTAATACCTTTTCTCTTAGCAGCAGTTGTTCTTTTGTATTCCTTTTTAGTCAAAGCTTCTCTTGCTTTCCTAGGTAGATAACGCTCTCCTGTAGCTTTTTTACCTTGTATACTATTTTTACCTGAACGAGTTCCCCAATCTTCTTTAGTCCATTTATGAAGATCTGTTTTTTTACGAGTATTACCTTTATACTTTCCTCCCTTTTTCTTGTATTCTTGAACAGCCAATTGAGCTTTTCTTGCACTCCATTGTCCTGGTTTACCTCCTTTATTACTTTTATGATACTTTTGTTGAATACGTCTCCATAGCTTTTCATTAGTCCTTATGGCTACTTTTTTACCAAAACTCATTTTTCTTTTACAATACTGTTTTTGTGAAAATCCTTTAGGACGTTTACAATTTATAGAACGTTTATATTTCAGTGACCATTTTCTTTTTTTTCCATAACTACTTGGTGTAGGTTTTTTATTTAAACCTAGTAAACTCAATAAAATTGAAATTCCTAGTAATCCCATTTTATTAAATACCAACATTTTATTTTTTTCTTTTTCTAATTTTCTTACGTCTTTTTATTTTTTTTTTTCTAATTTTCTTACGTCTTTTTCCAAAACCTTCTCGTGAGAAATTTTCTTGAACTTTATTGAATTCTTTTAAACCTTCAAGAGCTTCCGTTTCATCTTCTACAGTTTTTGTATTTTCAGAACCATCTGGACTATCACTACTATTGTGTTGAGTATAGTAATACGTACCGTCCTGATACAAATGGTAATCTCCATTAATTAAATCATCTTCTACCCAGTCTCCTTTATAAAGTATTCTAGAATCTTCCCCTACAAATTTTGTTTCTACTCCTTTTCCGTGTTTCTTATTTTTTTTGAATTCTCCTATATATTTTCTACCTGAAGACCAATTCATAATTCCCTTTCCTTCTTTATATTGATTGTTCCAATCTCCTTCATACTTTATCCATTTAAAACCGCAATTATAATACATACCTACTCCTTTTCCATGTTTCATACTATCTTTCCATTCTCCGTCGTAAATCAACTTTCGTGTTTTTCCTCCTTGTTCCCATGTCTCTATACATTTACCTTTTCCATGTTTCTTTCCCTGCAACCATTCTCCTGCATACTCATCTCCACTCCAACATTTATAAATTCCTTGTCCATTTTTCTTATCATCTTTCCATTGTCCTTCATACACACTTCCACTTTCATACTTCATTTTCCCTTTCCCATGTTTCTTACCATCTTTCCATTCACCTTCATAAACATCCCGCAAATCTCTATGTTCAATCTTTCCTTTTCCATGTTTCTTACCATCTTTAAATTGTCCATCATAATTATATTTTTTTGTACTTTCTGATCCTTCTCCATGCGGATTATTATCTTTCCATTGTCCATCATAACTATAGTCTTTCCACTCAATATTATATAATCCTTCTCCGTTCTTCATATCATTTTTCCATTGTCCTTCATAAACATATTCTTCGTTATCCTCGTCCATGAATGTCTGTGTTCCGTCTCCATGTCGTTTATCTTCTTTCCAATTACCCTTATATGCACAAAATCTTAATTTTGGCCAGCTGGTCTTATAACCGTAAGGAAACATAGCTGAAATGGATTCTCCACGAGCAACCATTATACCGTTTCCGTGTTTTTTATTATTTACCCATTGTCCTTCATAAACATCACCATTAGTATAAGTCATTTCTCCTTGTCCGTGTTTTTTATTATTTACCCATTGTCCTTCATAAACATCACCATTAGTATAAGTCATTTTTCCTTGTCCGTGTTTTTTTCCATCTTTCATTTGACCAATATAAATATCTCCATCACGGTATCGAAACGTTATATTTTCTGTATTAGCATCACCTGTTCCAGATGTTCCGAATCTTCTTTTTCTCCTTTTGTCTTTCTTACTTTTATTCGATAAATATTTAAAATATTTATTATCTATTATTCTTACTCTATAGTCTGAAGAACCTGTAACAGCGTATTTACCATCTTTAAAATAATTATTGAAATTTTTATTGTTTTTATTGAATTTAACAATTTTAAAATCACCTCCTGATAAACTTAAAAAATTTTCTTCAACAAAACAATAAACTGATAGATTTTTTTTACTATATTTTAATAGTAACCAATCTTTCCAAGTTAATTCTTTGTAAACTTTTTTAGGTGCATTCTGAAACAAAGGTTCTTTTGGAGGTTTTCCGTAACCATCCCAATCTCCATGTGGAGAACTTGGTAATTTTGAATTCAAATTAAGTATTAATTTATTATTCAATCCTTTATTTTTTCCATCAATAAACATGTAAGATGGTATTTTTTCTTTTTCTATTTTTTTTATTTGTTTTTCAAACTGCTTTAAATAATTTTTTCTTTCTTTATTTTCAGAATTAAAGAATGTTTTGAAAATACCACCAAATTTTCTTTTCTTTTTAACTTTCTTCTTATTTTTCTTTTTGACTTTACGTTTACACTGTGCTTTTAGAACTTTAACACTTTTGTACACCCTCTTTTTACCACGTTTGATAGTTAAACGCACTCCGAGTTTTTTACACATCGCTTTCAATACTTTTCCGGGTTTACTCATTAGTAGTATACCAAGAAAATTATTTCTTTGATTTCTTTTTCTTACGTCTTTTTATTTTTTTCTTTTTCTAATTTTCTTACGTCTTTTCTTTTTACCGAAACGACTTCCACTATCAATTAGACCATGAAAAGGATTTCTTTTATTAAATCTTACAGGAAACTGTGTATTATGGTCATATATAGCTCCTTTTAAATTAATCCCTTTTAAATTAACACCTAGTAAATTAGCACCTCGTAAATTAGATTTTTTTAAAGTAGTTTTTCGTAACTTAATACTCGGTAAATATCTACCTGTTAATGTATCCATAATTACACCACTATTTTGTAAATTAGTGTGTCCTAAATTAGCCCCTTGTAAATCAGCCCTTCGTAAATCAGCCCCTTGTAAATCAGCCCTTCGTAAATCAGCATCTTGTAAATTAGCCCTTTCTAAATCAGCCCCTATAAGACTAGTACTGTATAAATTAGCCTCTCGTAAATCAGCCCTTTGTAAATTAGCATGGTCTAAATTAGCCCTTGTTAAATTAGCCCCTCGTAAATCAGTCCTGCTTAAATTAGCCCTTTCTAAATCAGCCCCTCGTAAATTAGCCCTTCTTAAATTAGCCCCGTTTAAATTAGCCCCTTTTAAATTAACATTTCTTAAATCAGCCCCTCCTAAATAAGTATATGCTTGATTAGTCCTTTCTAAATTAATAAAAGGAGCTACAACACGCTGATCCATTAGTCTCATTCTATGTATTCTTTCTGAATTAGCGAACGGAGTACTTAATACTGGGCGTTGTCTTATTGATTGGTTTATTTCTCTAGGGAGAGTATTATGACTCAACATCAACATTTTTTCATCCAATTCATCTGGTACCCCTAATATTTTAAATAATTCTTTTGTTGTGTCACGTGATTCCAAAGCTCCTTGAGTTCCAAATCTTCTCTTTCTTTTAACTTTCTTTTTCTTTTTAACTTTCTTATTTTTCTTTTTATTAGCACACTGCGCTTTGAGAACTTTAACACTTTTGTATACCCTCTTGTTACCCCGTTTTACAGTCAAACGCACTCCGAGTTTTTTACACATCGCTTTCAATACTTTTCCGGGTTTACTCATTAATAGTATACCAAGAAAATTATTTTTATGATATAATACATCTATGCATAAAACTATTAGTATCTATCATACTTCTTTCTTGTAGATGAAACTCCCTAGGGAATTTAGTTTTTCCGTATTCTTTTCCATCAATTGTAACAGGTTTTGTATTGTATTTAGCCCCTAGTAAATTAGCCCATTTAAAACTAGTCTCTCTTAAATCAGCACCTTGTAAATCAGACTTTATTAAAAAAGACTCTTGTAAATTAGCCCCTCGTAAATTAGCCCCTTTTAAATCAGCGTTGTGTAACTCAACACTGTATAAATCAGCCCCTCGTAAATTAGCCCCTTGTAAATCAGTATTGTGTAACTTAGCTAATATTAAATTAGCCCCTCGTAAATTAGCCCCTTGTAAATTAGCCCCTTGTAAATTAGCCCCTTCAAGATCAGCCCCTTGTAAATTAGCCCCTCGTAAATTAGCCTCTTCTAAATTAGTCCATTGTAAATCAGTCCCTTGTAAATTAATAAAAGGAGCTACAACACGCTGTTCCTGTTGTAGCATTTGTGTTATTCTTTGTAAATTCTGGTGGGGAGTTTTTAATCTAAAATGTTTTAATTCTCTTTTTCTTGATGCCTTATAAACTGGTCTTCTTATTTCTTCAGGGTATCCCTTTTTTTTTAATTCAGAATAACTAGCATGTTCAGATAATTTCATTGCTGCTAGGTCTTTTAAAGAAAGAACTCCAAACTTTCTTTTTCTTCCAAACTTTCTTCTTCTTTTAACTTTCTTTTTCTTTTTATTAGCACACTGTCTCTTAAGGACTTTAATGCTTTTGTACACCCTCTTTTTACCTCGCTTGACTGTCAAACTCACTCCGAGTTTTTTGCACATGTTTCTCAATGATTTTCCGGGTTTACTCATTAATAGTATACCAAGAAAATTATTTTTTCATAATACAAACTTTACTTCCTTCAACCGCTAGTCTATCCGCTTGAGCATTTCCTAATGAGTGCTCATCTTCTCCGTCAGTGTGTGCTTTAACATAGTGTAAAGTAACATTAGGATATCTTTTACAGTTTTCCCAACCTTTTTTAACAAGTTCAAGATTTTTTATAGGACCTCCTTTTTTTGTCCAACCTTTCTTTTCCCAACTACCTGCCCATTTTGTGAAACAATTTATGGTATAGTTGCTATCTGTATAAATTTTAACACGCTCACCTTTTGATATTTCCTCGTTCAATAATTTATAAGTCTCTAGTATAGCTGTCATTTCTGCTCTATTATTAGTAGGTTTATCTAGATAGGGTAATGAAACATTCCTAGAATCACCTCTTCCAAAATAAATACCTATTCCAGCAACTGCTCCTTGTCTTCCATTCTTAAGACAACTTCCGTCAGTATAAACTTTAATAACTTTGTTAAAATTAACGGAAAATTCAGCTTCTTCTAAAGAAGTAAAAGATTTTACAGTAACATTCTTTTGAGAAAGTATGTGAGGTTCACATTCTTTCCAAGAAGAACAAATAATTGTTTCATTGTTAGCTTTAATTGTATAATATATCATACGTCTTATGAATTTATTTTTTTAAACTCATTTAAAAATTATGATTCATATTATTTATAAAATGAGTTCTGATAGAATTAAACGAGAATGGTGTGCTTTACAAAAAGAACCCGTTGCATATTGTTCAGCGGGACCTGCTGAAGATGATTTGAGACATTGGAAAGGAACTATTGTTGGACCAGAGAGTAGTCCTTATGAAGGAGGACTCTTCAAATTAAATATTCGTTTTCCTCATGATTATCCTTTTCAACCTCCAAAAATAAATTTTGAAACCAAAATATTTCATCCAAATATTAGTACGTCAGGTGATATATGTCTTGATGTACTGAAAGACCAATGGAGTCCAGCTTTAACTATTTCTAAGATTTTGCTTTCAATTTGCAGTCTTTTAACTGATCCCAATCCAGACGATCCTCTAGTTCCAGAAATTGCTAAAATGTTTAAAGACAACCCTATACAGTATGAAGTTTTAGCAAGGTCATGGACAGAAAAATATGCGTTCAATTAATTTTAATGAGAAAAAAAACTTAAAAAAAAATGATCCTAATAATTAGGAAATGGACGATCTTGGAAAATCTTTTGATGAATATACAGAAAAATATGAAATGTGTTCCGAAACAGAACTAATAGAAGAATTAAATACTCTTTATTTAAAATTTGTACCTAGAGATGCTGGTATGGCTCTTGGTAATTTCTTATCAGAAGGTTTCCAAACGCTTGGAATAGAAAATTTAGAAGACTTTAAACTCAAAGATTTAGAATATCATTATAAAAAAGCATTATACGAAGTTACTACTGCTCATCTTTGTTTTGCTAAGAACAATATGTTAGATAACGAAGATGAACAAAGTATGGACAATAAAATAAAATTTAACAAAATATTTGAAATAATTTACTACCTTGAACAAAGTATTAGAAGTCTAATGCGTATTAAAATAGCCACCGAACCAAGTTACGATAGTTTTATGAATAATGATATTGGTCTATTCCGTTTCGCTCCGATAGATCACACAAAAAATTCACCATTTCAAAATTTAATATTATACTTATTAAATATATTACAAGAAAAAGGTCTACGAAGACAAGAAGACAAATGTATGAAAAGAGTTTTTACTGAAGAAGGTTATGATACACATGCGTGGGAAGTTGCCTTTGACATTAAAAAATTTATTTACGATGTAACACAAAAAGATGTTAATTACCAACAATGGCATAATCTAACAAGTGGAGATAATGCTAAAAAAGCTAGTACTTATCTTACAGAATGTGTAGATGCTCAATTTAGAGATGTAGTTAAAGACCGTCATGTGTTTAGTTTTAAAAATGGAATTTATGTTACTAATCATAATATAGGTACAGAAAAAGAACCTATATACGAAGATAGATGGTACCCTCATATTCCAAAAGAAGAAAATAAACTATCGAGTTTAGATTTAGTTTCAGATGTAACTAGTTGCAAGTTTTTTGATCTTGAATTTAATAATTTTGAAGAAATTAAAGATTGGTACAACATACCTACTCCTAATTTTCAAAAAATTTTAGACTACCAAGAATTTTCAGAAGATGTTTGTAGGTGGATGTACATTTTAGCAGGAAGAATGCTTTTTGAAGTTAACGAATTAGATACATGGCAAATTATGGGATTTTTAAAGGGAAGGGCTAAGAGTGGTAAAAGTACTATAATAAACGAAATTATAAAGAAGGTTTATCATACACTAGATGTAGGTGTACTTTCTAATAACTGTGAAAAGAAGTTTGGTTTAGCTGCTCTAAAAAACAAATTTATTTTCGTAGCTCCTGAAATTAAACAAAATTTTGGTTTAGAACAGTGTGATTTTCAGACTATGATTTCTGGAGAATCTACATCTGTCCCTGAGAAGTACAAAACAGCTACTGCTTATGATTGGAGTGTTCCTGGGATTATGGCAGGAAATAGAACCCCCGAATATGAGGATAACCAAGGTAGTATTTCCAGGCGTTTAATTGTTTTCATTTTCAAAAAAGCAGTTGAAAAAGGTGATACACAATTACCTAAAAAACTAAGTGCAGAGATGGCTTATATTATTAAGAAATGTACTTCGGCTTATTTGGAAGCTGTTAAAAAGTTTGGAAAAGAAGATATTTGGTGTATTCTTCCAAAATACTTTAAGGATACTAAAAAAGATATCGCTGAGAATACTAATGCTTTACAACATTTCTTTGAATCTGGTAAGTTAGAATTCAATCCTGAGAAATGGTCTTTCATGACTACTTTTAAGTCACAGTTTAATCAACATTGCGTTGAGAACAATCTTGGATAACAAAAGTGGTGTAATGATTTCTACCAGTGTCACTTCGATAGTAGAAAACTAACCGTACACAGAGGAATGAAGAGAAAAGATACTTATTCTGGAAGAAATAAAACAGGTACTTGGATTCAAGGGGTTGAAATAGTACAAGACCTTTTCAATGATGATGATGATTAAATAATTATAATTAAAATATTTGTAATTAATATTATGAGCTCACAAAATGAAATTTTAAAAATGACTAAAGACCAAGTAAACCAATATTTAATTAAAAATTGGAACGATTATTCTAAGGTAAAAAATGCTTTAGAACATCCTGAAATTGATATTAATTATAGATATACTTTAACTCGAACTGATAAGGTTAGACCAGCATTTAAACCAAATAATAGAACACCTATTATCCATTTACTTGAAAATATTTTTAAAAATGTATTTGTTGGTCTTTTAAAACATGGTGGTGTTGATGACGATGAATTAAATAATCATTTAGAAATACTTAAGTTAATGGTAAAAGATTCAGAGCCTTGGGATTTTACCAGACCATACAGATATAACCACAGATATATAAATGATCATGAACAAGAGTTATTG
>Ga0115013_10002463_pt1 | contig 10305 bp, 3 predicted proteins | sample SouAtlMetagenome_2_FD_88686 | JGI IMG/M metagenome (GOLD analysis project Ga0115013, IMG submission 88686) | Marine eukaryotic phytoplankton communities from Atlantic Ocean - South Atlantic ANT15 Metagenome | ecosystem: Environmental > Aquatic > Marine > Oceanic | place: South Atlantic Ocean... | reverse complement strand
GGGCTCGGCGTGCTGGGTGGAGATGACAACGGTGTGGATCTTGACGGGGGTGACAGATCCATCGGTGTGCTGCTTGTACTCGATGGTAACCTGGGTCTTACCATCGGGTCGCAACCACCAGAGGGTACCGTCCTTGCGGACATCCGTCAATTTCTTTCCGAGCTGGGTGGCCATCATGTGGGTGAGAGGCATGAGCTGTTCGGTTTCGTCACTGGCGTAACCAAACATAATACCTTGATCACCGGCACCAACATCGAGATCGGACTTGCCAACGTGGACACCTCCGGCGATATCGGGGGATTGCTTGTTGATGCGGACCAAGACCTCGCAAGAGTCGCACGAGAGACCCTTGGAGGTGACAGAGCCCAAATCGTCTTCGAAGGAGTCGAATCCAATTTCACGAACTTGCTCACGAACGATGGCTTCGTAGTCAATCTTTCCGGAGGTTGTGATTTCTCCGAAAACCATAACCATGTTGTCCTTGGTGGCGGTTTCGCAGGCGACCTTGGAGAAAGGATCGGCCTTCAAGCAGGCATCGAGAACGGCATCGGAAACCTGATCAGCGAGCTTATCGGGGTGACCCTCGTTGACGGATTCAGACGAAAAAAGGAAGTTACGCTCTTCAGCGGCAACCTTGACTCTCTTGGCTTCAGACATCTTGATGTAGTTGCTTGTTTAGAATACGTTCAGACAAAAACTTGTGTAGTTTTGAAAACTATGACCACTATAATGAAACAACGAGAAAACGAAAGGTTGTCGGCCGTCGCATTTTTCCGCGTACAAATCTACTGGCCGAAACGATTCTTGAAAAACCCAATGATTTCATGCCTTTCCTAGTTAATTGCGCGACAGGAAAGATCCAATAGCCAACGGTCCAAAAACCGCAGTACGACTGGTATGTATTATTCAGTTGCCGATCGCGAGCCTCTCTCGCAAAAAGCCGGAGAGGACAAACGTAGTTTGTCCATTCTCGAGCAAAATTTTGGCCAACACGTGGATTGCACAGCACGTTCAGTACAGCACGTTCTACAGAAATTTTCGCGAGTTCAATTACAGTTGTGGAGAGATGGCCAGACCAATTCGTTTGGTTCGCGGGACTCCTAGGATCCAGTCCCGCACTTGTCTCATCACACGTCAGTTTGGTAGTCATCTTTGGACATGCTACCAGCACGAACAACCCTCACATATTTTCGAATCAACAGCATCTTTTGGAACAGCGCACCTTCCAATTCATTGCGTCGAAAGATGAGTTTGTTTTTGTTCTTTGGTTCGTCCTAATCTCCAACGAAAAAGCATTCGGTTTGTCTCTGACTGGATAGTATTGGTTTACGGTACTCGTAGTAGCACATCAAAACAATAGTGTGTAACAATTCAATCCGGACCCGTATCACCCACTCTACAGATCCACTCAATCGTGCAATTGATTTTAACCACTTGGAAGAAGAATCGTTTCGATTAAACCCATTGTATATACAACACAATCTGCTCAACGAGCGCGTTATCGCGAGAGGATGTCGGAATCAACAAGACGGAAAACTTTAGCTTTGTTTTTGCTCTCGGCAGCCTTGGCGACAACGTCGAATGCCTTTGTTCCAGCAGCGCGTCAATTCCAGAACAAAAAATACCACAATGTACCAAAGCCTCGGGCTCTCGAGGCCACGGCGTCGCCCATAGAGTCTATTGCCGATGCAATTATTGCCAAAGGCAGCACTCTTGCGGGCGACATGACAAATAGCAACCCCACTGAACTATTCGATTCTTTTGTAAAGGAGTCGATCGAGACAGCCTCCAAGCTCTCCCCCGAATCGGTAACATCGTCAGTAACATCGTCGGTTACGATGATTTTGCAAAACGAATATGTGTCCAGACTTGTTGACATTGCTGTCGAGAATCCATGGCACGCGATTGCCATCGCAATATTTTCTCTTGGAGCTTGGTTTCAGGCAGCTATCATCAATTCTCCGATTGATTTTTCCAATGATGCGGATCTTCCCTTCCAACCGGGCGCCGATACATACAGTCCAGAAAAAGCCGATGCCTTTTATGGAAAGAGAAAATTCATGGTTCTGAAGCGGGTTATACAGTTGGCATCGCTCACGAGTTCGTTTACCACTGGAATCTTGTTCGATTGGCTTGTGTTAGGGAAACTATTTAAGGACGAGGAATACAAGGCATTGGCGCGCAACGAGCCTGCACGAGCCAAGGTTGCCTTGCGTTTGTGCGAACAGCTGGGTCCAACTTTCATCAAGCTTGGTCAGGCACTGTCCATTCGAACCGACCTGATCCCAGAAGCCTACGCCCTGGAGTTGCGGGCCCTTCAGGACAAGGTCACGCCATTTCCTAACGAAGTAGGTGTTGATATTTTGAAGCGCGAGTTTCGAGTGGACGACTTGTCGCTAATTTTTAGTGAGCTTACCACCGATCCCGTCGCCTCTGCCTCAGTGGGGCAGGTATATAAAGGAAAGCTTGCCGTAACTGGCAAAGACGTGGCTGTCAAGATCCAAAGGCCCGGAATCTTGGCCGAAATTGCTCTGGATTTGTATATTTTGCGACTTCTGACGCCACTCCAGACGCGGCTGCAGAACGCTGCTAATGGTGTCCCAACGGAGCAGGAAGATATTGACACTGCAATTTTATTGGTAGACGAGTGGGGGCGAGGATTTGTGGCCGAAACAGACTATCGGCTCGAAGCCGAAAACACACAAAATTTTCAGGATGCCATGATCAAGCGTAATCTAGACGCCGTGTGTGCTCCAAACGTCGTGGAAGAGTTGGTTCGAGATAAGGTTTTGGTAACCGAGTGGGTAGATGGGACCCGTTTAGATCTCGATGCAAGTCCCGATGTACCTCGATTGTGTGGGGTTGCCATCAATGTACGTACGATAAATGTCGCTACCAAATCGAATGTCTTTGTTATTTTGGAACTGAAAATGATACACTTCATGAACTTATTGATTCTTGTACTTTGGTTTACTAACCCTTTCTCTCTTGAACCGCTACTTGTTCAGGCTTATTTAACCATGTTGTTGGATACGGGAGTGTTGCATTGCGATCCGCATAAAGGTAATCTGCTGCGAACCACCGATGGTCGGCTTTGTATTCTCGATTGGGGTATGACGCTTGACGTTCCAAAGGATCTTCAGTACGCCTTATTAGAATTCATTGCTCATATCAACGTTGAAGACTACGACGCAATCCCTCAGGATTTTATTAACCTTGGATTTTCACCGCCTGATGTGACAGCTGAACGATTGCAAGCTTCCGGCATCACAGAGGGCTTGAGTTTCACCTTCCGCCAACTGGCTGCTGGGGGTGGTCCCAAAAAGATCCAGGAACGAGTGAAGGCTGAATTTCAGGACCGATATGGTAGTGATCTATCTGACGAAGAACTTCGCCTCGCTGCAAGATCCGAGATGCAAGAGCGCATGAAGGCTCAATTGGCTTCTGAGGGTGTCGATGTCAAGGGAGTCACAAATATCATGGAAGAAGTTTCCAAGCGTAACCGAGAATTATTTTCCCTACCACCTTACGTCTTGTATCTCGCGCGTGCGTTCTCGACCTTGGAGGGCATTGGCCTAAGCCTCGACGAGAATTATTCAATTATCCAGGAATGTTATCCCTACCTTGCCAGCCGTCTTTTTACCGACCGCAATCCAAGGGCGAAAAAGGCCCTCAAGGCAATGCTTGGTCTCAGGGAAGACGAGTCTTCTTCTACCAGTCACAATCCGGATTCGGCCCTTGCGCTCGTTCAACAAGCTACGCGCGATGCCGCTGCCTCCGAAGATACCGATAAATCCGAAGGCTTATCTCCGGCTAAACTAGTTGAAATGACTGAGGGTTTTGCATCCTATACTTCTTCGACTGCAGATGTTGATGAGATAGGAAAGGGTCAGGCCAAGGCAGCTGCTGAATTTGGCAAGCTCTTTCTTGACCCTAAGGGCTCTACGTTGCAGGATATCCTCGTTGACGAGACTGCCAAGTACGGAGACGCCCTTGCGCGAAGAGCCCTTCGGGCAGCACTGGTTGAAAATCCCGCAGCGAGGGCAACTTCCTCAATTCTTCGAGGCCCGAAGCAATTGTTAGGAGACAATGATGCTTTCTTTCCTAGTCCCCTGAAGAGCCTCCTAGTTGACACACCTGCTGGCGTTCCTGATTTTATTGAATCCCTTTTGGCATCAACTGAAGAAGACGACCGTATCATTGCTACTGTTGAAGAATTAAGGGATGCCGTTGGACCCATGGTCACTGACGGCATTGCCTCCGGTTCATTGACGCCTTCCCCAGAAGAAAACGGTTCTTCGACAGTCAGTAACAATAGTAACAACGTGCTTTCCACTGTCTCGGACCTCTTGTCCGATGAAGAGGCCCGTGCAAGTATCACGGAGCAGCTTCCAGGCGTCGTTGCTCTGTCTAGGCGGATGGGTGCCGGTTTATTGCGACGGGCTGCATATCGAACTGAACAGGCACACGAGATACCAGAAGAAACACGAAAGCAGTTAGCTAATCTAAACACGGCTCTTGCAGATGCGGTAGAACCTGAACTTGTTGCAGAATCTATAACAGAGGATTAGAAGCCATAACATGGCAATGAGACGACACTTGCAGCGGAATATGAATATAACAAATAGAAACTATAGCTGTATTTATTCCAAAGGTTCATCCTTCGCATGCATTGTATTCATATCAATTAATAGTTTGCGTCTCTACTTTGTGATTTTCAAATGAGACTATATAGAAGATCGATTTAGTTCAAATGGAAGGAGTTTAATTATTACGACCCAAGGGGAAGCACATGTCGGTGAGAGTGATTGAAGTCTTCGTCTTCTCGATGAAACCAAGAGTTTTCATCTTGGAAAGATCTTTTTCATACCCAGAGAGCTTCCCCATATCATAGCCAAGAGCTTTAGCAACCTCCTTCTTGTTATATTCTTTTCCGTCAGAGATGAAATCAAAGATAGTGCATTGCTTCTTATTGAGGAGTACCTTGACCAAATTCTCATGGAAAAACTTGTTTGTGACGGTCCCCGGATCTGGATTACCAATGAAGGCCTTACCCTTCTCGGTAAGCTCGACTGTGCTGGAGCTGGGATAGGAAAGGAATCCTTTCTTTTTGGTACTTCCCATGTTCTTCTTAAAAGATTCAGGTGTCTTGGCATTCCCAGATAAAGCTTGAACCATATCACGCTTTGCAATACCATGTCCAACGGCATCAAGTTTTCCAACAGCCATGAGTATACTAATCTCTTTAGCCGTCAAGTTTGTACCATCATTCTTTGAATGAATGGCGTTTGCAGTCTTCTTGATTGCTGTTTTGCTCTTTTGAGCCTTCTTACTGTTAGATTTAGCTGAGAACAAATAATCGTGGGAGTGAGTATGAATAACTCAGATGAAAATTAGCAAACAAGCCGAAGATTCAGACAAGAAGCCAACACATGACCATTGACAAAACGTACCCATGATGGTAAAGGAATTGAACAAATGCAGTTTTACTCTCGTCTATTAATTAGTTTTGAGAACTAGAACTGATGTTAAAAACCCGTTGCTCGAAGCTGATTTTCTCTGGCGTGGGAGAAATAATTGGTACAAATTCTGCATCTTTCTTACAAGCATTTGGTAATCGAAGAAACCGTGGTCATTTGCAAGGTTTTATCTGTCACGTCTATTCGCATTCTGCAAACATGAAAATTCCAACAGAAATATAAGTATCTAACTTTTTTGGTCACGGTACCTCTGGTTGATAATCTGAATCTAAAAATGCTTTTCGTAAGACTTAGCTGTTCAAAGCAACCGATGGAGTCAGCACGTTCTAGATTACAACAAATGTGGAGTGGTCTCGTCGAAAGTGGTAAGGATTTCGTTGGAACTAGCAATGTACGAATTGAATACGCAACATATCAAGAGATCTCTGAAAGAACAAAATTAAAACTCGTTGAAACGTCAGATTTTCTATTATACAGTATTCGCATGGCATTATACCATATGAGGTACTACCCTTTCGAAACAATGACTCCATATAGCTTTTTAATGGCTAGCAAGACTTCGTGAAGGGCCAAAAGCGTCGATGCTTTCGGATTCAGATCCAATTCTTCGTGTTCAATATCGGGAACATTGCGGACCATTTTTGCGGTCAAGCCCTCGCGATATATAACTTTATAGCGATCAGAATTGATCTTCACCAGACTTTTGAGCAATTTGAAGACCCGATCGTCTATCGAATGAGCAATTGTCTCCATCTTATCGTACCAGTCCGACTTCGATTTTTCCATGCTAGGAGTAGGTAGGCTCATGCTCAGCTGTATAGCTTCCAGGGAAAAGGTGTCACAGCAATCCAGACAGCAGCCTAGAGATTTGATAAGACCTTCTTCTCCAGGAATTGCGGCGTATAAGCTAGCTAGATCCAGGCATAGTAAGCAGAAGGTCGGTTCGTTCCCTCGGGAATGGCTAGAAAAATAAGTGAAGGCCGAACTATAATGCTCAAAGGCCTTAGATAGCTTCTTTCGTGTATTAGTTTCATTCAATTGGCAGGTCCATAGCTTGGAATAGGTCAAGGCAAGCTGGTAGTGGGTTGCAGCGCCTTGGTGTGCGTTGTCTGATTGCTCGTAGATCTTTAGAGCGCGTTCCATTGGATCCACAATCGATCGTTCCTGTCCCGGAGATAGACGCATGTTTTGAAAAATCACAGGCGCGTTGCCACTCCCTAGAAGAGACTGCCTGCGGCGAACACCTAAGACCAAAAATGTGGCAGCGAGCTGCTCGCTTACCATGTCCCAGGTGTGGGGATCCACGTCTCGTTGACCGAGATCTTCATGCGCTGTCACAAGCTGATCAGCGGCCTGCTGGAGACAATCTTCGGCGTGTTTTGAAGATGATGAAGAACCATGGCGCTTCGAAAAACCGGAATTCGCTCGTAGCTTAAACGACTGACAAATGTTACATCTTAGTAAGGCTAAATTTCGGGTGTCCTTACAGGCATCAAAAGCCTCAAGTCCCCGAGTAAACCAAAATTCCGCAGAATCGAGGAGAGCTTCGGCCGCGAGCTGCGATTCGTTGCTCCTTTTGCTTCCCTGATTATTAATTAGGAGCGTTCGGAGGGAATCTAACAAAACCTTGCCGGTTTCATTGCAGGCATCTCCGAGGCGTTGATATAACAGGTTGAGCAAGACTGTTTTTTCTTTTAAGTTTGCTGCTGTATCTGGTATCTGTGCAGTAAATTGAAAGGCACTTATAGCTCGGCTGTATGATATACAGCAACATACCAGCACCTTGCGTCTCTCCCGCCTTAGGACATTTTCTTTTCCTAGAACTACCTTGGCTGCCTCAATGGCCACTTTCGTTTGGCTCGAATTTATATTTGGGGCTACAATACCGGAAGGGGACTGCAAACTTACTTGATTCTGGGAGATCTTCCGTAAGACATCAATTCTGATCATCTTCCAAAATCGACTTTCTATGTTATCCGAAACTTCGTCTTCGTCTGGTCCTACAATTACTTTGCGATCAGCGGTGAATGCTACCTCGACGTCGCTTAGTACTGTGATCACATCTTCGCCCGATGCGTGGCCCCTATCTCTCCACAAATTATCAGAGGCAAAGGATCGGGCAAAATGGCCACAGTGTTCTAGCAGCCAAATATACTGGATTTGGAGGGATTCTTGGCGCTTTTTATTTTCTTCACTTTGATCATGTTGTGCTTTTGAAGACTCCATTGTTCCCGAATTGTAATGGTCCAAAAGATTTACCGCGTCGTTAAGGTGGCGTGCGGCTGTGCGAAGGGCTTGCATAGCGCTCGAGGAATAGTAATTACCCAAATGGTGCTCTGCTAGACGCAGAGAGATATTGACTAATTTGAAATTCATTTCAAAGAGTTGGAGGACTATACCGGGGGATAGTCTCGGAATCCTCCCATGATCGTCCTTTTCTTCTTGCCCTTTGCTCTTGGAATCTTTCGACTCCTCATGGGTCAATTTTTGCGCTCGCTGTCGCCGACGAGACCTCTTTGAGGCAGCCTTTTCCACTAGTATCTTCGCTTCTCGATCAATTCTCCTTTCTTCAATATCCTTTTCGACTAACGAAGAGAGGGTCTTAGTTCCTCGTTCTAGATGATCTTGCGCTTTGTTCAAAGCATCGACGGTTACTGCAGAGTATGGTTGTCGATAGCATGATTCTAAATCATGTTTTGAATCAAAACAGGGCGTTGCTGGAGCATGATCGGAGTTGGGTAGCTGGGGGTTATGGGAGAAGGATGGCGAGATAGGTCCTGTTGAAGCTGCCGCCGATATGGTAGCTGTTACAACAGGTGGGGAAGGGGACGGAGATAAGTCAGAGAAACTTTGTTTCCGAGGCGAAAACGACTTCGAATCTGCTCTTCTTACTGAAGCTGTAGTTTCAGTACCAAAATCTCCATCTCTACTGCTTGCTGTAATGCTATTGAGATACGTATCAGCCATGTGTTCGCGGACTGAGGCAACCATTGATTCATGAGCATTCCCATCAATATCCATCAAATCTTGTAACAAATCTAGGGTTTGTTGGAACAAACTCCGTTGCCGGTCTCGAATAGCGCGTTTTTGCGATTCGGACAAAACATTCTCTGGAAAGGAGGCATCAGAGGAAGTTGTTGTTTCCAGATGCCGCAGTCGTAGGGCGAAACGGTAAGACATAGTGGCCAACCACCAGATCCACTTCTTTTGTTTCTGTGTAGATATGGAGGAAATATCATAGAGTTGGATGTTTTGCGATTGCGGACGCCCATTTCCATCACATTCAGCAATTTCATCAAGACCATCGTATCGCAAGAGATACGTGGCATGATTTCGAGTACAATTAGTTTTTAGAAATCGTAAGAGAGCACTAGCATTCATTTCCATAATTTGCGGAGAAAATATAGCTTCTTCGAGTTTGCTACTACTATTTGTGCGTCGGTGATGGCGATGAACATTCTGATTTTGGACTGGAGTGGTACTCGTGCGACTGGTGCCTCCATTGTTGGAAGAATTCTGGGAGGGAAGGACATCAAGGGGGCGACTTGTATCAAGAGTAGAAGGATGTAGCATCTTGTGGGGAATTTCTTCCGTTGGAAGCATTTTGACACTCTGGATCAATCCTTTCTCTTCTAGACACAAAGCCAATTGTGGAACATTTGCCATAAGATTGTCGAGATAAGCATCCAAGACAATTGACAGGGCAGGAGAATCCATCGCTGGAAACACAGCTGGGGTTGATCTGGTTGCTGGGTCACTGGGAAGTGAAAGCGGCGAGGATGAATCCGAAGGGGAAATCTTGGAACCAAGGGGGCCGGGATACGGCACGATACAAGATTGGAGAGGAACCTCTGAAATGTCATCCGTTGTGCGCGTAGTCTCGGACTCCTTGGGTATGGCAACATGATCCTGAGAATTTTCTGTGGCTTTTGTAACTTGCACTACTGGCGAGTGTGAAATGGGCGGCTCTTGGATTTCCGATAGCACTGGCAATGACATTTCTTGTTCTCGATCCTGGATCAACGCCTGGGCGTATGATCGAGTATTGGTGAAGGTGGAACTTCCCGATTGGATTTTTTGTTGTGCTTGTTGTCGCTGGAAGGCTTCCCATACGCTCCGAAGAAATCGGGCGTCTTCGACCCGGATAGCGATGCCATCCCCCTCTGGGGAAGTCGCAGTCGCAGTTTTAGACGTCTGGGGTGGCCGAAAGATGAGTGCATCGTGCCCCAAGAGCATATTGAGATTCTGGAATTTCCATGGAATATACTCTCGGGGAGTTTTTGAAGGAACCGATGCGGAACTCTGATTTTGGCCTTCGAGATGTGGTTGCTTTGTGCTCAAATTCGTTTCATCATCAGCGTTTGCGGTAATGGTTCCGGATTGCACGATGTTCGAAATTATCGTCAGAGGATTTGATGATAACGCTTTTGAATCTCGGTGATCGGCACCAAAATTTGATTGGGTAGCCGGAGAAAGAGCTAAGGCAAGCGATTGGCTCGACGGGGGCAATATGGTAGCCGTAGATTGCCGTGTGTCAGAGATTGTTTCATCTCTGTCGAAATTGTGCCATTTGTTGTCAAGGTTACTGCCATGGTCATTGGAATGAGATGTATCGAAGTCAGATTCATCAATGGCATTGTCGAGTAAGAGAGTTCCATTAAAATTGTGGACCGCCAGAAGCGTAGGTTTTCTATTTTTTCTCTGGTTGTCCTGATGTTTCTGTTGTTGCATCGAGGACGATGTAGCATCAAGGGACATAGAAAAGATCTTTTTAACAGCATCGGTAGTCCCAATAAAATCAAGCTGCTGACCCATTTCGTCGGCT
>Ga0115013_10002462_pt1 | contig 10307 bp, 5 predicted proteins | sample SouAtlMetagenome_2_FD_88686 | JGI IMG/M metagenome (GOLD analysis project Ga0115013, IMG submission 88686) | Marine eukaryotic phytoplankton communities from Atlantic Ocean - South Atlantic ANT15 Metagenome | ecosystem: Environmental > Aquatic > Marine > Oceanic | place: South Atlantic Ocean... | reverse complement strand
CTGATTTGCCACCCAAGCAGCGTGAGCCGCTCGCCGTTGGGGGCCAAGGTCACATTCTTGGTGATGGGGGCAACTGCAGCTCTTGAGCCAACAATGGTGCAGCAACTGGTTTGCTTGGCAAAGCAGGGGCCAGGGCAATCAGCATGGGATCGGCCCACTGCAAAAGGTAGCACACTTTCGTATGATGAAATTTTGTCTCTGCCTGGGATGCATGACAAAGTGCTCTTCATCTGCAGCCATGGCTCAAGGATCCACAATATGTGCACGCCATGTTAGTTGCCAGTGCCGGCTTGTCTGCAAACGAAGTGATTCTATCTAATGTGAAGATTATGTTATTTTCATTGACTATTATTTTTTCCCTCTATTGCGCTTCTTCTTTCGATGTCTCGACCTCATCTGGTGAAATTTGTTTCGGTCTTTCGTATCATTTTCATTCATACCTCGGCCTTTTTCATCAACTATGTAGTCGTCTTGCTTCTTGACTCTCATAGGAAGCAGGTTATACAACATCAATTCCGAATCGTAGACTTCGGACTGATTTTGGATATCTACTATTAGAGGCAATTTCATAGTGATGCTACTGCTAGAGTCTTCGCCTCCTGTTTTTTCTTCGGAGACTCTTTTCAAGGCTAGGTGGCCTTCGAAGTTCCCGATATTTCCTCCCAAGTCTTCAAGGATTGTGTGGGTAGTTTTAGAGTTCATATCTATCGCTAAACTACCAACAGGAAAGATTAGTGGCTTTGTGGAGATTCGTAAGAATGGGAGCGTGTGTCTCCATACTAGTAATTCGGGTCGTATTTGTGAGGCGTTGTCCTCGTTACAAAGTCTATCCGCTGCATTACTCGATGTCTTTGATCTATAAGAAATTTTCGACACCAGAGAAAGTGGATATATTGTGAAGGCGGACTGAATGAAAATGCTCACGCCGAGACATCCATAACTCCAGACCGGGTAGATGTTACCGATCGTAGAATTCACAGTCGGGACAAAGTCAACGATGTACCAGATCCAATACGTCGTATTTAGAGATGAGATGAGAAGTGATGCTTTCGCAAACACATTTCGATCTGGGTTTCGTTTATAGAGTAATGTTAAACCGTCGTTCTTTCCCTCCTTGTTGGTAGTATTCTCGTTCGCTGGAACTCGAGAGGAAAGCTGCCGATTACAAGTTAGTAGAAGTTTATTGGAAACCTTTCTAAATCGGTTGTAATTGCCGGAACAGCATAATCGAGACATAGTTATTGAGAGGACTGTCGACGAAGTTGTAGCTTGTCATAACATTTTAGATGAATTGAGAGTGTTGGTGCCACCCCTGGCAACCTCTGTGCTGTGGATATGGGGAGCTATTTTCTGTGATGATGATGATGATACGAGAAACTTCCATCTCAACGACGATCTTGAGGCGCGTGTTTGTGCGCCAAATAGGAAGTAGGTTTTCTCGTAGAATCTGCTACGAGGAAAGTACATAAAAATATCGCCTACCTGACCTTTACCAACGTGACAATCCAAAACTTTACAAACCGGGTTATAAACTAAATCCAATTTTGCATCATGCCTAAGATAAGTGAAAGCAGCGACGAAGCAGAATTTGACGACAACGTCACGACAGGGAGTAGTCCTAGGGGGCGTAGGGCATCACGTGGAACGGCGGTCAACTACAATGAGGATAAGGAAGATGAGGACGATAGCAGTAGTGACGATGATGACATTCCGTTGGCGGCCTTGAAGAGCCCTTCGCCTGTGAAAAGGAAGAAACCGGCAGCAGCCAAAGAAAAAGCACCGGCAAAGAAAAAGGCAAAAACCCCTGCGAAGAAACCGGCCAAAAAAACAACAACAACGTCTGGGTCAAAAACTACTTCATCAAATCAGACTCAAACTGACTACAGTTCACCGTCTTTTGCGTTGTATGGAACGGAATCTATGAAAGGCAAACTAATTCAAAACCTTTTGTGCCGATGGTGGTACGCAATCACGTGGCCAGATCCATCGTCCATTCCGAAGGAGCCACCAAAAAGTTATGACACATTGGATGGGTTTCCAGGGGTATTCATTTGTACGGAGGGGGATGAAGTAGGAAATATCAAAGACTTTCGGGATAAGGAAAAGTCTCCTTCTTTTAACAACTTTGCCAAAAAAACATCAGCGGAACTGCAGGAGCTGCTTGTTAAAGCCATCAACGAACAGAAGAGGCAATTGATCGAGTCGGAAGGTAAAGGGACGGAGACAGAAAAGGGATTGGACTCGATGTTAAAGTGGGCGTTAAAGCTGAACACTACAAAGGCAGATAAAGAAGCAGTGAAGGTTCTAAAAGCAAGCAAATTGTCACTTCCTGAATAGGCCTGGTACGAAGTATACAGGAATTATGAATCTTGTATCACACGTCATGTATGAGAATGTGCCTTGATGTATGTGTAATATATTTACGGACCAAGGGATAGTGTAACAATAGGCAATCGATAATCAAAACGCTAAATTGTTCAAATGATAATAAAAGCTCATGATATCAGACACCATAAATAGAAGACAACAAGTACTCCTCTTACAATAGATATTAGAGAATACTAGCTTCCTCCTCTTTGCGTAATTCAGGGCGGAGTGCGTTTCGAGCGCCAAGGAGTGTGTATGACGCTGCCTCTGTGGCGCCGCTCAATGGAGCTACCAGTAGCACGGGGATTCCTTTTATGACGCTTGTAACAGCACCTGACATACCATTTCGCAAGTATTCTCGGTAGGGGATCACCACGACTTTGTAATTTGCGGCACTTATTCCACGAGCGAGACTTCTCGCTGCATGTATTCTAGCATCACCAACTCCCTTCGGAACTGACAGTGGGCGAGGTGGTAATGGATCAGAAGTATCGTTCCGGCCTTTCAACCCTAGAGAATCTGCCATTAGGCCGGCAGCCATTTTTGTCAAGCCAGATGTAGTTGCAAGTGTTTGAAAAACAACAGTTTCAGCTAGAGACTTCACTCCTTTCTTCATGGCCCTATGTATACTATCTCCTTGCATGAAAGCATCGTAGGGAAGAATCATAAGATCTGTAAGCCCTTGTCCAACGTCTGTAAAGGGTTCAAATGGACGAGCATTTGCAAGAAACTTATGGAGTTGGGTACCGCAAATCTCTTTAATCCAGCTGGAGATTACTTCACTAAACACTGGCCCAAACCCATTAGAATTCAAGACAACTACTTCATCTAGCGTAATTACCATCCTCTGGATCGGACTCAAATTAACGAGTTCGACAATACTTCCTTCCCGAAGGGCCGTAACATCAATCTGGGTGGGATAGTAATCGACTTTAACTTTCCAGGGTTTGATCTTGAAAGTTTTTAGAGTCGGTGGTGGGGGGAGATGAATTCTTGAATGCCATTTATCTGTCTCGTTTTTGGGATTTGGGCACGGCGTATCCTCGTTATTGAAAAAGGCTTTTAGAAACGAAATTGTGCGTTGGTCAAGGAGGCACCTCATGGGCAACAACTGAACTGAAACGTTACATTCCTCGCTAGCAATTCTGTTGTCATTGGTAATCTTGTTTGTCGGTCTCCAAGTCGCCATATTCAGCATCAATGTGCCAAATCGAGTATCCCGGGGGTGTTCATAGTCATTGTTCCATTCACCAATCATTTTAATTGGTTTGCGATCACTAATTGTTTCGGCGACAAATAAGTTCGAAACATGTACTTCCATAATTGACTGCAAACGATGACTCTCTGATTGTTCGTAAGAATCTATTCTCGATGTAATTCCATTCAGGGATACTTGACAAAAGATGTCGGGCCTCCTTCTACTAACCCGTAGATATTTTTCGTGATCAATTACCAACGCTTTTTCTTTGGGAAGAGGTACTTCCTCAAAGAGGTTATCATCGGGATTCAAGAGCTCCTCCATTAATCTAGCCTTCGTTGCGGCAGAGGATCTATCTTCTGGCATTTCCTGCTTTTTCTGCTGATCACATTTTGGCAAAGGCTCAATAATAAAATTCTTCCCCGATCGCATTACAGCCTTTCTCTGAGCAACAGAACATTTCTCAGGCCAATCATAACCGTCAAACAAGCGTAGTTTCACGGTTAGCTTTTGAATCGATATCTGTGATTTGAGACTTAGATCTCCTTTCTCTTCTACTAGTATTCTAGCTCCCATATCACCTTCTAATAACGGGTCCACTGTGGAGTGGAATGGAAAGTGTTGTTGTTTAATTTGAGATGGTGGAAGACTTTCTCCTGAATAATTATGATTTATGTTGTACCATCCGGATACCTGTTCATCACCGGGTGGTATTGAAAGCCTAGGTAAGATATCTTTATCAACGGTCGTCCATTCGTGACCATCCAGAAAAGTTGCGCATGAATCATTTTCTAGTATCGTTGGAATCTTGATTTCTTGTAGTAAATTACGATCCTCGATAAGTTTAGATTCATCATAAATTTTTTCTCGTCTTCCGATCGATTCGGACTCATTTATCGAATCTGGTAGCTTCTCCTTCAAAATTTCTATATCGTTGTCTGTTAATCCAATTAATTTGGACTGTAATTCCCCTACCGAGTTTGCAAAGCAAATGAAGGAATCCTTGCAAGCGTGTAACGAAAGCGTCCCGAAAGTCAAACTGATAGCAACGGTTGGATCTTTTGTACAATCGTAACTCGAGAAAGTTTCTTTGGTCCTATGTGTCACCACTGCATTCATCGCATCGAGCGAAAGAATATTGACAAAATTGAGCTCCTTAAGCATTGATTCCGGCATAGTTCCAAACGAAGGTAATTTCCGTTTTCCAATAGAACTTTCACACCTCGTTATCAACGAAGATCGACAAAGCCAACTGTCTTCGTGCCGGTATTGATTTTCGATCTCATCGCTGGCTAAATGGTATGCTACGTCACCAATAGATAAGTTGTAGGACTGCTTGACACCAGCGGGTTGCATTAAGTTACTCGACAACCGAAAGTCACCGATTCTAATGATGCTTTTTGATGATGTTTCGAAATAAGATGGTGACTTGTAGTCTAGATTGATATCCGCAAAAGACACGAAAAGTCGAGTCATCGATGCTTCAGTCTTTTCTTCTGAGCTTTTCTTAGGCTCTAATTCCCTTACAGAATCTTGTTTGTCTTCATTTTTGAGTGCTGAAAAGATTGCCAACAATCGATCAGCCCACAAAGAATCTGCGTCGTATCGATATGTTAAATGATAAACAGTAAGATGTATCCGTCTTTGTAACAGCTTATTCTTCCGAATGAAAGTTGGGCCAGAAAGATCAATGAAGTCCAACAAAATACACGGTGTCTCTTGTGAAATAGGTGTAAACATTTGCGAACGAAATAAAATTGGTACAACTGACACCTTCGAATATGCCTGTAACACACACTTCAAAACTTCGAGTCTGTCTTTAATAGAAGTCTTGCGAGAACCAGAAGAATGGAATTTTCGCGGTTTTGCATTGGAACAATATAAACAAAAATCATGAGAAAAAAATCGACAATGTTTCATGTCAGAACCATCAAAGAACGTGTGCGACTCAATCCCGTCCGTAGCAAGTATGAACGAGTGGATTCGGTTTTGTGTGTTTCTTTTATCTGGTCTCGGAGTCTCCTCTTTGTCGTCCCTGATTGAGATTGTTAGTTTGTCAAGATTAACCGCGATAGAAACTTTCTCTGAAATTGCATTTTGTGAGTGCGATCTTTCTGTTGCCTTCTCTGCTCTCTGAGAAAGTGATTTCTCTGATTGTTGGATGCTTCTGAGCATGGCGACAAATAGCTCAAGCTCAGTTGTTGATAAATCGAGAATTATATCTGGGATTTTAGCTGAAATAATGATGGTGCTCTTTTCAGCATTTGCTAGCATCGTAATTTGAGGATCATTACTCCTGAGATCTTGCATAGAATTTGAAGTATGTTCATTTGTAACACTTTCATCATCGTCCTCTTGTCTTGCCTTAAATGAAGATATCACTGGTACGATAGGAAAAGAATTTCTTCCAGGATTTTCTTCCCCTGGTGTTAATGATACTCTTGTGAAAGCGAAAGTAATTGGTGTACTAGGATTTACTTCAGTGCGTCCACCAGCTATAAATATATCTTTTTTGAGCATTTGAGTCTCATACCCGATGTCTCCTTCAGGAGCAATAGCAAACAATTCCATATGAAGGCACCTAAATTTCCCAGAACAAAGAGACGCTTGGCCTTGCGTGGTACTCTCTTGAGGTTGCAATTTTAACTCGAAGTCAGTATTTTCGAAAGTAATTCCAACCGAACTGTCTCTTGTAATTCCAACATTTGATATTTCTCCACGCCGTTCAAAAAATGGTAATAATGAAACTACCTCTGCCAGAGGAAGATATATGCCAATTGAGGGGCAATGGAATGATAGATATATTTCTTTCCTTTTCTTATCACACTTATTCGACGTGTAAGATTGTGAAGACGGTACTGCAAGTTCATCACTGGCCATGGCGGCAAATTTCGAAATATTATTCAAAGTCTGTTGTCGGAGGCAGAGTTCTAGAGGAAGGAGATTGACTCTGCAGTTACTATCATCGGCTCCTTTGTCATTTCTCTTCGTTTTCAATTCAATACTCAGGCATGGTGCTTCTGAGACCAGCGTATGGGTTTCCTCGAATCCATCACTCTCGGACCAGCCGAGTATGCTTCCAATCTTCAAGACGTCACCAGTCGGAATATAAGCATCATCCAGTTGAATATGCGCTACATTTACATCTAGTTCACTTGTCCGGTAAGTCGATGCGTACGAAAGGCTCAAATCATCGAACGTGGCAAGTACGTATTCCTCCTGAAAATTGATTTTGAAGCGGGAGCTTAATAAACTGATTTGAAGTTTGGTATGGGTCTGATCTAAGGCAACATCGGGATTTTTGTTGTCTTGTAAAATGTGCGTGCTTTCCATAAGAATCGACGCTGTGTTATAAATACTTTGGTCGTTAGCATCAAAAAACATGTCAAACGTCCCTTCATTTTCTATTTCTTCTTCACAATGTTCTTCATCAAGGTATGCGTTGCTCGGAACCAAAATTCCGCCTTTGAGTTGATTTTGTTCTGCCATATGGTAAGCTTCACGATATTGTCGCATTATGCCAGTTAATGCTATCAAATCCTCTTGATCGAGATTTGGAGTTCTCATGATGTGAGGGTTACTCATCATCGAGCTTTGTTTAAACATTGAGACGTCATCCAATTTTGTATTCGCCGTATTCGTCATGTGAATGCTAGTAAAACCGATCAAAACTTTTTGAAACGTTGAGAGAGACATAAGGTCAAAAGAGATATTTAAGTGATGGTTCAACCGCACTTCGACATCTCGCTGTAAATGACCATGTTCTTTGTTCCAGAGTTCTCTTTCCTTGCAAGAAGCCTCGCAATTATGGTTGAAAACACGAAGAAATATTTGTCCTCTTCCTTCTGCTAGAGCCACTTTCAATTGATTAGATTCTTGGCCTAATTCCACGATAATATCGGAGAATTCAATCTTTTTGTTTATTACAGTGGTCTGTTGCGCTGAGTTGACGTTTTTCGAAGCACCAACATCCAAGTCGTTGTAAGAGAAAGACGAAAGCTTGACTCCAACCCAAGCTATGTTTTTGCTTGATTCAATTTTATGACAAAACTTTAGGTGAATGTTTGTCAACTTTAGGTTCAATTGTAGAGAGGCGAGGGCAGCTTCTACATACGATCCTATTATGGTTTTTGATGTTGTATCTGATGTTGTATCTGATGTTTTCTCTTCTTCGCAAGTCTTCATTTCAGTTGCATGCGCTTTCCTGAATTCAAAATCGATTGTTTCAAATTCAACAAAGATTCCATCAATCTTACATTCAGCGATCAGAGATACTGCCGGAAAGGATTCGTTGAACGAACCCAATTTCATTGCTCTCCACGCCAAACTCGATTGTGATCTCGTAGATGAGCCTGCGTTCTCGTAAGAGTTTTCTCGTAGGGACAGATTTATTTCTAACTTTTGTATCGTACCATTTCGAATTTTTAGTCCGGGACATTTGTCCGATAATTGATTTGTCAAATACGCTGCATCGATATTTATGTTCGTCAGAATAAACTTTCCCTCTTGAAGTGAAACGTCGATAGAATCGTGCAATATCTGAGCCGATGAGGAATCAAGAAGAGGACCCAAGACACGCCGAAGCAGAAAGGCGTAGAGCCTTTGTTTCCAGTCTATCATCGGATCCAGGTCGTGCAAAATGAATTTAACATTCCATACCAAATTAATCGAATTAGACGTCGTTCATGAAGGATTGATGGTATCTTTCCCTCTTTTATTTTGCACTTGACAGCAGAAGAATAGAAATAGTCGACAGTGATGGACAATTCTTTCGAAGCAAGTATTTTGTGATGCACCAATCACGGAAGAGAGAAAAAGGAAAAAGAACAAGAATTGCAACGTATCGCGATTTGCGTTGAGTCCTGCCTGTAAACTCCACACTGGAACTACAAGAATAAATCAAATGAGTCAAAACAATAAAAAATGTAGCTTACAACAATCAAAAAGAACACCCTCCTATTGATACTAGCTTGTCTATCCTTCTAACTTGATTATTACATAGATTGTGTGCAGAAGCTCTTATATCCTAAAAGGATCCTGGGTATACTTTGCGTTCCGATAACGCAGTAGGATTAGTACATTGTTGGTAGCTAACGCAACTTTTGTAATCATAAATAAGTTTAGATATGCATTTATTGGATGTCTTTTCTAGTGTATTCCCCTACCCAATGGTGGCAGGTTGCAAGATGCTAGATGTGCAGCTTACGGCCTGCCAGCATTCGTATCTACTGGCTCTGGATGATTCGATTTGCGATCGATTCATTCAGAACGATTTTATTTGGAATTCGTTCCCCTACCCCACCCAAAGCTCGTGGGTTGTAGACTGTTGCTCCCTAGCAACGATCTGCATGCCACAAGCGATTTCGTTCAGTATTCGTAGACATATATTTTGCAAGGTCATCGAGATGTGCCTTTGCGTCAAGGAAGTATGGTGTTATTAAAGCCGTATCGAAAACGGCCGATGGATTTTCTATCTATGTATTCGTAGCTGAAATAATTCAACATAGAGGGAAACCGAACTTGTGTGGTGCTGCTGGATTCTTTGGATCGCAATCTTTCTCGAAAAAGTCTGCAGTCACGATGGCAAGAAATTTGGTTTCAAGTTCTTTGTAGTTTGGGTGAGTCGGTCGCAACCATTTCTTAGTTTCCTGAATCTCCAGGATCGCCAACTTATGAAATTGAACCTTGTCCTCATCAGAAAGCAGGTGAAAGTATTTTCCCAATAAAACCATTTGGGCCAATAGGTATACCATACGGTCTTCGACGGCTTCATAGACTGTTTCAAGCATGATATCTTCAGTGGGTGTTTTAGGTTTCCATGTACGAGAGCGTTTGACGGCATACGTGAATACTTCAAGGAGAGCAGGATCTTCTTGCATGTCTTGGTAGAATAAACGATCCTTCTCGGCCAGCTCTTGGATTTTCAACCAAGCGGGATTATCCGAAGCAACAAGACCTTTCGGTGGGACAATCATGACGACTTCACGGTAATTGGCCGGTTTGAGTGGTTGGAAAATTCCAACCTCTTTGTAAAGTCTCTGCAGCTCTTCCTCGCGAAGAATGCGTCTTTTCTCAATGGTCTCTTTAACGGAAGTTGCCATCGTTCTGTGTTTTACTGCCTTGTTGGTACGTTTTGGATAATGTGTCGTTTTGTCGAACAAACGTCAAGTGATCGACACGTGAGTCGATACAATATATTGTTATTGCGTTACGATGAATGACAATTTTTGTCGTCACACGCATCTGTTGTCGCTCGCCTGCAGATGTTTTGTGTCTTTGTTTTGTTGGATGTAAAGTTGCTCGTTAATGCAAGTAGATGTACAAATCTACGACAAATGGTATCTCCAAGTATCACGCTGAAACTTTAATTCACTCGCACATGTTCGCTGAAACTTTAATTCACTCGCACATGTTCGGGTGGGAAGTTCGGAATTTGCGAGACCGTAACCATTTTTGAGTGCTGAGAATCATCTCAGCAACATTCGGTAAAATCGCAGAATTTCGTACCAAGCTAGTAGTGCTTACAACGGAGACCGCGGCCACGCGGACCACAGTGGTCCGTGTGGTCTCTCTATACTCACACTTTAGAAACATTAACATTAGTAACAAACAGTTTACCAGTTGAGGTGCCAAATCTTCGCTTTTACCCTAGCTGTGCCCCGAATGTGTCTTGCCACCACCAGGCTGGCAGCCACAAAGCTCTGGCTTTACCCGGGGGCGCAGGGGGGGCCTAGCACTAGCT
>Ga0115013_10002461_pt1 | contig 10313 bp, 6 predicted proteins | sample SouAtlMetagenome_2_FD_88686 | JGI IMG/M metagenome (GOLD analysis project Ga0115013, IMG submission 88686) | Marine eukaryotic phytoplankton communities from Atlantic Ocean - South Atlantic ANT15 Metagenome | ecosystem: Environmental > Aquatic > Marine > Oceanic | place: South Atlantic Ocean... | reverse complement strand
TGATCTAAATTATTTAAATCTCCAACTAAAACCTTAAAATCACTGTTTCTGATTTGCAAGGATATTTCGTTATTTATATCTACTGAAATATCAGTTACGTAAAAGCTAAGAAACTCATCACTATTAATTGCTTTTATTAATTTAAAAACTTTGTCAATTTTTGATTCATTTGTCAAGCCATAGATCAATAAAACACGAGCACTGTGATCAAAAGATAAAGGCATTTTTCTTCCGTTACTATCAATATAATATGGAGAATTTGAGATCACTCTAGCATATGGCTTCCGTTGTTTAACATCAACTACTAATTCTCCATCTATATTGATGTAAACTTCTGATTTTTCAATCATTTCATTTGATGAAATATTTAATTCTAAAGCTCTTAAATCAAGAACGTCTTTAGGGACACATCCTATATATTCATTATTTTGTATTAATAATTTGTCAACCTTAGCCTTACTAATAAAAAGATTATTACTCCCAATAAAATTAATAGAAACGCCGGATATAAGTTTTGTATCACTTCTAATCGAAGAAAACACGTACAAAAAAATTACAATAGCTATCATAACTAATCCTTTTGTATAATATATATATTTACGCATTTTGTAGGGTTTTAGTTATATAATTAACTTCAATGTCAATATCTCCAGCTCCCATAGTAACAAGAATAGGGTTGTCAATTTTTAAAATAGTTTTAATAAGCTTGTCTTTAGTTACTAGTTTTTTCCTTTTTAAATTTATTTTATCAAGTAGCCATTTTGAAGAAACCCCTTGAACTGGAAGTTCTCTAGCTGGATAAATATCAAGCAATAAAACTGTATCAAATTTGGATAATGAAACTGCAAACTCGTCTGCAAAATCTTTGGTCCTACTAAATAAATGAGGTTGAAAAACAGCTGTTATTTTCTTATTTGGATAAATTTCATTTATAGTATTCCAAACAGCATCAATTTCTTTTGGATGATGAGCATAATCGTCGATAAAAACAAAATCATTAGTTTTTATTTTATAACTAAATCTCCTCTCAACCCCTTTGTAACTTTCAAGAGCACTTCTTAAATCATGATCATTACATCCTGACTCTAAAGCCATTGCAAAAGCAACAACTGCGTTTGATAAGTTATGTCTTCCAGGAATTTGAAATTTTAGCCCCTTAAAAATAGTTTTGGGTGTTTTTAAATCAAAAATATAAGTCCCATTATGAATTAATAAATTTTGAGCAGAATAATCTGTGGATGTATCTACACCATAACTAATTCCAGGTAGATTAACACTATCATGAACAAACAACTTATTTTTGTTTAATAATAAATCTGAAAATTTTTTAAAAGCATTATTCAATTTTGTTTTATCCCCATAAATATCTAAATGATCAGCATCAATTGAAGTAATACATGCTAAATCAGGTTTCAATTCCAAGAAAGATTTATCAAACTCATCTGCTTCAACAACTGTAAAATTACATCCGTTTTGAATAAAATTAGACTTATAATTTTCTGAAATTCCACCAAGAAAAGCAGTTAATTTTTGATTACTTTCAAACATTAAATGAGCTAAAATACTTGTTGTGGTTGTTTTACCATGTGTTCCAGCAACAGCTAAACATTTTGTTTTATTTGTAATTAGGCCTAGCGCTTCAGCTCTTTTAATTATTTTGAAATCTCTAGATTTGAAAAAATTTAAAATTGAATTTGATTTTAGAATAGCAGGCGTAATTATTACAAGTGTATTTTCAGGATTCATATATTCTTTACCAATAGTTGAATAATCATCGGTAAATGCTATTTTTATATTCATTGAAATTAATGAATCTGTAATCTTAGTTTGTGTTTTATCGTAACCAGAAACTTTTATATTTTTTTTATGAAAGTAATTAGCTAGGGCGCTCATTCCGATTCCTCCGATTCCTATAAAGTATATATTATCAAATGACTTTAAATTCATTCTTTAAGAAGTATTTTAATCTCATCTACAATTTTTTCAGTAGCTAGAGGTTTTGATAATTTTTTTATATTTTTTTTGAGTTTTTCTTGCAAATTTTTTGAGCTGATAAGCTCAAAAAATTGATCCTCAAAATCATTTATTAAGTTTTCCTCTTTTATCATTAAAGCGGCCCCTTGATTTGAGATCATTTTTGCATTTGTAGTTTGATGATCTTCAGCAACATTTGGGGATGGAACAAATATAACAGGCCTGCCAACAATACATAACTCAGATATTGAACTAGCTCCAGATCTTGATATTATAAAATCTGATGCTGCATATGCTAAATCCATACGTTTTATGTAAGGAGTTAAGTAAATATTTTGTTCAACCTCAAACTCCTTATATTCATCAAAGTATAAACTACCACATTGCCAAATTAGTTGTATGTTATTTTCTTTAAAAAAATTAAACTTTTCTTTGACAAGCTGATTGATTCTTTTAGCACCCAAACTTCCTCCAAGAACCAGAAGTGTTTTAGAATTTTTGTCCTGTTTAAAATAAGATTTAGCTTTTAATCTCTTGTTATCTGTACTAAATAAATCCTGGCGAACAGGGTTTCCTGTTAACTTAATTTTATCACTTGAAAAAAACTTAGACAAACCATTGTACGCAACACAAATAGATTGTGCCCTTTTTCCCAATAATCGATTTGTTATTCCAGGGTATGAATTTTGTTCTTGAATCAATATTGGTACTCCGAAAACAGAAGCAATATACAACAAGGGACCACTTGCAAATCCACCAGTTCCAATTACAACATTTGGTTGGAATTTTTTTAAAATAATAAAAGAGTGTAAAATACTAATAATCAACTTGATTGGTAAAAAAATATTTTTCCACTTATTAACCCTATTAAATCCTGAAATCCATAGTCCTACAATTGAATATCCAGATTTAGGAACCTTTTCCATCTCCATTCTTCCCAATGCCCCAACAAATAAAAGTTTAATTTTTGGAAAACTAGCTTGAAGCCCTTTTGCAATAGATAGTGCAGGATAAATATGTCCTCCTGTTCCACCTCCTGATATTATGACTTTATAGTTATTCATTAAATTGTTTCACTTAAAATTTCTAATGGATGATTTGAATCCTCCAAATTATTTCTAATTTCTTCTCTTTTAGCACTCACACTGAGTATAATCCCAATCGATAAGCATGTAATCCAAATTGAGGTTCCTCCACTACTAATTAATGGTAAAGTTTGACCAGTTACAGGGAATAATTCAACAGCTACTCCCATATTTACAAGAGCTTGAAATATAATTGGCATACCAACTCCTATAGTCAAAAGCTTACCAAAAACTGAATCCGCTTTCTGTGCTACAATCACGATCCTAAACAACAATAATAAATATAGTGTGAGTAAAAATAATCCACCGAAAAGCCCATATTCCTCTATTATAATTGCAAAAATAAAATCAGAAGAAGATTGCGGTAAAAAATTCTTTTGTATACTTTTTCCTGGACCTAAGCCATAAATTCTACCGCTAGCAATGGCAATTTTAGCTTTTTCAATTTGATAATTTTCTTTTGTGTTTTCATCTCCGACAAAGTTTATAATTCTACTAGTCCATGTATCGACTCTATTAGGAAAAAAATCTGGAAATGTTTTTGCTGTAATCACAAAAAACATAAATACTATGATGCCAGAAGCACCTGCAACACCTAAATACTTTAAAGGATAACCTCCCAAAAAGCACAATATCATTACCATTGAAAAAATCAATGCTGTAGTTGAAAAGTTAGCAGGTAAAATTAAAGCTAATATTATAAGAATTGGCATCCAAAGAGGAAAAATAGTTCCTTTAAATGACTGTTCTTGAAAATCATTTTTCGATAAGAATCTAGCTACAAACACCATTAATACTAGGCCTGCTAAAGTAGAAGGCTGAAATGTGAACCCTACAAAAGGTACATTAATCCATCTACTAGCATTAGCTCCATCAATAATTTTGCCCTGTAATAATGTGACAATTAATAGTAAAACAACAACTGGGAACATAATCATTGCCAATCCATTAAAATAACGGTATGGTATTTTATGGACTCCATAAATTATAGAAAATCCTAAAAAAAGATGAACAAAATGTTTGAGAAAATAATTGAAGGTACTACCTCCTCCTGCAGAGTATGCTAAATTACTAGCAGCACTATACACAGGTAAAAATGAAAATATAGCTAAAAGCGCTACTGTAGCCCAAATCATTCGATCACCTTTAATATTTGTAATTTTAAAATTCATTTATAACTTTCTAACTGAAGTTTTAAATTGCTGCCCTCTATCTTCATAATTTTCGAATAAATCAAAGCTTGAACAAGCTGGAGATAATAGCACGTTATCTCCTGCTTCAGCAATATTGTATGCAATTTTTACAGCCTCTGACATAAACTGTGTTTCTACGATAATTTCAACCATTGATTCGAAATTTTCAAATAACGTTTGGTTTTGCTTACCAAGGCAAATTATAGCTTTAACTTTTTCATTCACAAATGGATATAAAACAGAATAGTCATTCCCTTTGTCAATACCACCTACGATCCAAACAGTTGGAGAATTCATGCTTTCCAAAGCAAAATAAGTAGCATTTACATTTGTAGCTTTGGAATCATTTATGTACTGTACTTTATTAATCTTTAACACATTTTCAAGTCTATGCTCAGCTCCTTGAAAGCACTCTAGACTTTCTCTAATTGTTTCTTTACGAATCTTTAACAAATGAGCTACAGTGGCAGCTGCCATAGCGTTTTTAATGTTATGCTTTCCTTCTAAAGCTAAATTTGATTTTGACATAAGGATTGATTTATTTTTATTCTTTATAATTATTTTATTGTTTTCATAATAAGTACCATTCTCAAAAGTTTTAAATAATGAAAAAGGAATCAATTGAGATTGAATTTTATTTGATTTTAAAAACGAATTTATTGCTGTATCATCTGCATCGTATATCAAATAATCTGATTTAGTTTGGTTCATAGCAATTCTAAATTTCGAGGCTACATAATTGTCAAAATTATTATCATATCGATCCAGATGATCGGGTGTGATATTTGTAATAATTGCTATTTTAGGACGAAATGCTGTTATTCCATCTAATTGAAAACTGCTAAGCTCTAATACAAAAACATCTGATTTTTTCTTTATTTCTTTTGCAAAACTGTTACCAATATTTCCAGCAATTGACACATTTATGTTAGCGTTTTTTAAAATCTCATAAATCATCATTGTGGTTGTAGTCTTACCATTACTCCCAGTTACTCCAATAATTTTGGAACTCGTAAATTGAGATGCAAATTCAATTTCAGAAATAACAGGAGTACCATTAGATAATAATTGTTTCACGATAGGAACTAAATCTGAAATACCTGGACTTTTGATTACTATGTCAGCATTTAAAATTTTAGAAGATGTGTGTTTCCCTTCTTCCCAATCAATCTCATAATTTTTAAGAACGTCCTTATACTCTTTTTTTATCCTACCACAATCTGATACAAATACTTCAAAACCTTTATCTATACCAAGTAATGCTGTCCCAATTCCGCTTTCGCCCGCACCCAGAATTACTAAATTTTTCATTACCTAATCTTTAATGTCACAATGGTTAATATTGCCAACAAAACACCTACAATCCAAAATCGAGTTACTATCTTACTCTCATGATATCCTGCTTTTTGGTAATGGTGATGAAGTGGAGACATCCTAAATATTCTCTTACCTACTCCAAACTTCTTTTTAGTATATTTAAAATATCCTACCTGTATAACTACTGATAGATTTTCAACAAGAAAAATTCCACATAACAATGGTATTAGCCACTCTTTTCTGACTGCTATAGCAATTACTGCGATAATACCTCCAATGGTTAAACTTCCTGTATCGCCCATAAAAACTTGTGCTGGATATGTATTATACCATAAAAAACCAATTAATGAACCAACAAAAGCCGCTATGAAAATTGTAATTTCCTCGACTCTAGGTATGTACATTATGTTCAGATAATCCGCGAAAATTATATTACCTGAAACCCAAGCGAAAATTCCTAATGTCAAAGCTATAATTGCTGAGGTTCCAGCAGCTAAGCCATCAATTCCATCTGTTAAGTTTGCCCCATTTGAAACTGCCGTTATTATAAAAACAACTAATATGACAAATACTACCCAGGAAAATGGCTTAAGACTAGGGCTTAACCATGTAATTAAGTCTGCATAATCAAATTCATTTTCTTTGAAAAAAGGAATAGTTGTTTTTGTTGATTTTGTTTCTAATTTGTAGTTAAATATTGAATTATTGGTATTATCGACTTTAGTAATTTGACTTGTTGGAATTTTTTCTTTTATGGTAACATCAGGATGAAAAAACAAAGTCAAACCTACAATTAATCCAAGTCCGATTTGTCCAATAACTTTAAACTTACCTTTCAATCCGTCTTTATCATTTTTAAACATTTTAATATAATCATCAATAAAGCCTATAGAGCCCATCCATAAAGTAGTTATCAATAATAAAATGATATAAATATTGTCTAATTTGGATAACAAAATAACAGGCGTAATTGTAGCAAATATGATTATTAGCCCTCCCATAGTAGGTGTCCCTGATTTTTCTTTTTGCCCATCTAGACCCAAATCTCTTATAGTCTCTCCAACCTGCTTTTCGTTTAGATATTTTATAATTTTATTACCAAAAATTGTAGAGAATAAAAGCGATAAAATTATTGCAAGAGCAGATCTAAAAGTCAAAAACCCAAAAAGTGATGCTCCTGGAAACTGATACTGATTTTCTAAATATTCAAACAAATAGTAAAGCATATTATTTTTGTAATTCTTTTAAACATTCTTGAGCCACTTCAATGTCATTGAAATGAATTTTCTTTCCATTTATGTCCTGAAATGATTCATGGCCTTTACCAGCAACCAAAATAATATCACCTGGACATGCTAATTTACATGCAGTCTTTATAGCTTGTTTCCTATTAGTAATAGAAATAATTTTATTAAAATTTTGAGGATCTACTCCTTTTTCCATTTCTGCAATTATTAATTCAGGATCTTCATTTCTGGGGTTATCACTTGTGAAAATAACAGTACTACATAAAACTGAAGCAATCTTGCCCATTTTCGGTCGTTTAGTTTTATCCCTATCGCCACCACATCCAATAACAGTAATAAAACGTTCATTTTTGGTCCTTATATCATTGATAGTTTCCAAAATATTTTTAAGTGCATCAGGGGTATGAGCATAATCAATTATTACAGTAACATTAGATTCAGTTTTAAAAAATTCAAATCTCCCATTTACACTATTAAGATTGCTAATTAATTTCAAAACCTCTTCAGATTTTAATCCTAAAACATTTGCACAGGCAAAAATTGCAGCTAAATTATATGCATTAAAAGCTCCAATTAGCTTTGTCCAAACTTCGTAATCATTTATTTTTAATAGTAATCCTTTAAATTGATTTTCAAGAATTTGAATTCTATAATCCGAGTACGACTTAAGCGCATATGTATATACCTTAGCTTGAGTATTTTGACCCATAATATGTCCATTTTTATCATCTGCATTTAAAATGGCAAAGGCTGTATTGGGTAATTCATCAAAAAAAGACTTTTTTACGTCTCTATAAGCTGAAAATGTTTTGTGGTAATCTAAATGGTCATGTGAAAGATTGGTGAAGATTCCACCCTTAAAATTTAATCCTAGAGTTCTATATTGATCGATTCCGTGTGAGCTTACTTCCATGAAACAAAACTCAACACCCGAGTTGCTCATTTCATTTAAATAATAATTTATTAATATGGGGTCTGGTGTAGTGTGGGTAGTGTTAAACCTCTTATTATCAACCATAATTTTAACAGTTGAAATCAAACCAACTTTATATCCTGCTGAAATAAATAAATCATATAGTAAAGTACTAACTGTTGTTTTTCCATTAGTGCCTGTTACACCTATTAATTGTAAATTATTTGAAGGATGATCATAATAATTTGAAGCCATAATTGCTAATGCTTTGGACGAGTTTTTAACCTTTACATATGCAACTCCTTCTACCATTTTATCTAATTCTTTTTCATGAACAATTACAATAGCTCCTTTTTCTATTGCAGTATTTATAAAATCATGTCCATCAACATTAACTCCTCTAATTGCAACAAATAAATCTTTTTCGATAATTTTTCTTGAATCAAACTGAATTGATTTTATATTAATATCTGTCATCCCAAAAACAGACTTAATACCTACTCCATATAAAACATCTCTCAATAATTTCATGATAGCTCTAAAATAACAGTTGACTTTTCTTTGACTTTAACTCCTGTTTTAACTGATTGCTTAGTGACATTCCCACTTCCAATTAATTGAACATAAATGTTCATGTTTTCTAAAATTGCTATTGCATCCATTGCAGGCATTCCTACCAAGTTTGGCATTGTATTCTTGTGCTTGTTAGCTATATTAAAATATTTCTCATACTGGTCTTTTACCTCTCTAGATTTTAATTCTACATTACTTATCGTATCAATAATTGGTACATCTGTATATATCTTTTGTGCAATTTTTTTAAAAACAGGACCCGAAACATCTGCTCCATAATATCCTAAATCCTTATCTGGTTCGTGAATAACTACAATACATGAATATCTAGGATTGTCCGCTGGAAAATAACCTGAGAATGTTGAAATGTAATTTAAATTAGAGGGCTTAGAATAATCTTTCTGACAAGTTCCTGTTTTTCCTGCCATTGAAAAGTTATTTAAAAATAATTCATGCCCAGTACCGTGTGATTTTTTTACTACATTTTCTAATAAAGCTTGTAATTTATTTATGGTTTCTGGCTTACATATTTGTGAATTAATAACTTCAGTTTCAAAAACTTCTATTGTCCTATCTATTGATTTTACCTCTTTCAAAAATCTAGGTTTAACCATTTTCCCATCATTTGCAATAGCATTGTAAAAAGTCAAAGTTTGCATTGGAGTTAAAGAAACGCCATATCCATAAGCCATCCATTGAAGGGCTATACCACTCCATCTACCGTTTTTAATTCTTGGATCTGGAATTATAGATTTCCCTTCTCCTAATATTGGCAATCCTAGAGAGTCATTAAGATTCATCCTGTACAATCCGTCTATAAAATCTTTAGGCGAGTCTTTGTATGATTTATATATTGCACTTACAAGTCCAGTGTTAGATGAAACTTCAAATGCCCTAGCCACTGATATTTTACCATATCCCCCTTTCTTTGAATCTCTTACTTTTTTGCCATAAAATGAAAGGACACCATTTTTAGTATCAACAATAGTTGTAGTATCAATTCTTTGATCATCTAATGCAACTGCTAATGCCATTAACTTGAAAGTTGACCCTGGTTCATGAGATTCTCCAATGGCATAATTCAAACGTTCGTAATAATTACCTTGTGTATTTCTGCCAAGGTTTGAAATTGCTTTAATTTCTCCTGATTTGGTTTCCATTACGATTACTGAGCCATGGTCAGCATTATAAATTTCTAATTGTTCTAGAAGAGCATGATGTGCAATGTCCTGAATATTCACATCAATTGTTGTATATATATCGTAGCCGTCTTTTGGCTCTGTTCGATTAAAATCTTCTATTGGCTTCCATTGACCTTTACCAATACTCTGCTTCAACCTTTTACCATTAATACCACTTAAATATTTTTTCCCAAAAGCTCCATCAATACCAACCCTTGTAATATATCCTTGATCATCCTTTCTTTCATATCCGATTGATCGCTGAGCAATAGCACCTAAAGGATAATCTCTTTTAGTAAATTGCTCAACAATTAATCCTCCTTTAAAAGCACCCAAATTAAGCAAAGGAAAAGTTCTAAATCTTATATAATCATTGTAGCCTAAATTTCTTGCAAGTAAAAAATATCGATTCTTATTATCACGAGCTTTCCTCAAACGATATTCTAATTCATCAGACTTATCTCGCATACCTATCCAATCGGTTGAGCTTGAGTGATTGAAAGCTGATACCGAATCACATAATCCCTTTACAAATATTTCAAAATTATTATTTGAAGGCGTTATTAAATCAATTCTAATGTCATATTTAGGTACTGAAGTCGCTAATAAGTTTCCATTGGTTGAATATATATTTCCTCTATTAGCTGGGATTACAACATCTTTTATAGTTCGTTCCTGAGCTAAAGATCGATATGCGTCTCCTTGACTAAACTGAATATTAATTAATTTAAAAATTATCAATAAAGCAAATACAAACATACAACCAGAAACAAAGTATAATCTATTTAATATGTTAGTATCTTTATTTGACATTAAGGCTTTTGTGTTTT
>Ga0115013_10002460_pt1 | contig 10315 bp, 9 predicted proteins | sample SouAtlMetagenome_2_FD_88686 | JGI IMG/M metagenome (GOLD analysis project Ga0115013, IMG submission 88686) | Marine eukaryotic phytoplankton communities from Atlantic Ocean - South Atlantic ANT15 Metagenome | ecosystem: Environmental > Aquatic > Marine > Oceanic | place: South Atlantic Ocean... | reverse complement strand
CCAAGACAAACAACCCAATAATTTGCTTTCTCTACTGAATAAGCATCATAGATTGCATCGAGTTCAGGGTCAGCAAAAGCAGTACCTTCCTTAGGAACATTCATTTCAATAAGAACATCTCTAAGCACCTGAGCCAAGACGTGATTGTCGGATTGACGAACCAAACGAATTTTCCATTGGTCTGTTGCCATTTGTTTAGCTTATTTTTGTTGTTTAAATGTACAATGAATTTTGGTATGAGTGCGTCCAAATTTATGAACAAATGTATCGCCCTGGCCAAGCAAGGGCTCGGCAATACATACCCAAACCCTTTGGTTGGTTCTCTTGTCGTGCACAACGGTCAGGTCATTGGTTCTGGTTGGCATCAAAAGTCAGGAGAAGCACATGCCGAGGTTCACGCAATCCGTTCTGTATCCGATCGATCCTTATTGGCTGATTGCTCTTTGTATGTAAACCTAGAACCCTGCAGTCATCATGGAAAAACACCACCTTGCACAGATTTGATTATCCAAAGTGGGATTCGCCATGTCGTTGTTGGCATGCAAGACCCTTTTGAAAAGGTAAACGGAAGGGGCATCCAAAAACTACGTCATGCTGGCGTGCGCGTTGATGTCGGAGTTGAAATTGCTGCATGCAGAGAGTTAAACAAACGATTTGTTACAACTATTGAAAAGCAACGCCCTTACATTATATTAAAGTGGGCAGAAACTGCAGATGGATTTCTTGCACCTAAAACGAAAACGACAAACGAGCCAGTGTGGATAAGCAATCTTTTATCCAGATCCTTAGCACATCAATGGCGAGCTGAAGAACAATCGATTTTAATCGGAAAGCAAACCGCATTGGATGATAACCCCGCATTGACCACCAGACTGCACAAAGGTCCTTCCCCAATACGAGTGTTAATTGACCCAAAAGAAGAAGTGGATCGTAAAGCGAAACTCTTCAATCCAGATCAAAAGGTCATTGTGTTCACTGAAAATAAAAGTCGAACAGAAGACCATATTGAATATGTAGCTATTGATTTTTCCGCTGATGGATTACAGCAAATCCTCCAGACTTTATTTCAAAAAGGGATTCAATCCATGATTGTTGAGGGTGGCTCTATCACACTTCAACATTTTATTGATTCTGAATTGTGGGATGAGGCCAGAGTTTTCACAGGACAAGAGGAATTTGGGAATGGAATTACTGCACCAAATACGACATCATTTTCAGCGAAACCAAACACAACAACAACCTTAGAAGGAGATATATTAAAGCAATGGGTTAATCACCAAGGGCATTGAGAAACACCTCGGGGCATCGCATGATTTTTCGAGTCTCTGCATTCACAAAAGCAAGGCGGGTTTTGGCTATCGTACAAAGCAGTTTGTCTTGATTAAAAATTTGATAAGAAAAATCTATAATTGAGGTTGGCTCGCTGTCCAAACAAATCTCGATTTGGATCTGCTCTTCGAAATAAAGAGGGTGTTTGAATTCTGTTGAAAGCGACAATACTGGTAATAAAATTCCCTGTGTTTCTAGCTTGGCATAGCTCAACCCCAGAGAACGCAACCACTCAATCCGTGCTAGTTCAAAGTAGGTTGCGTAAGTACCGTGGTGAATCACACCCATTTGATCGGTTTCGGCATAACGAGTTGTCAATTGACAAACAAATTTTTTGTTACACATAATAAGTTTTTTCTTACAAAATGGCATTTTATGGAACGTCTATAATATGCATAAAAGTTTCTAAATATTCAATACCAAAAAAGTTTTTTTTCAAATTTTTTACACGCATATTTGTTTTAAAGTTTTAGAAAAAAACTTTTAATCAATTGCTCCACATCTAATAACCTAAAAACAACTATTAAGACGAAAAGAATGCAGCAAACTGCTGAATCTGTTTGGAAAAAATGCTTGAGCTTCGTTGAGGATAATATTGATCCTCAAGCTTTCAAAACTTGGTTTAGCCCTATCGTTCCTGTTAAGTTGAAAGACAATGCCCTCAATATTGAGGTTCCCAGTAAATTCTTTTACGAGTGGATTGAAGAGCATTATATCAAAATCCTCAAAACCGCTCTCCATAAAGAGTTAGGCGATGATAGTCGCTTGGTATACATCATACGGATGGAGAACACCTATGGGAGTAAGCTGCCTTTTACACAAAAAATCCCGAGTAGCAGTCGTACAGGTATATACCCGCAAAACATAGAGGCACCAAGTCAAGGGCAAACATCGGAGCTTAAAAACCCATTTATCATTCCGGGGATCCGTAACCTAAAAATTGAATCCCAATTAAACGCAAACTATAACTTTGACAACTTTCTTGAAGGTGACTCCAACCGGCTTGCTCGCTCCGCAGGAATTGCTGTAGCGAATCGTCCTGGTGGGACTTCATTTAATCCCCTTCTCATTTTCGGAGGAGTTGGACTTGGCAAGACTCACCTCGCACATGCGATCGGAATTCAAGTCAAAGAAAATTATCCTGAAAAAACTGTACTCTACATTTCAGCTGAAAAATTTACACAGCAATACATTGATGCCATAAAGAAAAACAATAGAAATGACTTCATTCACTTCTACCAACTAATCGATGTATTAATCATTGATGACGTACAGTTTTTATCAGGAAAGTCTGGAACGCAAGATGTCTTCTTTCACATTTTCAATCATTTGCACCAAAACGGAAAACAAGTCATACTCACTTCCGATAAAGCTCCTGTTGACATGCAAGACATTGAGCAGCGACTACTCTCTCGCTTCAAATGGGGACTTTCGGCAGAGCTTCAAAAGCCCGATTATGAGACGCGTGTTTCGATTTTGAAAAACAAACTATACAGAGATGGTGTTGAGCTTTCAGATGAAATCATTTCTTATGTTGCCAAGTCAGTCAAAACAAATATTCGTGAGCTTGAAGGGGCTATTATTTCGTTAATCGCTCAATCGTCTTTTAACAAACTTGAAGTGACTCCCGAGCTTGCCAAACAAGTAGTTGAGAAATTTGTAAGAAACACCAAACGTGAAATTTCTATAGACTACATACAGAAAGTGGTCTCAGATTATTTCCAAATGGATGTGACTACACTGCAATCTAAAACCCGTAAGCGACATATCGTTCAAGCACGTCAATTGGCGATGTTTTTTGCAAAAAAACTCACCAAAGCATCCCTTGCAAATATCGGACAGCAAATTGGACATCGGGATCATGCCACTGTACTGCACGCTTGTAAAACCGTAGACAACCTTGCCTTTACCGATAAACAGTTCCGTAAGTACGTAGAAGACCTGACGAAGAAATTCTCAAGCTAAATTTCATGTCCAAGCGAATCCTTATGGTCTGCTTGGGAAACATTTGTCGTTCCCCAATCGCTCATGGAATTATGGCTGGAATTTCACCAAACTCTTTTGTCGATTCGGCTGGTACCGGCTCATACCATATTGGTAGTCCACCCGACCCAAGATCAATTCAAGTTTCACAAGACAATGGGATTGAAATAAGCCACCAAAGTGCGCGTCAGTTTCAGTCTAGTGACTTTACCAAATTCGATCATATATTCGTGATGGACCGGCAGAATTACAGAGATGTGATTGCAAAAGCAAACCACCAAGATGACATTGTCAAAGTTGAACTGCTTTGTGAAGCTGCTGGCTTGGGTGTGCGTCCTATACCCGATCCGTATTATGGGGGGGACGAGGGGTTCAAGAGTGTTTTTGATCTTGTAAAAACTGCATGTCATCGCATTGCAAAAAAATTGGTAGAAAACCATGAATAAAACCATTGGCAAACTGTTTCTAATTCCAAATACACTTGGTGATATTTCGCCAGAAGATGTAATGTCACATTCCATTCGTGACACTATACATACTACCCAATATTTTGTATTTGAAAAAGAAAAAATTGGTCGTGCATATATCAAGCAATGGAGTCCTGAAAAATCTCAGAACGAATTAGATGTACAAATCTTAAACAAACACACATCTCAACAAGAACTGTTGCAAATGCTCAGTCCGTGTTTGTCTGGTCATAACATGGCTCTTATAACGGATGCTGGCTGTCCTGGTGTAGCTGATCCCGGTGCTGATTTGGTACTTCTTGCACACCAATCTAAGGTTTCCGTACGGCCGTTTGTAGGGCCGTCCTCGATTCTTTTAGCGCTGATGGCTTCTGGACTCAATGGCCAACAATTTGCTTTCAATGGATATCTTCCAATTGATAAACAAGCGTGTAAACAAGCCATCAAAAATTTTGAACGAATCTCATCTAACAACAACCAAACCCAGGTTTTTATAGAAACACCGTATCGAAACAGCCGTTGTTTTGAATTGTTGATAAATCATTTATCGCCAAACACCTATCTCAGTGTCGCCTGTGATTTAAGTTTACCAACAGAGTTCATACAGACAAAAACAGTAAAAGATTGGAAAACAAGCCAATTCGATCTTCACAAACGACCAAGTATTTTTTTGTATTTGCGACCTAGCGCATAATCCGATTTTCATTTAACCAGCGTACATACACCTTTCGATTAGCGAGATGCTCCTTGTAGTTGCTTGCAAATAAATGATACCCGGGGTTTTTGGGGTCAACAACAAAAAAGAGGTAACTGTGGGATTCGGGATTCAACACAGCGTCAACCGAACTAATATCAGGCATGGTGATTGGCCCAGGAGTTAATCCGCGATATTTATAGGTGTTATAGAGAGAATTGATTTCCAAATCATTATACAAAACCCTTCGAACTACCAAGTCAAAATCATTGGCTTGACGTTTCATCGCATAGACTACTGTTGGGTCAGCTTGTAACTTCATTCCTCTGCGCAAACGGTTGAGATAAACCCCTGCTACACGAGGGCGTTCATCCACTTTTCGTGATTCTTCATTCACAATAGCCGATAGGGTAATCACTTCAGCACGACTCATGTTAAGTCGCTTCCGTTTTGACTCTCTACTCTCATTCCAAAACAAATCATTTTCTCTTTGCATGCGCTGACAAAATTCAGCAGCAGAAATATTCCAATACATTTCATAGGAATTTGGCAAAAACAAACTCAACAATTCTTCTCGGTTCAAGTTTACCGACTCCATAAAATTCGGACTCTCAATTTCCTTGATTAAAGACAAACTGTCCAATTCCAATTGTTCTGCAACACGACCGGCAAGATGCGCGATGGTTTGCTGGTTGTTAAACACAACTTGGATAGGTCTGTTTCCAGAACGCAAGGCATTAATGATTTGCTGATTACCCATACTGGGTTTAAGTACAAAATGTCCGATTCGTGGGGTGTCAAACCGCTTGGCTTTTGCAGCCAATGAAAACGTAATTGTACTTCTCAAATGGGGCTCCAACATCTCTTTTAATGTTGCAAATGATGTGCCAGTTGGAACAAAAATTGATTGACTCGTATCTGCAACTTTTATGTTGGGAAAATAAAAAACGGTTAATAATAAGAAAAAGATGATTCCAGTACCAATCAGCGCAAATCGGATAGAACTTTTTATGGATTGTAGCATTGACTAAAGCTCTAGTGTTCCTGTAAAAACAAGTTCTGTGGGGCCAGTTAAAACAATGTTTAAAAACCCTTTACCACTAGGAGCAAAAGACACCGTCAGATCACCGCCAAGCGTGTGAACTTCAATATTACTATTTGTGACTTTACCCGTAGAAAACGCTGCCAAAGCAGCCGCAGTAACTCCTGTGCCACAGGACAATGTTTCATTTTCAACTCCTCTTTCGAAAGTGCGTACCTGAATATGTCTGTCTTTTATCACCGCGGCAAAGTTTACATTTGTCCCCTCATTACCATAGGTATCGTTATGGGCAATCAATGCACCTTGTGTACGTACATCTAGATTCTTTGTGTCTTTGACAAACTCAACGTGGTGAGGAGAACCTGTTTCCAAAAAAGAATATGTAGGATAATTCTGTACATGATCAACATCTTGCAAAGAAATCGAAACAATATTTCCGATGATCGTGGCATCGTGGAGCCCGTCAAAAGCGGCAAAGTTTGTTTGTTTGTCAACAATCCCTAAATGCTTTGCAAAAGCAACGACACACCTTCCCCCATTTCCACAAAACGAACCAAGCTGACCGTCCGCGTTAAAATAATGCATCACAAAATCGGCTGTATTATGATTTTGAAGCACTATAACCCCATCAGCACCAACACCGAAACGCCGGTCGCATATTGCAGCAATACGCTGTTGGTCTTGCAATGGAAATTCACCCATTCGATTGTCAATCATCACAAAATCGTTTCCAGTGCCCTGGTATTTAAAAAATGGAATATTCATGGTGTAAATATATCGCTTAATTTCCATGGACAAAAAGGATGTTAAAACGAAGTTAAAAAATGAAAACATAGCACAATATCTGCTAATTTTGTTAAAAAATAATCGTTATGCCTTCTTTACTTCGCCATTTTTTCATTTCAATCTGTGCCTCAGGATTACTGATCGGTGCATATCATTTTGCGTTCTCTACAAAAGAAATCATTGTTAACCCACAAGCAACATCTATGGTGCAAACGTCCTATGAATCCCCAATTGTGATCCGGGATTCTACGGAAAATACAGATTTCACAGTGGCCGTTGACCGCACTATTGACGCAGTCGTTCACATTACAAATACAGGGAAAAGCAGTTCACAATCTTATAGTTTATGGGATCTATTTTACAGTTCGCCAAAAAACTATCCCCGCATTGGAATGGGGTCTGGAGTCATTGTTTCACCTGATGGGTACGTGATTACTAACAATCACGTGATTGAAGATGCAGACCAAATCGAAGTCACAACCAATGATAATCGAGTGTTTTCTGCCGATCTGATTGGTACAGACCCGAGCTCAGATATTGCTGTTCTTAAAATTATTGGCGACGCCCCATTTCCTTATGTGCGTTTTGCCGACTCCGATCGAACTCGGATTGGCGAGTGGGTACTCGCAGTGGGCAATCCATTCAATTTAAACTCAACGGTCACTGCTGGAATCATCAGTGCAAAGGCACGTGATCTCAATCCATATGATGCAACAAATCAATCCTTTATACAAACTGATGCTGCTGTGAACTCTGGTAATAGCGGTGGTGCCTTGGTCAACACTAATGGTGACTTGATCGGAATCAATACAGCAATTACGAGTAATGGGATGGGGACATTTATTGGGTATTCCTTTGCCGTTCCAAGTAATATTGCACGCAAAGTTTATGAAGATATTATCGAATACGGAGGTGTTCAAAAGGCACTTCTTGGCGTCAGTGGAAATGGACTCAACGATCGGATTTCAAAAGAATACAATCTTAATACAACCGAAGGATTTTACATCGCTTCCGTAGAAGATGGCATGGGTGCCAAAGAAGCTGGACTCCAAGCAGAAGACATCATTATTGGAGTGGATGATACCAAAGTTAGCTCATTTGCAGATATGACGGGTTATCTCAATAGCAAACGCCCTGGCGATAAAGTAAAAGTTACCTACTTACGAAACGGTGATATCATCACAACAAAGGTTACCCTCAAACCAAATCCATTTTTCGATTACTTTGGGATGCGTCTTAAAGACCTAACAACTAACGAAGCTGATCGTTTTGGCGTGAAAAAAGGGGTGAAAATAGCAAGTAATCGCAACGAACGTTTACGCAGACGGGGTATCGGTCAGGGTATTTTGATACAATCTATCAATGGTACAGCAATCGAATCGACAGATGATTTAAGGAAAATTGAAGAAAACGAAATTTATGAAATCGAATTTATGAATAAAGACCAAGAGCGTTTTCGATTCTTTTTTGATTGATCAATGTAACCCCTGAACAACTGTTTGTTAGATAAAATTTTGGATGTCACTTTAAAAAGTTCATATTTGCTTTATGCGTATCGATATTCTTTCTGTTGTTTCAGAACTTCTTTCCAGTCCATTCGAAGCCTCGATTCTCAAACGGGCACAAGAAGCGAATCGTGTAGAAGTTCATATTCACAACATTCGAGATTATGCTTCCAACAAGTACAAACAAGTTGATGACTATCCTTATGGTGGAGGCGCTGGTATGGTACTGATGATTGAACCTATCGCAAAATGCATTGAAACCCTACGAGCTGACCGCGACTACGATTCGATTGTATATATGACTCCAGATGGCAAACAACTCAATCAAAAAATCGTGAATCATTTTTCTTTACATAACAACATCATGATATTATGCGGACACTACAAAGGGGTTGATCAGGGAGTTAGAGATTTATTTATTACACACGAAATTTCTGTTGGCGATTATGTTCTTTCGGGTGGAGAACTCGCAGCTGCCGTCTTTTGGGATGCCATCATCCGACTCATTCCAGGTGTTTTGGGAAATGAAACCTCTGCTTTGACAGATTCATTTCAAGACAATCTTCTTGCCCCACCAATTTATACCCGCCCTGCTGACTACAATGGACATAAAGTTCCCGATATTCTCATTTCTGGAAATACACCAAAAGTAGAGCAATGGAGAGAGGAACAAGCTGTAGAGCGAACAAAAAAACTCCGTCCTGATTTATTGTAGTATATTGCTAATCAATAATAGCTGCTATGTTTAGAATTATATTATTTACTTTAACACCTTTTTTTGTGTTAGGGCAAGTGATAAGCCCCACAAATCCCTATAATAAAAACTTTGTGAGTGCTAAAAAAAAGCAAACTGGCTTTGCCAAACAATCAGCACAACAGCAATCACCAAAGTTATCTGATATCGAAAATGCTTTTGATATCTATTGGAAAGATAAAGACTACACCAAAAAAGGAAGTGGATATAAACCCTTTAAGCGCTGGGCACACCACTGGCAAGACTATCTTCAAGAAGATGGCACGATTGCCCCTGCTGCTCTTTTGTGGGAAGCATGGGAAAGAAAGCAGGAGGCAGAAGCACAACAGACTCTTTTCGGCGTACCAGATAATAGTGTGATCAATTGGAGTAATCCAGGCCCAGCTGTTGTAACAAATTCATCGGTCTCTATTAGCGGACAAGGACGTTTAAATACGATTATTAAAGATCCAAACAATCCGCTCACCCTCTATGTTGGTTCTCCAGCAGGAGGAATATGGAAATCCACGGATGACGGGGCTAATTGGACTCCACTTTCTGACTACCTCCCACAAATTGGGGTTTCGGGCATTGCCATTGATCCCACAAATAGCAATATCATTTATATCTCAACTGGTGACGATGATGCAGGAGATTCCTACAGTGTTGGCGTGATGAAAAGTACAGATGCAGGGCAAACATGGAATACAACTGGGTTGACCTATCTATATACCAACAATAAAACGACCAATGAAATTTTTATTGACCCTACCAATAACAGCCACATATGGGTTGCCTCTACTGACGGATTGCAAAAGTCAGAAGATGGTGGCGATACTTGGGCCATCAAACAAGGGGGTAATATTGTCGACTTCCGACTCCACCCCAACTATTACAACAATTCCATCGTTTATGCAGTTGGATATAACAATAATGAATCGAAATTTTATCGCTCTGAAGACAAAGGGGAAACCTTTACCGAAATTTCTAGCATACCATCCAATTCAAATCGAATTATCCTAGAAACAACTCTTGCAGCACATGATAAGGTGTATGTACTGTCTGCGTACGACAACGGCGATGGCACTTATGAAGGGAGAAATTCTTTTCAAGGGGTTTATGTGTCAGATGATGCAGGGCTAAACTTCAACAAAACTGCCGAAAGTGATGATATTTTTGGAAGTGGACAATCATGGTATGATATGGCACTGACCGTTTCTGACACAGACCCTGATGTTCTATTTGTTGGCGTTTTAAACATTTGGAGATCAACAGATGGAGGTGATGATTTTACACAAATCAACTCTTGGTATCAACGTACTAATGCCTTTACCCATGCTGATATTCACTTTCTGCGCTATTTCGACGGAGTTTTGTATGCGGGAACTGATGGTGGAATTTATCGTTCAGAAAATGACGGGATCAATTTTGAGGATCTCAGCAATACCCTCTCAATCTCTCAAATCTACACGGTGTCGACTTCTCGTCCTGATTCTTCAAAACTTGCTGGTGGTTTGCAAGATTGTGGCGGCTTTGCATTATCGGGATCCAACTGGAACAGTTATCACGGCGGAGATGGTATGGGAACTGCTGTTGATCCATTTGAAGAAAATACCTATTACGGCATGACACAATACGGGGGAAGCTTATCCCGCACCTCTACTGGTGGTGATGGTGGTTGGTCAAGCCGTGAATTTATCGCTTCAGGCCCTGTAAAAGGAGAATGGGTGACACCTCTAGAATTTGCAAAAAGTGGTGATCTTTATGCTGGATATG